>ENA-OPSW01001840-OPSW01001840.1-human-gut-metagenome-genome-assembly--contig:-NODE-1840-length-10847-cov-9.330708_pt1 | contig 10847 bp, 10 predicted proteins | sample MGYA00241463_ERZ501918 | MGnify/ENA primary metagenome ERZ501918 (study PRJEB25962, sample SAMEA2042443) | human gut metagenome | biome: human gut; feature: human-associated habitat; material: faeces... | reverse complement strand
TGTTCTTCTGGCCCTGAGCGGACCACTGGTCCACAGAGTCAGCCATCGGAGAAGACGGGGTAATGGGGTAGATGGCAGCCACGTCCGTGTAGGCATATGCTACATGAGCGGCAGCGGTATTGCCATCCATGGTTTGCTTTGCTCTAGGCATTTTTCTTCCTCCATTCAGAATTTGGTACCTTCTGCGCGGGGCAAACGTCTTTTTACCGGAGCCGGAGAACTCCTTTGAAAAACGTATTGCTCAACTGATAAGCGCCGCACTTCGCCGGAGCCGGAGAACTCCACAAAAGCACACGCTCATCAAGGGCAATAGCCCTGCCCGGGGCCGGAGAACCCCATGAAGGCACTATTGCTCATCTAATATAATAGCAAATTCCGCCGGTAAAGGCAACGCAAACCGACTGTAAAAACACAACAAAAATTCAAGAAATTTTTTAGCGCTTTTTTACAGATGTGTTCTTTGCTGCATCCATGACGGTATTATGCTCCAAAATCCAGTATCCATGAGGCTTTTTCTTACAAAATTCTAAATTTATAATTGACATTTGTACAGATTCTGCCGTAAACTTTATCTATAGTATCATGCGCTGCACAGCGCAGGGGAGGACAGGCACAAAACGATGGATGCTGCACATTTTGAAAAGACGCTCTCGAGCGAAGTTCTCTTTGAGGGCCGGGTGGTCACGCTGACCAAAGACGTGGCTCTGCTGGAAAACGGTGAGACTTCTATCCGGGAGGTGGTCCACCACCACGGCGGGGCCTGCATCGTACCGTATTTTGAGGACGGCACCCTCTGCATGGTGCGCCAGTTCCGCTACGCCATGCAGCAGGAGCTGTGGGAGCTGCCCGCCGGCAAGCTGGAAAAGGGCGAAGACCCCTTCGAAGCCGCCAAGCGGGAGCTGGGCGAAGAGTGCGGCCTGACCGCCGACCACTACACCCCTCTGGGCGAGTTCTACCCCACGGTGGGCTATGACACCGAGATCATCTATATGTGGGTGGCCACCGGCCTGCACACCACCCAGATGCATCTGGACGACGATGAGTTCCTGACGCCCGACCGCATCCCGCTGGCAAAAGCCTATGAGATGGTCATGAGCGGCGAGATAAAGGACGGCAAGACCATCGCGGGCGTGCTCAAGCTCAAGGCGCTGGTGGACGAGGGCAGGCTGTGATACTCTACGAAGATACAGCCCTCGTGGTTCTGGACAAGCCCGCCGGGCTTTCCAGCGAGGACGGCGTACCCGCCGCCCTTCGGAAACTCTGGGACAGGCCCGACGCCTATGTGGGCGTCATCCACCGGCTGGACACCGGCGTGTCGGGTCTGATGGTCTACGCGAAGACCCCGCAGGCAGCCGCCGCCCTCAGCCGGCAGGTGACGCAGAGCCAGCAGGTTTATGCCGAACAGGATGGCCGGGCCGAGCCTGACGCCGGCACACCGGCCGCGCCGCCTTTCGTGAAACAATACCGCGCCCTCATTGCAGGCGGGCCGGACGAAAAGCTGCCCGCCGAAGGCGTCCTGCGGGACTACTTATTCAAGGACAGCCGGAAAGGCCGTGTTTTTCCGGTGAGCCGTCCGCGCAAGGGCGTGAAGGAGGCTGTGCTGGAATATCGCATTTCTGCCTCCGCCCCGGACGGCAGCACCAGCCTTGCGGACATCACCCTCCACACCGGGCGCACCCATCAGATACGGGTGCAGTTCGCGTCCCGCCGCCACCCGCTCTGGGGCGATGGCAAATACGGCAGCCGCATCAAGGGAGACATTGCGCTTCAGAGCGCACGGCTCCGCTTCATCCATCCCGACACCGGAAAGGTAATGGACTTCCGCCTCCCGGTGCCCGGGACATGGCCCGCTTGGGGCATCAGACAGGAAAACGACAATGGAACAACAGTATAAAACAGATTCTGAAATATACGCCGTCCTCGAGCGGGAGATCATCGATTTGACCCTCCGGCCCGGCTGTTCGCTGAGCGAAAACCCGCTCTGCACCCGCTTCGGCGCGCCCCGCTCCCTCATCCGGGTGGTGCTGCAGCGGTTACAGGAGAACGGGCTGGTGAAGATCGTGCCTTACAAAGGCACTACTGTCACCCGGCTGAACCGGGACATCGTGGACGAGCTGATTTATGAGCGCATCGCGGTAGAGGCCCGGGTCCTGCGGGACTTTGCGCCCCACTGCACACCGGAGCACCGCGCCCTCATCCGCCAGCGTGCCGCCGCCTACGACGAGCTGGCCAAGGCCGAAACGCTGGACTTCAACCGTCTCTACGAGGCTGACACCCGGCTCCACGAGACGTGGTTCTCTGCCATGGGCAAGATGTATCTCTGGCGCACCTTGCAGAACGCCCACGCCGACTACAGCCGCTTCCGGATGCTGGACACTCTGACCACCGGCGGGCTCGCCGAGGTGGTGGCCGACCATCACAACCTCATCGACGCCATCGAGCGGTGCGACCTCGCGGCCTTTGAGCCGCTGGTGGAACGCCATTTGTATGGCGGCATCCGCCGCCTCGGCTCCAAGCTCACCGAGGAGTACGCCGATTATTTTGAATGATGTTCCACATGGAACGCAAAAGGCTGGTGTCCCTTTCCGTCTGATTTGACGGAGAGGTGGCACCAGCCTTTTTTATGTTATGATAAGTGATTGCTCAGTCTGTAAACATCTGTACCCAGTAGTGGGTATATTCCGTATTCGTCTTGTAGTAATAGCCTACACCGATTTTTTTAAACTGGGGTCTCAGGATATTCTCTCGATGCCCTGTGGATTCCATCCAGCCCTGCACCACTTTTTGAGGTGTTGTATACCCCGCAGCGATATTTTCACCGATATATGTTTTCGTTCCTCCCTGATCAAAATAGGCCGTACCACACTTTCTCCCATCCGGACGGGTATGCGAAAAACTCTCAGTGATCTCTTTTGCACGAACCTGTGCCGCGTTGGTCAGCATCGTATCGTCCATATCAAGCGGCCCTACACCAGCTTTTGCGCGCTCTTCATTCACGAGTCGAAGGACTTCTTTTCTGTACTCATCCAGATTTGGGACATTATTGTCCGGCTGTGGTTTTGTACCGCCAGAGCCATTATTCGTGGTACTATTGTTTGAATCATCTTTTCCTGTGCCGCTTTGTGCAGGGCCGACGCTCACACTACCACTGCACCCTGTCAGAACGCCACACGCCAAAAGAACCGCCGCCATACTCTTCAAAAATTCACGTCTTGTTTTCATTTTCGACTCCTTTCGTCTGAAATCGATATAGTTATTGCATCAAAAAGGCTGGTGCACCAACCTCTCCGTCATTGCTCCGCAATGCCACCTCTCCTGATAGAGGAGCTGTCGGGCGTAAGTGAGACTGAGAGGTTTACACCAGCCTTTTCACATTTTTTATTTTATTGGAGAATTATCAAACACTCAGAAGTTACTCTTCATCAGCTTGCCCGGAGAATTTAGGTTTCCAGGTCCTTCCAAGTCTTCTTGCCGCCGTCCTTATACTTCTTCAGAATGCTGTTGAAGTCCATAAGGGATGCATCGGCTTTCGCTTGGAAATCGACCTTCGTGGTTCTGAGTTCTTCCATCACAGTAATCACATTTCCTTCTTTGTCCATATCATAGCCCTGCCCGAGGTCAACGATGTAGACCGGATAATGACCGCCATTGTAGCAGTAGATTTCAGCGCTCTTCCAAGTATGGCCCTGAGCTGTAGTCGTCGTTACAAAGCACTCAGCCGGATAGTTGTTCGAGCCGATCTTATAGTAGCCCTTCAGCGTTTCCGTCACGGTGCTGCCCGTGCCAGGATTCATAATATCACCGGGATTCATGGGAAAACCACTCATATCGATCTCGTAGTATTCACCCTTTTTCTTATCGACCATCCACATTTTAATGCTGGATGTGCTGAAGCCATTGGTTGCATCTGCCAGCATGATCACATCATCATCTTCACTATAGAACTTCTTACCATTCGAAGATTCTGTCTCTTTTTCAACATTCGGATTGCCCTTGTAGGTGACGATTTTCTTTTCAGTGTAAGACTTCTCCTTCTGCGGCTCATAGTACTTTGCACGATTAGTGGAGTTATAATTGACCTTCTTTGCTTCCGTCATGCCGTACTCGTTCACACTTGCATCCGGCTTGGAGCTGGAAGACGAGCTAGACGAGCTGCTGGAACTCGAGCCGGAAGAGCTGGAGCTGCTGCTCGAAGAGCTGGAAGAAGAGCTCGAAGAGCTGCCGGAGCTAGAGCTGGAGCTGCTGGAAGAGCTGCTGCTCGATCTGGAAGAATCACTGCTGGAGCCGCCGTTTCCGCCGCCGCCACCACCGCCGCAGGCGGTGAGCATCGAAACCGTCATAGCCGCAGCCAGTGCGACTGCCATTACCTTTTTTGCTAATCTCATGGTAAATTTCCTCCCACATTTTCAAAATCGACAGCGGAAATCCTCGTTCGGCCCCTCTGTTTTTCTAAATTTACCCCCCCCCTTGTATCGATTTGTCAAGTAGTTTTGATAAATTTGTGGTATTTAATAAAATCGTCCCTGAAATTGCATCAATTTGACAACAAACATCGTTTCAGTTTATCCCGGCATACAAGAGCCCTGTTCAACAAAGAAGCGGCACATCTACCGCAAAGGAGAATGTGCCGCTTTTCTATATTTTTTTCAGCCCATGATGCCGGAAATGAAGATTTCCAGGCCGATGCCGATGAGGATGACGCCGCCGAGGACGGAGGCTTTGCCGGAGAGTTTGGTGCCGAACTTTTTGCCGATGGCAAGGCCGGCCTCACAGATGAAGAAGGTGACGATCGCCACGATGAGGGAGCAGACCAGCGCCATGAACCAGCCGTACTCCGAGATGGTGAAGCCCACCGACAGCGCGTCGATGCTGGTGGCCACGCCCTGCATGAAGAGTGCGCCCGCGCTCAGCTCAGCGGCTTCCTCGGCCTCTTCGCCCTTGATGCCCTCGATGAGCATTTTACCGCCGATGTAGCCCAGCAGGATGAGGGCGATCCAGGGGATGAACTTTTCAAACGAAGAGAACAGCTCCACGATGGTGTGGACGCAGACCCAGCCCGTCATGGGCATGACAGCCTGAAAGATGGCGAAGGTGCCTGCGATCTGGACGCCCCGGCGGCGGGACATCTGCGAGTCATGCAGGCCGTTTGCCATCGAGACGGAAAACGCATCCATGGCAAGGCCCACGCCCAGCAGGGCGCTGTTGAAGAAAAACAAAAAACTCCATTCCATAACGATGCCTCCTGATTTGACCGGAATTGGCGGGCAGACAAAAGACCCGGAATCGGCGCGCATTTCGCCAATTCCGGGTCGGATTTTTACAAACTGACTCGATGTGGAATGGGCGTGGTACTCGCACCAAAGCACATGAGTCTCGCAAATGAAAGCAAGCCAGACAGCCGCCCGGGCTGTCATTGTGTTGACTTGCTGCGCTGCCTGCAAAACAGCGCCTGCTACTCCCCCATGAGGATCTTTCTTGTTGTCTGGCTATCGTACCACACAAACAGCGGATTTGTCCAGTATAACCGTGATTTTTTGCAAAAACCTGCGGGAGAGCACCGCAGAAAGCGTGTACTCCCCCGCAGGGTCAGTTTATGTGTGGAAATAAGGTTTATTCCTCGTCGCCGGTGTCAGCCTCGGGAGCTTCGGCGGCCGATGCCTCATCGGCTGCCTCCATCTCCGCCAGCTGCTCGGCAGTGGGCTCGTCCTCGGTATCGGCCTCGATGCTCTCGGTCTGTGCCTCGTCGTCGTGGTCGGTGCGGGCCAGCACCATCACCTTATCGTTCTCGCCCAGACGCATGACCCGGACACCGGAGCCGTAGCGGCTCTGGACGGGGATCTCGTTGGCGTGCAGGCGGATGATGATGCCCTCCTGACTGCTCAGCAGCACATCGTCGATGTCATCCACGATCTTGACGGCTGCCACCTTGTCCTTGGAGGCGTCGTAGTTGCGGATGCCCTTGCCGCCGCGGGCAGTGATACGGTAGGTGTCGATGTCAGAGCGCCGGCCCTTGCCGTTTTCGGTGACGGTGAGCACCGTGCCGCCCTCGCGGCAGATGCAGACGCCGACGACCTCGTCGCCCTCGGCCAGCTTGATCGCGCGGACGCCGTGGCCGCTGCGGCCCATCGGGCGGGCATCGGCCTCGTTGAAGCGGATGGCCTGACCGTTGCGGGTAGCCACGATGAGCATATCATTGCCGGTGGTCAGGCGGGTCCATGCCAGCGCGTCGCCCTCGTTGAGCGCAATGCCGATGAGGCCCGTCTTGCGGATGTTGGCGTACTGCTCCAGCGGGGTGCGTTTGATGAGGCCCTGCTTGGTGACCATGGTGACGAAACCGCCCTTGTTGTCCTCGTCCTTGGGGTAGCAGAGCATGTTGGTGACCTTTTCGCCCTCGGCCAGCTGCAGCAGGTTGACGATGTTGCTGCCCTTGCTGGTGCGGCTGCCCTCGGCGATGGTGTAGCCCTTGATGCGGAAGAGGCGGCCCTTGTCGGTGACGAACAGGACATAATCATGGGTAGAGCCCACGAACATCTCCTGCACGATGTCCTCTTCCTTCCGGGTCATGCCGGAGATGCCGCGGCCGCCGCGCTTCTGGGCCTGATAGGTGGCCTTGAGCTGGCGCTTGATATAGCCGGCCTCGGTGAGGGTGTAGACGCACTGCTCCTCGGCGATGAGGTCTTCAATGTCCACTTCGCCGGTGACGGACTGGATCTCGGTGCGGCGCTCGTCGCCGAAGCGCTTCTTCATGTCCAGCAGCTCGTTCTTGACGATCTCCAGAACACGGGCGTCGTTGGCAAGGATGTCCTCCCAATCCTCGATTTTTGCCTGTAAGCCGGACAGCTCTTCCTCGATCTTGAGGATTTCGAGACCAGCCAGACGGCCCAGCTGCAGCTTGACGATAGCGTCGGCCTGCGGGTCGTCGAAGCCGAACTGCTCCATGATAGCGGCCTTTGCCTCGGCCATGCCGCCCTTGCAGGCGCGGATGGTGGCGATGAGCTCATCCACGATGTCGGTGGCCTTTTTCAGACCCTCGAGGATGTGGGCGCGCTCCTTGGCCTTCTTCAAATCATACTGAGTGCGGCGGCGGACGACTTCATCCTGGAACTCGACGTACTTCTGTATCATCTGTTTCAGGGTCATGACCTTCGGCACCTTGTGGTCGATGGCCAGCATGATGACGCCCACAGTATCCTGCAGCTGGGTGTACTGGTACAGCTGGTTCAGGATGACCTGTGCGTTGGCGTCCTTGCGGATGTCCACCACGATGCGCATACCCTTGCGGTTGGTCTCATCGTTCAGGCCGGTGATGCCCTCGATGCGCTTTTCCTTCACGAGGTCGGCCATGTTCTCGATAAGACGGGCCTTGTTGACCATATACGGAATTTCCGTAATGATGATCTGGGTACGGCCATTCTTGGTCTCTTCGATGGTAGCACGGCCCCGCAGAGTAATTTTGCCGCGGCCGGTGGCGTAGGCGGCGCGGATGCCGCTTCGGCCCATGATGATACCGGCAGTGGGGAAGTCCGGTCCCTTGATGTGCTCCATCAGGCCGGGCAGGTCGATGTCGGGGTTCTCGATATAGGCCACGCAGCCGTCGATGACCTCACTGAGGTTGTGGGGCGGGATGTTGGTGGCCATACCGACGGCGATGCCCTGACTGCCGTTGACCAGCAGGTTGGGGAAGCGGCAGGGCAGGACGCTGGGCTCTTTCTTCGTCTCGTCGAAGTTGGGGTCCCAGTTGATGGTGTCCTTGTCGATGTCGGTCAGCATCTCGACCGCCATGCGGCTCATGCGGGCCTCGGTGTAACGGTAAGCAGCCGGGGGGTCGCCATCGACTGAGCCGAAGTTACCCTGACCATCCACCAGCGGGTAGCGCAGGGAGAAATCCTGTGCCAGACGGACCATGGCGTCATAGACGGAGGCGTCGCCGTGGGGGTGGTAAGAGCCCAGCACCGCACCGACGGTATCCGCCGACTTGCGGTAGGGATGACTGGGGTCGTTGCCGCGTTCGTGCATGGTGTAGAGGATGCGGCGGTGGACGGGCTTCAGGCCGTCACGCACATCCGGCAGGGCGCGGGCCACGATGACCGACATGGAGTAATCCAGAAACGCCGTCTCGATCTCCTTCTTGACGTCCCGGATGATCATCTTGGTACCGCTGCCCGGTATCATCACATAATCTTCTTCCATTGTTTCCTCCAATTACACGTCGAGCTTTGCGTACTGGGCGTTGGTCTCGATAAAGCGGCGGCGGGGCTCCACCTGATCGCCCATCAGGATGGTGAACGCCTCATCGGCCTTCTCGGCATCCTCGATGGTGATGCGGACGATGACGCGGTTCTCGGGGTTCATGGTGGTCTCCCAGAGCTGCTCCGGGTTCATCTCGCCAAGGCCCTTATAGCGGTTTATCTTCGCGCCGGGCATCTCCTGCGAGAGCAGGGCCATTTCGGCGTCGTTGTAAGCGTATTTGATGGTGCTGCCCTTCTGCACCTTGAACAGCGGAGGCTGTGCCACATAGACATGGCCCTGCTCGATGAGGGGGCGCATATAGCGGAAGAAGAAGGTGAGCATCAGGGTGCAGATGTGAGAACCATCGACATCGGCATCGGCCATGATGAACACTTTGTCATACCGCAGCTTGGAAATATCGAACTCGTCGCCGATGCCGCAGCCCAGTGCCAGCACGACAGGCATCAGCTTGTCGTTGCCGTAGATACGGTCGGCGCGGGCCTTTTCAACGTTGAGCATCTTGCCCCACAGGGGGAGGATGGCCTGAATGGCCGAGTCACGGCCCATCTTGGCCGAGCCGCCTGCAGAATCACCCTCGACGATGAAGATCTCAGTGCGGGTGGGGTCTTTTTCGCGGCAGTCTGCCAGCTTGCCGGGCATCCGGCTGGTCTCGAGGGCGCTCTTGCGGCGCACCAGCTCACGGGCCTTCTTGGCGGCAGCGCGGGCGCGGGCGGCCTGGGTGGCCTTTTCGAAGATAGCCTTGGCCACGCCGGGGTTCTCCTCGAAGAACTCCATCAGCTTGGAGTAGACCATGTTGGAAACGAGGGTCCGAATTTCCGTATTGCCCAGCTTTGCCTTGGTCTGGCCCTCGAACTCGGCCTCCTGCAGCTTGACAGAGATCACGCAGATGAGGCCCTCACGGACGTCAGCGCCGGAAAGGTTCTCGTCCTTGTCCTTCAGCAGACCGTGGCTGCGGCCATAATCGTTGAATACGCGGGTGAGGCTGCTGCGGAAGCCCTCTTCGTGGGTGCCGCCGTCGGGGGTGTTGACGTTGTTGGCGAAGCTCAGCAGCAGCTCATTGTAGCTGGAATTATACTGCAAGGCGATTTCTGCCATGCCCCGGTCGGTCTGACCCTTGAGATAGATGACGTTGGGGTGGAGCACCTCGAGGTCGCGCTTCTCGCCCAGATAGGTGACGAAGCTCTTGATGCCGCCCTCGTAGCACATGACCTCGGTACGGTAGGTGGGCTCGCCCTCCTTGCCGTCCTCGAGGACGGGGGTGTAGAGTTCGCGCTCGTCAGTCAAGGTGATCTTGACACCGGCGTTCAGGAAGCTCTCTTCCCGCAGGCGCTTTTCCAGCGTTTCGAAGTTGTAGACGGTGGTGTCCTTGAACATCTCCGGGTCGGGCTTGAAGGTGACGCGGGTGCCGGTGACACTGGGGTCCACGGTGCCGATGCACTTCAGCGGGCCGTCCGGGTCGCCGCGGCGGAAGGTCTGCTCGTACTCGCGGCCGTCGCGGCGGACGTTGACGGTCAGCCACTCCGAGCAGGCGTTGACGACGGACGCGCCGACGCCGTGCAGGCCGCCGGCCACCTTGTAGCCGGAGTTCTCGCCGCCGAACTTGCCGCCGGCGTGGAGGATGGTATAGACGACGGTGACGGCAGGCAGACCGGTATCAGCCTGGATGTCCACGGGGATGCCGCGGCCATTGTCCGTGACCTGAATGATGTCGCCCTTCAGGATCTTGACCTCGATGTGGTCGCAGTAACCGGCCAGAGCCTCGTCGATGGCGTTGTCCACGATCTCGTACACCAGATGGTGCAGGCCGCGCTCGCCGGTGGAGCCGATATACATACCGGGGCGCTTGCGCACTGCCTCCAGGCCTTTCAGGACCTGGATCTCGCTGGCGTTGTATTCATGGTCCGTCGCAGTTTCTGCGTTGGTACTGGTAATGATTTCCTCTGCCATTTCCTTTCTCCCTTTTGTTTTGTTTCGTTTTTTCGTTACTATTTGTAAAAGCGATAAATCGCTGGTTGGTAATTGAACCTCTCAGTCAAAGCCGACAGGCCCACGCCGGACGAGCAAAGCTCAATATTTCGGAAGCTGTAGTACCCTGCTGTCCAGGTCAGCGACTGTTGTCTCCGTGCGCCGTTTGAGCGCAGCCGGCGACAGCTCCGAGAGATAGATCGTATCCACCGGCGAATCTGCCAGCACATAGCTCTGGGGCAGCTCATCGGACAGGCTCACCACCGCCCCGTTTTTCTGGGCGTAGTTCAGAAACTCCCGCCCTCGGGGTGAGATGGTCGTCGTTTCCAGATTGAAGATGCCGATGATGTCCCGGTCGTTCAGGACATAATCGCGGCCAAGGTGTACATACATTGCATCACACTTTCGTCAGCACGCCGCCGTTCATACGGTAGACCTCGCCGTCCGTTTTGAGGAAAGCGGTGTCGTCGCAGCTGGTCACGAAGGTCTGCTTTTCCCGCATCCGGGTGAGCAGATACTGCTTGCGGCCATCGTCCAGCTCGCTGAGTACGTCGTCCAGCAGCATCACCGGGTGTTCGCCCGTGATGGAGGCAGCTGCGGCGGCTTCAGCCATTTTAAGGCTGAGCACGACG
>ENA-OPSW01001838-OPSW01001838.1-human-gut-metagenome-genome-assembly--contig:-NODE-1838-length-10856-cov-2.537450_pt1 | contig 10856 bp, 7 predicted proteins | sample MGYA00241463_ERZ501918 | MGnify/ENA primary metagenome ERZ501918 (study PRJEB25962, sample SAMEA2042443) | human gut metagenome | biome: human gut; feature: human-associated habitat; material: faeces... | reverse complement strand
TGACAGATCAGATCAACCACAGCTGTGGGAGTTTTTGTGCTGCGCCAGACAACAGAAAATAAAACAATGTAAAAATGAAGATGACAGGCTTCGTGCCTTTGGGGCAGGTTTGTTATTGGAATACGGTCTGCGGCAGTATGGTTACACGCAGACAATACCTGTGGGATCGTCTGCTGCAGCAGAGTTGGAGCAGACCGGACAAACACGGTCTTTGCAACAGGTAAGATTCGTTTATGGTAAAAATGGGAAGCCGTATCTTGGGACAGGACAGGGAGAACAGCTTCCGCTTATGTTTAACCTCAGCCATTCAGGCATGTATGTGGCAGCAGTTTTTGGCACAGAGGATGTAGGTGTGGATGTGGAGCTGATACGCACCGGAAAACAGAAGATCGCACAGCGTTTTTTTGCAGAAGATGAGAGAAAATATCTGGAAAAATGTTGGACGGATGAGGCTTTTACCGGAATTTGGACGAGGAAGGAAGCCTACATCAAGGCGGTTGGAACAGGGATCGCAATGTCTTTGGATTCTTTTTCCACGATGGAAGAACAGGTGGGAGAATATTATCTGAAAACATGGAATGTCAAACGTGATGTCTGGCTGTCTGTCTGCCGGAAAGGGAGTGCGATCGGACGCTGTCTGCCGGAGAAAATCGCATTAGAACAGGTGTTTTTATAAGAGACAGAGCTGCAGATCATAATGAGAATGGTACAGGATCAGTACCGATAGAGATGGAAAATGGAGGTTGGGATTCATGTATGACGAGTTGACCGAACAGGACATAAAAAAAATGGAAGAAGAGATTGAGTATCGGAAGCTGGTTGTGAGAAAAAATGCGCTGGAAGCAGTCAAAGAGGCACGTGCGCATGGTGACCTCAGTGAAAATTTTGAATACCATGCAGCAAAAAAAGACAAAAATCAGAATGAGAGCCGTATCCGTTATCTGGAGAAAATGATCAGGACAGCAAAGATTATTTCTACGGATTCTGCGGATGATGAAGTCGGAATGAACAATACCGTTACGGTCTATTTTGAGGATGATGACGAGGAAGAAACCTATAAAATTGTCACAACCATCCGCGGCAATTCCCTGAAAAATCTGATCAGTAACGAATCGCCGCTTGGAAAAGCATTGTTGGGACACAAAATAGGTGACCGCTGTGAAGTAAAAGTAAACGATAACTATTCTTATTTTGTGGAGATACGAAAAATCGAGAATACGGTGGATGATGGAACGGATAAACTGAGAAGTTTTTAATATATAAGAAAGAAGATTGAGGAACAAAAAGATGAGATTAACAGAATTATTAAACAAAGATGAAGTGACGATTTCCTGCGAGCTTTTTCCACCAAAACAGGGTGCGCAGCTGGAAAATTATAAAAATATCGTAAAAGATATGGCGGCATTAAAGCCGGCATATATGAGTGTCACTTACGGCGCAACAGGTGGAACATCTGATTATACGGTAAAGCTTGCAGAGGAAGTACGTAACAATAACATTCCGGCGTTGGCACATCTGACCTGTGCCTCTTCCACCAGAGAAAAGGTGGCATCTGTCATTGAGGAGTTAAAGGCAGCAAATATCGAGAATATCCTTGCACTCCGTGGCGATATTCCTGCAAATGCAGATTTTCCGCTGCCGGATCAGTACAAGCACGCAAGTGAACTGATCGCAGATATCAAAGCACAGGGTGATTTCTGTATCGGTGGTGCATGCTACCCGGAAGGACACCCGGAAGCAGCAACGATTTTTGAAGATCTCGACCATTTGAAAGAGAAAGTGGATGCAGGATGCGAGTTCCTCACCACACAGATGTTTTTTGACAATAACATTTTATACAATTTTATGTACAAGGCATTAAAAAAAGGAATAGATGTTCCGGTTGTAGCAGGCATTATGCCTGTCACCAACGCAAGCCAGATCAAACGTATCACATCTTTGTCCGGCAATATGGTTCCACCGAGATTTCTTGCGATCGTAGACAGGTTTGGAGACAACCCGGCAGCAATGCGTCAGGCGGGAATTGCATATGCAACAGAGCAGATCATTGATCTGATCGCCAACGGTGTCAATCATGTGCATATTTACACGATGAATAAACCGGATGTTGCAGGAGAGATTTTGGACAATCTTTCCAATATCTATGTGAGATAGTGGATGTAAAATGATTGCTTAAAGTGTGAAGAAAAATCAATATTTTTGAAATGACAGGATACCTCCTGAGCAGATACGGGTAACAACCCCGAACCTGCCGGGAGGTATTTTTGTGTAATTGAAGAAACAAAGTGCATTTTTCGTGCGGTCTGCTGCATAAAATATTTATGTGACCATTGTGTGACCGGGGATACCTATAATAACACAAGGATTTATAAAAAATTCAATGGATGAGCGGAGGAGATGGAGAGTGAAGAAAAAATACATGCTTATGGGAATCGCTGCAGTATTGATTTTGGCAACGATGGTTGGCGGAACGCTTGCAGCTCTGAATACAAAAAGTGAAAAGGCAGTGGCAAATATTTCCATTAAGAGTGTGGGAGTCACGGTGATCGGGGATCAACCTGTGGCACTGGCAGACGGCGGGGAAAAAGAACCGGTTACGATCGTGCCGGGGGAAACGATTATCATGCCGAAGGCAGTACAAAACGATATCCCGGATGGTTATGATGTGTATGTAAAAGTAGTCATTTATCATGCATGGGATACGAAAAGCGGCGGACTTGTGAGTGCAGGGGAGGCGGATGATATCTATGTACATAATCAGGACTGGATCATCGGGTATGAGGATGATGAGCAGATGGTGATGTACTACAAAAAGCCGCTGGCTCCAGAACAGACGACAGCAAACTTTATGGACGGAATTCATTTTAAGGAATCTATGGGAAATGGATTTGCAGATGCAGTCTATACGTTAGAATACGAAGTTACGGCAGTTCAGGCGAATAACGCAAAAGATGCGATCGCAGCAGAGCTTGGCGTGTTCCCGGAGTTTGATGAAAATGGAACGATTTTGTCTGTTTCAGAAACAAGATAACGGTTGAAGGAGATTGGAGCATATGAAAATAAAAAACATGGCAGCCGTTCTGTTGCTTATTTGGACTTGTGGATTTTCATCGGTGGTCAGTGCGGCGGAAATTCAGACTGTGCAGCTGACAGAGGAAAATCAGCTTGTGTATACAAAAGATAAGACAGAACTTGCCGGTGCTTTTGATGGCATGGCACCCGGAGACAGCAGGACCGTTGTCATTAAAATCGAGAATCAAAACAGTCATAAGGCATCTTTTTTTATTTCGCAGAAGACAACGGATGCTTTGGAAGAAGCAGGAAAAGCGTCTGGCGGAGCATATGAGTTTCAGGTGGAGATCGGCAATGATACCGGAAGGATATCTTTGCTGGATGCAGATGCCGGTGGATATGCGGAAAATGTGGCAAGTGCCGAAGGTTTAGCAGAAATTACAGAATTGAATGAGTATCGTTATATGACAGCTCTGGATCCGGGGGAGTCGGCGGATGTCTATGTGACATTGACCTTAGACGGCGAGGGCATGGACAGCGCAGATGGAATTGATTATTCGCGTGCAGCAGGTGCGATGGAATTTGAATTCCGGGCGTACTATGCAGACGACAGAAAGCCGGTTGTGATCACAAATTATGTGACGGAGCACGGAGAAGACAATGTGGTGACAAAGGTTGTAAAGAAAGTGATTCCAAAGACTGTCACAGAACAGCTTGTTCCACTGGCAAATGGTGTCAGGACAGGAGATCCTCTGACAGTGACGGTATCTGCAGGAGTTCTGGTGGCAGGTATAGTGATTGTTAGTATCGCAGTGAAAAAAAGAAAGGTGGAGCGCAAGTCATGAAAAAAGTAAAAAAAATAATTACGGGCTTTCTTACGGTTTTTATCTTCATGGCGCTGGTGCTTCCAATGACAACGGTGAAAGCTTCGGAAGAGAAAGAAGCGGTGGAAAAAAGAATGTATACAGTGACATTCCGTGCAGGAAATATTGCTTGTTTTGATATAGATAAGATCACTGTTTCCGAAGGGATGGAAGTGACAAAAAATTATATTAAGGTAAAAGTTGCAAAGGGAGATACACTTGCTTTCACAGTGCCTGGCTGGGAAAGTGATGCAAGGCTGACATCATGGTTTTCTAACTGCCTGCACTATGAAAAAGAGGCAGCATATGGGTTGAAAGCTTTTAACGGTGTTGTGGGAACTGCGGTGGAGCGGAATACAGAGTATGTTTTGGATTATAAACGTCTGATCGATCCGGTTTCCTATACGGTGAGTTTCATAGACAGTCAGACAAAGGAACAGATTGCGGCTCCGCAGATCACCTATGGAAATGCAGAGGAAACAATCACGGTCATTCCGGTGACTGTTCCGGATTATACACCGACAGAGAGCAGTAAAATTATAAAACTGGAAAAAGGGAAAGAGAACACGGCAACGTTTGAATACCGCTACACCGGGGCTGTGGAGACAATCACCAGCACGGTGACAAATGTGGTTCCGGGCACAACACGGACAGAGACAGTCGTAAGTGAGGTCGAGGAGACGGTCATCATTCCCGGAGCTGCCCAGCCGTCCGGTGTTACTGCAAATGTAGTAAATAATGCGTCAAATGCAGTGAATGCGCCGGTAGGCAATACAGCAAATAACGTGGCAGATAATAGTGCGAATAACGCAGACCAGAACGTAGACAATGGCAATGTTGAAATTCCGGAGGAGCAGACACCGTTGGTGGATGGAGATGGGAATGATGGAGTTGTCGACATCGAAGAGAGCGAGACACCGTTGGCAAACACAGCAGAGGATGAGAGCACCGTTTCCGGCGATGTGGACGGGAAAGATGCCGACCTTGCAGCACAGGAGATCGATGCAGCATCCGTACCTGTGGCTGTGCCGGTGATCGGCGGTATCACGGCAGTTTTTGTTGTGGGACTGATTGTTTTCCTTATATATAAAAATAGAAAAAAGTCGAAGTAACCAGGATTTTTAGGTACAGTATTCGACTTTTATAGCAATACATGCATGTTAGACTTACAGGAAAAATCTGGCAGTCAGAGCCGGAAAAGAGGAGGAGAACTGCATGCTGACGATTCGTACTCTGGGGAAATTTCAGATAAGGAATGAAGAACATATTGTGAATGAGGAAGAAATACGATCTCCGAAAATGATAAATTTACTGGCGTATCTGATTCTTCACAGAAATCAGACACTGACGTTTTATGACATGGCGGATGCGTTGTGGCAGGAGGAAGAAACGGGAAATCCGGCAGGGGCATTGAAGAATCTGATGTATCGTCTGAGAGTTCTTCTGAAGAAAAACTTTGGAGAAGAGGACTTTATCCTAACCGATCATGGTTCCTATCGCTGGAATCCCAGACTGGAAGTGGCAGTGGATGCAGAACGATTCGAACAAATGTTTGAATTGGCAAAGCAGAAACCTATTTCAGAGGGTGAGACAATCCAGAAACTAAAAGCGGCGCTTGCACTTTATCAGGGTGATTTCATGACAAAAGTTGCAGATATGCACTGGGTGATGATGCTGAATACTTATTATCACTCTTTGTATTTAAACTGCGTCCGGTATCTGTGCGAATATTATGTCAGCACAGAAAAATTTGAAGAGTTAGAACAGCTTTGCAGTCAGGCACTTCAGCAGGAAAGTCTCGATGAAGAGTTATATTGTTATCTGATCAAGGCTTTGGCAGGAAAAAATAAAATTGGTTCTGCCCTGGAAGTGTACGAGAATGCATGCCGGACGTTGCAGCAGCAGCTCGGAATCTGTGAACTGTCAAAATTAAAGGGCGTTTATGACAAATTACTGAGACAGAATAAAAGCGGAAATGTGCAGGGAATTGCACAGGTACATCAGGATATTGCAGAACAGAATCCAGCGGGAGCGTTTTTGTGCGGGTATCCGGTCTTTCGGGAAATTTGCAGGCTTCAGGTGAGAAAGACAGCGCGTTTTGATGAAAATGAATATATTCTGCTTCTGACCTTAAAGGCGGGGGAGTATACCGGAAGCAAGGTCAGTGATGTCAATCTGTTCCGCATCCGCAATGCGATGCCTCATCTTGTGGAGACATTGAAAAAATCGCTCCGTCCTGGGGACGCGGTGGCACAGTTCAGCGATTCGCAGTATGTGATTTTGCTTTCAGCATGTACCTATGAGGGTGGAATGTTGGTCGCAAACCGGATTATTTCAAAATTTTATCAGGACAATAAAATTTACCGAAATCTGAAAATCAAGATCAATATAGAAAAAGTAAAAACAACAGAAAATATTTTAAGCAAATACACCGGATGAAATCTTTGGAAGAGAAAACAGTAGATCAAAGGGCAAAAGCAAGGAGGATTATATGAGATTTGCATCCATTGTAAAAAAAGTTTTAGCATTCCTGCTATGTTTGACGTTGCTGACATCCAATGTGACCGTCACCAATGCGACAAGTGTAGACACCACGGATGTTTTTGCGGAAGTTTCCACAGAGATGTTGAAGGAGACAAAAAATGCAGGGCAGGAAGAGAATGTGTCAGAGGCAGACAGTGATTCGAATGCAGCGGATCTGTCAGACACAGAGAGTAATGTAAGCGGGCAGTATAAGCAATCATCAGATTCAGACGGAACGGGAGATACAGAAAAAGTCAAGAACACAGAGAGCACTGAGGCGACTGAAGCAATCGAGGAGACGGAGAAAACAGAGGAGACAGAGGAGACAGAACAACCGGAATTAAAAACCGTCTTCGACTATTCCAATGACGCAGTCCGCGTGGTCGTGACACTTTCGAATGAGACCGATCTTCCGGCAGGCGCAGAGCTTGTCGTGGCACCGGTAGCCGTCACAGCAGAAATGGAAGCATCCATCGATAAAGCGATGGAGGGCGAGTCGAAAGAAAAAGAAGAGGTTGTGGCGTATGACATCTCCTTTGTAAAAGATGGAAAAGAAGTGGAGCCCGGGGCAACCGTGCAGGTGCAGTTAGCGCTTGCGCAGGTGAAAGAGGGTGATTCGGCGAGCGTGTATCATTTTGATGAGACAAAAAATGAGATGTTGGATATGAATGCGAACACTTCTGCCGACGGCGAGGTGACATTTGGCACGGATCATTTTTCAAAATATGTCATCGTCAATCATGGAGATAACAACGTGACCGTGACCATCGAACATTATGACAACAGCAAATATCAGGCGCAGGATGAGCAGAGTGCAAAAATTTACAGCGATGATGTCTGCACGATGGCACCGGGAGCAAAAATCAGCGACTACAATAAGGCGTTAAACTGGGATGTGGATCATGTGCAGGTAAACGGAGAAGCATTTTCCCAAAGTGAACTTGAAAACATTGAGATCCATGAGGACAGTGTTGTAAAAGTTTTTTATCAGGCAAAAAATACGGACTATATCGGTGAGGCATCGTTTTATGACTACGAGGTGATTCCTTATGACACAGCCGGACAGCAGAGGGCGGATCTGAGTATCAATGCAGATTCCAACTATCCGTCTGAGCAAAAAGATAACCGTTTCACGGTCGGAACGGTATCCCAGAATTTAAGTGAAAATCAATATGACACCGTCACGAAAAAAACAGGTCAAAACGGAACCACAGACGACCAGCATATCAACGTGTATACCGGAGGAACTGGAGAAAATGCAAAAAAAACAGGAATCGTTACCGGGTTAAGTGATGATTACAAAGAAGTTCTTTTCAGTGTGAATGAACCGGGCGTTTTTCCGAAAGACGGAGCAGCTGCGGCAGGGACAAAAGGACTGACAGTAAAAGAAGGATACAGGTTAAAATTTTCACAAAGTGGTGACACTTATGAACTGAAAGAAGTTTTAGACAAAGAGGACAACGTGGCAGCAACTGCGGGGGCGGATTTCCTGCCATTTGGAAATAATAATTTTTATTTTGGACTCCGCTATGACGTTACCTTTACACTTGGAGATTATATCGGGGAACTGAACTATTCTTTTACCGGGGATGATGATCTCTGGGTGATTCTGGATGGGAAACAGGTGGTCATCGATCTTGGCGGTATCCATGACGCTCTGACAGATACGGTCGATCTCTGGAACTATATTGACAGGACAGACAAAAACAAAGAACATCATCTGACCATTTTATATATGGAGCGCGGTGCAGGAAAGGCAAACTGTAACATGAAGTTTACGCTTCCGAATGCGGACGTGATCAAAGTGGTGGACGATGACGTGCCGGATATCCCACCGGAGAAGCCGGTTGATTTTACGGAGAAGGATGTGGAATATCATAAGACAGCGAAACTGACTGATTGGGAGAACAGAGAGTATCAGATCGATCTTGACGCAAGTTCGCTTGCAACCTCGCAGAGCACAGTTGAAAAAATACAGACAGTGGATGCCATGATGGTATTTGACCTGTCCGGCTCGATGAATGAAATTTTGTCCGGTGAAAATCAATTAAAGGACATCGGAGAATTCAGCAGTGTGAAGAATCATCTGGATATCAATAAAGTATATTACTGGAATAAATATGAAAAGAGTGGCTGGTGGCCATGGACGTATGATAGGAGTGTCGGAATGGGAACGGCGGCTGTATCCGGTAATGTGTATGCGAAGTATCCCGTAAAATATATCGACGGACAATGGAAAAAGTATGTGGACGGCAGTTATCAGAGCATTTCAGACAGTGATGTGATGGCAACATGGACGTCTAAGATTTCTGCGTTAAAAGACGCCGCCAGCGGATTTGTGACAGGTATTTCCGATACATCACCGGACAGTCTGGTCGGAATCGCCACCTTTTATGGCATTGGCAATGGGTGGAACAGCAGTACCGAGGGCAAATTAAACCACAGTCTTTCGAAAGTAAATAAAAATGAGATGTTAAAGTCCGTCAATGCGCTTTTTGCGGACGGCGGTACCTCTCCACAGAAAGGACTGGAGCATGCATACAGCGAATTGCAGAAGGCAGAAGATGACAACAAAAAATATGTGATCCTGTTCTCCGACGGAGAGCCTTCGGACAGCAATGACAAAACGGAGACAGAAGCATCAGCGGTGAAACTGAAAGAGGCAGGCTATACGGTCATCACGGTAGGGCTTGGTTTAAATAACGAGACTGCCACATGGCTGGGAGAGAAAGTGGCATCAGCCGGCTGTGCATTTACGGCGGATACTGCGGAGGAGTTAAACAAAATCTTTCAGAACATCCAGAGCACGATCACACAGTCAAGATCCCTGACCGGAGTGCAGGTGACGGACATTATTGATGCGGAATTTGAGCTGACAGATGCCGAGATCCAACGTCTGAGAGCGGATGGCGCACAGGTAACGGTCAATGAGGATGGCACAACGACGGTCAGCTGGCTTGATCAGGAAGTAAAGCCGAAGGAAAACGGCGCCTCCGGCTGGCAGAAAACGATCCATATCGTGGCAAAAGAATCCTGTCTGGGTGGAAATAATATGACTACAAATGTAAATCCGAATTCCTTTTTAAGCTTTGGCGGCACACAGCTGGAATTGCCGCAGCCGACCGTGAATGTGAGAATTGCGTATCAGATCACAGACACAACAGATACGATTTTTCTCGGGGAAAATCTGGAAAACTATGCAGATGATGCGGCAGTGCGCATGAAAGATGCGGACAGCGCCAGAATGTCACAGGTGTATCTGACGTTCTACACGGACAAAGGCTGCCGTGAGGAGATCACGCAGGAAAACCTGAAAAAAGAGAGACCTAAACAGGATACCACGTATTACGCAAAAGCATTTCTGTCGGTGGAGGAAGCGACAGATGCTTCCAACGCAAACTCCACGTTAAACGGTGTGATCTATAAAAATGAGACACAGGTGGAGGCAGCGCATGCGGATGGGGAAGCCTATGCAGGAAAATATGACGTGAAAGTGAAAACGGGAACGCTTACGATCACAAAGAAAATCAGTAAAAAAGATATCAGAGCGTGTGAGGGTGATCCGATCTTTACATTTAAGATCACCAATCAGACGACAGGCGATGTTTATTATAAGACGTTAAGATTTGGAGAGAAAAGCGCAGAGAAGCAGAACACGACAACCGGAATGTTCAATGTGAAAGCACAGACGACACTGGAAGGACTTGCGCAGGGAATCTATAAAGTAGAAGAACTTGACACGATGGGCTTTACGTTAAAAGAGTTTACCGCAGACACAAACTGTGCATCACAGATTGCCGGAAACAGCGCACAATTTGCAGTTGGTATCCGCAGCAGAGACGAGGCCTGCAGCTTTGACGCAGAGGACTTTGTCACAACAGCGGCAGATTTACACTTGCAGGCAGACCGTGTGAACGTCACAGCCAAAAACAATAAGACCAGAAGTGATGGAAAGCTCACGGATACGGATGCCGTGAAAAATCAATTTGTGATCCATGAAAAAGCAACCAGGACGACAGATGTTGATAATCATTCCACAACAGATGTGCGCAAATAATCGGAGGCAGTGTGTATGAAAGAAATATGGAAAAAGAAAAAAATATTTGTGATTACAATTGCACTGATGGTTGGAATTATTGGAACAGCAGCAACATTTGCAATTATCACAGCAACAGCAGGAACGGTGACCAATACGTTTCAGGCGGCAAAAGTGGCGACTGAGATCGAGGAAGAGTTTGAGGGCAAAATCAAAGCAGGAAGCACCGTGAAAAAGAATCCGAGTGTAAAAAACACTGGAATTTCGGATGCATTTGTCCGGGCCAGGATCACGATCTCACCGGAACAGACAGAAGTGACGCTGTTAAACGGCACCTGGAACGGAACTGCTTTTACGGAGAAAGGCAAGGCAGCGGACAGCATTGCGACCGAGAGTACGCTGTATGATCCCGATGGTGACGG
>ENA-OPSW01001824-OPSW01001824.1-human-gut-metagenome-genome-assembly--contig:-NODE-1824-length-10936-cov-2.527985_pt1 | contig 10936 bp, 8 predicted proteins | sample MGYA00241463_ERZ501918 | MGnify/ENA primary metagenome ERZ501918 (study PRJEB25962, sample SAMEA2042443) | human gut metagenome | biome: human gut; feature: human-associated habitat; material: faeces... | reverse complement strand
GACCCGCAGGTGGATCTGGTTTATATTGCAACCCCTCATTCCCATCATTATCTTCATGCAAAGATGTGCCTGGAGGCAGGAAAAAATGTGCTTTGTGAAAAGGCGTTTACTGTAAATGCAGACCAGGCAAGAAAGCTTTTTGCCCTGGCGAAAGAGAAAAACCTGCTGATCACAGAGGCAATCTGGACCAGATATATGCCATCCAGAAAGATGATCGATGATATTATTTCAAGCGGTGTGATCGGTGAGGTGACAGCTGTTACAGCCAATCTGAACTATGCCATCAGTGAGGTGGAACGTATCCGTAAGCCGGAGCTGGCAGGCGGTGCGCTTCTGGATGTTGGTGTTTATACCATTAATTTCGCAAGCATGGTTCTTGGGGATAAGTTGAAGGATGTACAGGCAACTGCTATTTTCCGTGAAGGTGTGGATATGCTGGATACGATTGCTATGGTATTTGAAGGCGACCGCATGGCTACCTTGCAGTGTGGTGCCCGTGAAATTTCTGACAGAATGGGAAGTATTTTTGGAACCAAAGGTTATATTCAGGTGCAGAATATTAATAATCCGGAGAAAATCACAGTGTTTGACAAGGAGCATAAGGAGGTTGCAGCTTATTTGCCTCCGGCACAGATCACAGGCTATGAGTATGAGGTTGAGGCCTGCGCCAGAGCAATCGCACAGGGCGAAAAGGAATGCCCGGAAATGCCTCATGATGAGACTGTGCGTGTGATGGAGATCATGGATGGAATCAGGAAATCCTGGGGCTATGAGATTCCGCTTTATGAGTGATGAAATTTTATGAAAACTATAAGATACAAGTTTTTATGAAAAATATAAGATATTTGCATGTATAAAAAGGAGGATACAGCTATGCTTGAAAAATTAAAAGAAGAAGTTTACAAAGCAAATATGGACCTGCCGAAATACGGTCTGGTTACTTTTACCTGGGGAAATGTAAGTGGAATTGATCGTGAAAAAGGTCTTTTCGTAATCAAGCCAAGTGGTGTGGAATATGAGAAACTGACACCGGAAGACATGGTAGTTGTAGACCTGGAAGGTAATAAAGTAGAAGGTAAATATAACCCATCATCTGATACTCCGACTCATGTAGTTCTGTACAATGCTTTCCCGAAGATCGGTGGAATCGTACATACGCATTCCTCCTGGGCTACCAGCTGGGCACAGGCCGGCCGCGCAATTCCATGCTATGGAACTACTCATGCTGATTATATTTACGGTGAGGTTCCATGTGTCCGTAATCTGGATAAGAGTGAGATAGCGGAAGCTTATGAGAAGAATACTGGTATTCTCATTGCCGACTATTTCAAGAAGAGAGATTATGAGGCTGTTCCGGCTGTTCTTTGCAAGAATCATGGTCCTTTCACATGGGGCAAGGATGCGCACGAGGCAGTGCATAATGCAGTAGTTCTGGAAGAGGTTGCCAAGATGGCTTCCCGTTGCGAGCTGATTAATCCGAATGTGAAACCTGCTCCGCAGGAGCTTCAGGATAAGCATTACTATAGAAAACATGGTGCAAATGCTTATTACGGACAGGAAAATATTGAGTGAAAACTGAGATGAATTGCGTGACCGCTGTTTGTACTTTGAGATAGGTATGAATGGCGGTTACTTAATATTCGATGCTTTTAAAGGAGTAAAAATATAAGACGAACGACTAAGATAGTAGTTCGCCTTATAAAGATCATTTACTATATTCAATTTCCACTGGTTCCACACCTGTAAGTTCCACACTTCTCTTGTCCGGCTGTGTACAGCCAACGTAAATGTGGAAGTGGCTGCCGTCCTCTGTTCTTGCGCCGGTTTCATCTACTACGGTGAAGGCCTTTGGAGCAATGGAAAGTGTGACGGTTTTTGTTTCGCCTGCTTTCAGAAAAACAGGCGTGAAAGCGGCAAGCTCTGGGTTTGGAACGGCCAGAGAAGAATCTGCATTCTTTATGTAAACCTGAACCACATCCCGGGTATCAATTGCGCCCTGGTTGGTGACAGTGGCCTGGATTGTAACTGGTGCTGCTGTGGTATTAGTGCCGCTTTCGAAACCTGCCTTGCCGGAAACACTTGTACCATTTGTGTCGGCTGCGCTGTTTTCACTGACAACTGCATCTGTCACTACTACCTTCCCATAAGTCAATCCATATCCAAATGGGAACTGCGCCTTATTCTCCATATAGCGGTAAGTACGTCCCTTCATGGCATAATCTGTAAAATCCGGAAGCTCTTCCAGGGTATTGTAGAAGGTCACTGGTAATTTGCCGGATGGGGAGACATCTCCGAACAGTACTCTTGCGGCGGCTTTTCCACCTTCAGCACCTGGGTACCACAGAACCATCACTGCATCAAAATGTTCTTCTGCATAAGAAAGATCAATGTCACTTCCTGCCATCAAGCAAAGAACAACCGGTTTGCCGGATTCAGCCATGGCTTCCATCAGATCCAGCTGAACCTGTGGAAGCTGCAAGGTCTCTTTGTCACCGGAAGCATAGCTGTTTCCGGTATCTCCTTCTTCACCCTCCAGTGTTTCATCAAGCCCCACGCAGAGAATTACGATATCGCTGTTTTCTGCAACGATTTTCGCTTCCGCAAGTCTGTCCTGAGTAAAAGCAAGATGCTCGGTGCGGTCGCGGAAAAGGTCACATCCTACAGAGGCAAGCACACGTACATCATCTCCAAGGTAATCCTGAATACCTTCCTGGATCGTGCAGTAGCGGGAAGCTGTACCGTGATAATTGCCTACCAGAGCCTTACGGCTGTCTGCATTTGGTCCAACGATTCCAACTGTTTTGATCTTCTCTTTGTTCAAAGGCAGGATCCCATTGTTTTTCAGAAGTACAAAGCTTTCTTCAGCAGCTTTTTGGGAAAGTGCCAGATGGGCAGGTGACTCCACCTCAGAATAAGGAATTTTGTCGTATTCCGTCTCTTCAAATAATCCCAGCAGATATCTGGTAGTGAAAAGGCGGATGGCGGATTCCGTGATGGTATCCTCGGAGATCAGTCCTTTTTCATAAGCTTTCAAAATGTGAAGATAAGTGTTTCCGCAGTTCAGATCGCAGCCATTGTTCAGTGCTAATGCAGCCGATTCTGCCGGGGTGCTGGTTACCATATGATGCTCGTGGAAATCCTTGATGGCCCAGCAGTCGGAAACGAAATATCCCTGGAAGCCCCAGTCGCCGCGAAGTATTTTCTGAAGGGAAGGACTTCCGCAGCAGGGCTCTCCGTTGGTGCGATTGTAGGCGCCCATGAAGCCTTCCACGTCCGCTTCTCTGGTTAAAGCTTCAAATGCTGGGAGGTAAGTTTCTTCCATATCCTTCGGAGTTGCGATTGCGTCAAATTCATGGCGGATGGCCTCCGGACCGGAATGGACTGCAAAGTGCTTGGCGCAGGCAGCGGCTTTCATAACTTTGCCATCGCCCTGGAGCCCTTTTACAAAAGAGACTCCCAACTCTTTCGTAAGGTAAGGATCTTCACCGTAAGTTTCATGTCCCCGTCCCCATCTTGGATCACGGAAAATATTTACGTTTGGCGACCAGAAGGTAAGACCTTTGTAAATGTCACGGTCTTCTTCCTGGGAATATGCATTGTATTTGGCACGACCTTCGGTAGCAATGGTATCTGCAATCTGTCCCAGAAGTTCGGTGTCAAAAGTGGCGCCAAGTCCAATTGCCTGCGGGAAAATTGTGGCCTGTCCGGCGCGGGCAACTCCGTGGAGCGCTTCATTCCACCAGTTGTAGGCGGGGATGCCAAGCCGCTTGATTGCAGGTGCGTCATAGCGTAGCTGACTTGCTTTTTCCTCTAAGGTCATCTGGCTGACCAGTTCGGTCGCTTTTTTTCTAGCCTTTTTTCTATCCATAATGTTTCTCCTTGTTGCGAATTCATGGTGACTGTAAAACATTGAGCCATATAAGGTTTGTGACCCACAAATAGCAGGTTACGTTGTAAAGCGAGTGTGAGTTTTCGGGCTGCATATCATCCTTTTACTGCACCTGTGGTAAGACCTTCTACGATCTGGTTACTGAACAGTGAGTAAACAACAACGGTAGGTGCGATTGCGATAATGATCGCAGCAAACATCTGCACATAGTTGGTTGCGTAAGGACCAACGAAATAGGTCAGTGTAACCGGCAGTGTCTTTTTCATAGGATCAGAGATAAATACCATGGCAAGAAGCAGCTCGTTCCAGTTGTTGATGAAGGTCATCAGACCGGATCCGAAGAAACCGGTTCTGCAAAGTGGCAGTGCGATCCGGAAAAAGCATCCGTAGATTCCGCAGCCGTCAATGGCAGCCGCCTCAAACATTTCTCCTGGCATGGAACGGAAAAATCCGGTAAGCAGGAAAATGGTCATTGGCAGGGAGAAGGTAATATAAGGAATCATCAATCCGCCCTGAGAATTGGTAAGACCAAGTTTTGCAAATCTTACAAAAAGAGGAATCAGAACACAATGTACTGGAACCATCATTCCGATGAGGAAGAAGGTGTGCATGAATTCCGATAATTTCCAGCGCATTCTGGCGATGGCAAAAGCAGCCATAGCGCCGAAGAAAAGGCTGACAATCAGGGTAGCGCCGCAGACGATGACAGAGTTTATAAGGGCTGTGCCAAGTTTACCCATCTGCCATGCCTGCGCATAGTTTTCAAAATGAAATACCTCTGGCAGGGAAAATGGTGCGGACATAACACCAGCGTTATCTTTCAGAGATACGGACAGCATCCACAGAAGCGGAGCCAGATAAATAACTGCCAGGATCACCAGCAGGATATAAATCACTACGATTACCGGTTTTACCGGCTTTTTCGGAGCTTTTACTTTTACGTTGCTCATTTTCCCACCTCCTTATGACTCGTAAGTTTCAACTTTGATGACTTTCTTTACCAGAAGGGTTACAAGCAGGCAGAGCACCAGGAGAACTACGGAAATGGCGCTGGCGTAGCCGTATTTGAAATAGTTGAAACCTTCTGCATAAAGCTCAGTTGCAAGGACTTCTGTTCTGTGGTTCGGACCACCCTGAGTCATGTTGTAAACCAGGTCGAAGAACTTCAGAGAACCGATACAGTTCAGGGAAAGTGATGTGATCATCATTGGTTTGATCAGCGGAAGGGTGATATAGCGGAATGCTTTTGCCTTTGACGCGCCGTCTATATAGGAAGCTTCATAAATATCACGGGAAATTCCGGTGATCTGTGCCATATAAAGCATCATGTTCTGACCAAGGTACTGCCACAGGGCAACAAATGCGATAACCCACATGGGAAGTACAATAAATCCGGTAGAGTCCATCAGCCACAGAGGTCCTTCAATGCCGAATTTTGCAAGCAGATTGTTGATACCAATTCTCGGATTGAAAAGGAAGGACCAGAGAAGTCCAAGTGCTGCTGAGGAAAGTACGCATGGAAGATAATAAATGTTCTTGAAAATGTTGCGGCCTTTCGGGATGTTGGTGAGCATAACAGCAAGTAAAAGACCGAAGATCTGCTGTGTGACTGCTGAAAAGATCATGAAAAAGATGGAGTTTTTCAGGGCAATACGGAATGTGGCGTCACCGAAAAACAGTTTCTTATAGTTTTTTAATCCCACAAATTCAGGGGGTGTAAGTGCTGCGTAATCGCAGAGTGAGTAGTAAACCATTTGTATCGTCGGGATGATCAGGACCAGAAGGAACATGATCAGCGCCGGGGCGATAAATACGAAAATGGCTTTTTTGTCGCGCAGAATTTTATCCATAATATCTCCTTCCGTCAAATGTGTGCGGTTTTACTACTAAAGAAAACCGAATGATAGCAAAGAATAAGCCGTTGTCTGCATGAGTATTGTATTGATTTTGGTGGGCTCGCTGACTGGCGATAACCTTTTTAGTAAAAAGACTGCCGCGGAACATGCCTTAGTCCGTTCCGCGGCAGCCATGTGCCTGGGTTTATAACTTATTTTTATAAGGGAGGATTTATTCCCAAACGTTCTCCTCATAGAATGTCTGTACGGTCTGGAATGCTTCTTCAGGTGTCTGGTTTCCAAGGAAGATGTCAACCATTGCGTTATCAAAGCAGTCACCAGCTTCTACAGATGCAAGGGACTCATTGTAGAATCCGAATGTACCAGTTGCTTTGGCCATGATATCCTGAACATATTTCAGCTGTGCAGGAGCTTTGTCATAGTCGATCTCAAGGTCTTTGACGATTGGGAATTTGCCGCCGACTTCTGCTGTGTATTTCTGAGCTGTCTCGTCTGTGAACATTTTCATAAGAGCGATAGCTGCGTCCTGATGCTCTGTTGTAGAGCTCATAAGAAGGTTATCAGTCTTAACAATCATACGGTTCGGGTCATTTGCACCGTCGATTCCAGGGAACTGGAATACACCACATTTGGACTCGAAATCCGGGTTGTTACCATTGATCTGTGCGATTGCCCAGGAACCCTGAACCAGCATAGCTGCTTCGCCGTTATAGAAAGCTGCTGTAGCCTGGTCGTTGGAATCTCCGGCTGCTGTAGCCTGGAAATATTGGGAAAGGTCTTTTAACTTGGTGCCTGCTTCAATGCAGTTCTCATCTGTCCAGTTAGCGGTATGGTCTGCGATAGCTGCAAGGTCAACGCCTTGACGGTCACACAGATAACCGGCGATCATGGATAAGCACCATGCGGTACCAGCGGAGCAGGAGATTGGTGTGTAGCCGGCATCCTGAAGCTTCTGGCATGCAGCAATCAGTTCGTCGTATGTGGTAGGAACTTCTACGCCAGCATCTGCAAACATCTCGGTGTTGTAGTAAACGCAGGCTGCTGCGAAGTTGGTAGGAACTGCCATGATCTTTCCGTCATAGGTCATTCTTTCGAAGATACCATCTGTAAAGGATGCGTACCAGTCTGCTTCCTGATTCTCAAGGATATCGGTAAGATCAGCTGCTGCGCCTGCATTTACATATACGTCCATGTTTGGACCAGGGTTACAGATGTAAACGTCCGGTGTCTGTCCGGCTGCGATCAGTGCGTTCAGCTTGCCATCATACTCTTCCAGGTTGGTGGTGATCGGAGTTACGTGATATTTGCCATCGTACTCTTCGTTGAAACGATCAATGACTTCTTTGTAACCTTTGGAAATAAGATCTTCCGTAGCTTCCAGGTCATCCCAGAACATCCATGTGATTTCTTCAACATCATCAGCATAAACCGGTACAGATGTAGCCAGAGTTCCAGCTGCCATTGCTGCAGCTACTAATATTGAAAGTGCTCGTTTCTTGTTCATATTGAACCTCCTTTTAAAAATTTAGATCTCGTATTTGGTAATTCTTACTATAGCAGAGATTGCCTGGGTTTTCTTTCTAATTCTTGTTTGTTTACTATCAATTATTGCTATCTGAAATTGTACAAAAACAAGTACATGTCAAAGTATATAATTTGAAACATAGAAAATTATGCAATATAGACAAAGATAAACGATACTTATTTAGATTTAAAATATAAATTTGGCTATATATTGATAAAAAAAGAAACATTTGATACAATACAAACATATTGAAAAACGCAATATTTGAGAACTGAATGACAACATTTGATACTGACCGTCGGAAAATGATATATGTTGGGAAAATTCAAACATGCTCTGGTAAAAGGGTGAAACTCAGGAGCATTATAATAAGAATATACAGGGAAGGAGCATGGGGAAATGATACATAAGCTTAGTGGAATACATGAAACAGTAGATTTCCGGGAGGATGAGCAGGTTTGTCTCTATTATAATGATGAATACGAGAATTACCCACCGCACTGGCATACCTCCTTCGAGGTACTTATGCCAATCGTAAATGGCTATAAGGCACTGTGCGGTGGAAAGGAATACAATCTGCGTGAGGGGGATGTGCTGATTATCGGTCCGTGTATGCTTCATGAGCTTTTTGCTCCGGAAAGCGGAGAGCGGATTATTTTTCAGCCGTGTCTGAACAATATTTCTACCAAGGAGCTGAACTTGCTTACTATGATTATAACCCCGGCTACTTTGATTACACCGGAGGGGTATCCGCAGATTTATGAAAAAGTAAAAACGCTTATGCTGGAAATCAAAGAGGAATATTTCGGTGAGTCTCCCTATCTGGAAACTATGATTATTTCGAAATTCCTTGAGATTCTTACATGCGTTGGAAGACAGCGTGTAAATGCACATACTGTAGCGGGACAGCAGAAAGAAAACGGAGCAAACAGCAGGCAGAAGGAATATGTGGAGAAGTTTATCCTGGTTACAGATTATATTAACAATCATTTTGCGGAAGATTTGAGCCTGGAGGGAGTGGCTTCCCAGGCAGGATTCAGTAAGTATCATTTTTCCAGGTTGTTTAAGCAGTATACAGATTCTACGTTTTATAAGTATTTGAATCAGAAGAGAATTGAATTTGCAAAAACGTTGCTGCAGGATCCGGGAGTGAGTGTGACGGAGGTGGCATTTAAGTCAGGCTTTTCCAGTCTGTCGGCGTTTCTTAGGATGTTTAAGCTGATGAATAATTGTACGCCTACGGAGTTCAGGGAGATGTATGACAGGACGAAGATGGGGAACTAGAGCGTGTTTGAAATAGCAGGTGTCAATTTTATTTAGGTATTGATTTCTTATAGGAAGAAAATTATTATGGCATTAGAGCCTGTTTGAAAAAGCATTATTGCAAACTGCACGCCAAAATTGTGACGCACGTCTTACAGAAAGCTTTTTTCCAAACATGCTTTAGGGGATAAGCTGGTTATTCCTGACATTATAAAATGAACGAAATATATACAACAGGAGGTTCGCGAAATGATTCACGAAAAAATAGAGATTCAATTAAAAGATTCTGAGTTTAAAGCAAATTTATTTACATATTTCCTGGACAATTCACCTGAAATCGATCCGGAGAGAAAAAGACCGGTTGTGCTGATCTGTCCTGGCGGCGGCTATCAGATGACTTCTGACAGAGAGGCAGAAGCTCTTGCTGTCAGATTTATGGCAATGGGCTATCATGCTGCGATTTTGCGCTACAGCGTTGCTCCGGCACGTTTCCCGGAGGCGCTTCTTCAGCTGGCTACAGCAGTTGCAATGCTCCGTGAAAATGCAGAAAAATGGCATATTGATACAGAGAAGATCGTAGTCCAGGGTTCTTCTGCTGGTGGACATCTGGCGGCAAGCCTTGGTGTATTCTGGAACAAGCCCTTTGTTGCAGAAGCTTTGGGCATGGACTCCGAAAAGTTTCGCCCCAATGGGCTTATGCTCAGCTATCCGGTAATCACTTCTGGCGAGAAAGCACATAAGGGTTCTTTTGAAAGCGTTCTGGGAGAGGATTATGCAGATGAAGAGAAACGCAGATTCCTGTCCCTGGAATATAATGTTACGAAGGATACCCCGTCGACTTTCCTGTGGCATACAGCACCGGATGATACTGTACCGGTAGAGAACTCCCTGCTGTTTTTCCAGGCACTTCACGCTCTGGATATTCCGGCAGAATTGCATATTTATCCAGTGGGCAGTCATGGTCTGGGACTTGCCACTGCAGAAACAGCATGCCCCAATGGCTATGGAATCCAGGCAGAATGTGAGAGCTGGATTCAGCTTGCCGGTGACTGGATGAAGCACCTGTTTGAAGCGAAGGAAGTCGTAAAGGCACCTTGGGAATAAAAAGATGGGGTGTTGGTGAAATTTCCACAGTTGGTAAGAATATGAAAGTAATAGAAAATATAGATTAGGTGAGTAGATGCTTTAAAGTCCGTTGCCTTGGGGATTCCCAGACAGTGGACTTTTTTCCTGTTCTGAAATGTGTTGCTGCAAATCATGTGTGGCGTGATTATAACACAGAACAAAATGTACTTCAAGTGTTGTTTTTATATTATTTTGCTGATATACTTTTTTTATCTTAAATATACGGGAGGTGAAAGAAATGTTGACGAAAGAAGATCTACAGGCGATTGCAGGATTGCTGGTGCCCATTGAGACACGGATTGGAAATTTGGAAAGCCGTTTCGACAAGTTGGAAAGCCGTTTCGACAAGTTGGAAAGCCGTTTCGATAATTTGGAAAGCCGCTTTGACAGCTTAGAAACTCGCGTTGACAACTTCGAAAGCGAAACCAAGAGGCGCTTTGAGAATCTGGAAGCGAACTTGCGCAGCGTAGACAAGCATGTATGTGAATTGGATGCATCAGTATCAGAATTGCAAAGAAGTGTAAAAGAACTCTGGCTTCATGTGGAGAACACTACAGACTGGAAGCTTCAGGTTGTAGCAGAGAATCATTCCAATCTTTTACAAAAGCTGGAAGAACAACAAAAGAGATGGGAAACGCAGGAAAGACTTTTATTTTACGTGAACAAACATGAGAAAGACATCACCGCGATAAAGCAGAGGCTGTGTATGTGATTGACAGAACCATTCATACATAAGAATGGCTGTAGAAATACTCTCAGAAAAAATGAAATATAAAAAGCAGTAGAAAACAAAATAGAAAAACGAAACAGAAAAATACACATAGAGAAAGTAAATTGAAAATAATATACTGTTTTACAGAAAATACTAAAATACAAAAGATAAATTAACACAAAGAACGAATAAAATAAGCTTAACAATTATAAGCATTAAATACTATAGAGTATCCGGAAAGTTATTGCCCTTTGCGCACGAATAGATAAAAGCGGGGAGTACAGCACTGTTGTTATAACATCTGTACTCCCTGCTTTGTTTACTATGAAAATCCTGTGCGGCAGGCAGAATGCCTTTTTAAATAAGCAGGAATCATGAGATATCCAGTTCCGGCGGCTCATCCATAGTGTCGGAAACATATTTCCCGTTTTTCTTACGCTGCCGGATTCACTGCTGTACAAAAAGGATTTACCCAATAAAAGCCGTCATCCTTCAGTGTGCCCATATAATTACCAAACAAGGTAAGAACCTGAGCTTCCTGAGGCTTCAGTACTTTTAATCCAAGA
>ENA-OPSW01001818-OPSW01001818.1-human-gut-metagenome-genome-assembly--contig:-NODE-1818-length-10969-cov-5.972604_pt1 | contig 10969 bp, 10 predicted proteins | sample MGYA00241463_ERZ501918 | MGnify/ENA primary metagenome ERZ501918 (study PRJEB25962, sample SAMEA2042443) | human gut metagenome | biome: human gut; feature: human-associated habitat; material: faeces... | reverse complement strand
GCGCAGGATGGGCAGGCCGAGATACGCTCCCTCCAGCGGGGCCCCCAGGGCCAGCATGGCAAAGAAAATGCAGCCGCCAAATAGAAAAGAGCAAAGCAGCGCCAGGCCGCAGCGCAAAAGATAGCGCTTGAATGGCCGCGCCCCAAGGGGCAGGCACATAAGCCCAAGCGCCATACATTTAATGAACAGGCCGCTCAGCAGCGGGAATCCCAGGGCAAATGCGGAATACACCGCCCCAATTCCCGCCCCAAGGCTGATGCGGGAGAATTGCACGCGCTTTTCAGAAAGCCGAACGGCGAAAAACAAGATGACAAAGTCCATCAGGAAGTTATCCAGAAGGACAAGTTCGATATATACCTTTTTCATTTCCCTCACCAGGGCACAGTATATCCTACTCACTTTTCAAAGGGTGTAGAACTATGGCATGAAAAAAACGCGCAAAATGGCGAAAGTGTAAAAAATGAAGGAAAAATATGCGTTCCTACATTTTTTGTGTATAATAAAAACAACAGTGTATCTATTGGAGAACATTTCGGGAAAGGGATAGACGCATATGGCGATGAGGAAGACCAAAATTGTAGCGACGCTGGGGCCGGCCAGCAGCGATGTGGAGACGATTAAACAGCTGATCTGTGCAGGGATGGATGTGGCGCGGTTCAACTTTTCACATGGGGATCACCGCGAACAGCTTGGGCGCCTGCAGGCCCTGAAGCAGGCGCGAGAGGAACTGAATAAGCCAGTGGCCGCGCTGCTCGATACCAAAGGGCCGGAAGTGCGCCTGGGCCGGTTTAGGGGTGGAAAGGCGGAGCTGGTAGAAGGGCAAAGTTTTACACTTACGACGGATTCTCTTCTGGGCGATGAAAAGTGCGCAAGCGTTTCCTATAAGCGCCTGCCGCTGGATGTCCGCAGGGGGGATGTGATCCTGCTGGACGATGGCAATATCGAGTTATGCGTCAAAAGCGTTACCGGATCGGAAATCGAGACGGAAGTTGTGGATGGCGGCACGATTATGGATCGCAAGGGCGTCAATTTGCCGGGCGTACACCTCAATATGCCCTATATGAGCGAGGCGGATGAACAGGATATCCTCTTTGGCATTAAGCACGGGTTCGATATCATCGCTGCGTCTTTCGTGCGCAATGCGGATGATCTGCTACAGCTTCGGGAGTTTCTGGATCAAAATGGTGGCGGGCATATCAAGGTAATAGCAAAAATCGAAAACGCCGAGGGCGTGGAAAATGCTGGGGAGATCATTCGAAGCTGCGATGGAATCATGGTTGCACGGGGGGATATGGGCGTGGAGATCGACTTCACCGAGCTGCCCGGCATCCAGAAGACCATCATCGACCGCTCCTTCTCCTTCGGCAAGCCCATCGTCACTGCTACCCAGATGCTGGACAGCATGATGGTCAACCCCCGCCCCACCCGCGCCGAGATCTCCGACGTGGCAAACGCAATCTACGACGGCACTTCCGCTATCATGCTCTCCGGCGAGACCGCTGCGGGCGCATACCCTGTTGAGGCCCTCAAGACCATGTCCGCCATTGCAGAGCGCACCGAGAACGAGGTCCACTACCGCGACAACCGCCTGACCGATGCCGCCGGCCAGATCAGCGTCAGCGACGCTACCGCACACGCTGCCTGCCTGACCGCAAAGGACGTCAACGCTTCTGCCATCGTCACCGTGTCCGAGTCCGGCAACACTGCCCGCCTGCTGAGCAAGTACCGCCCCTCTCAGCCCATCATCGCCTGCGTCATGGACGAGCAGGTCCAGCGCCAGCTGTCCATCTCCTGGGGCATCACCCCGCTCATGATGGACCTCGCCACCAGCACCGATGAGCTCATCGAGAAGTCCACCACTCTGGCCAAGGAGCACGGCTACCTGCACGACGGTGAGCTGGCTGTCGTGACTGCCGGCGTCCCCGTGGGCGTCTCCGGCACCACCAATATGATCAAGATCCACATGATCGGCAACTGCCTGGCTACCGGCGTCGGCGTCGGCCCCGAGGGCGCTGCTCTGGCCAACGCCACCGGCAAGGCCTGCGTCTGCCGCACCATCGAAGAGATCCGCGCAAAGTTCAAGCCTGGCATGGTCCTGGTCGTCCCCTCCACCTCCAACGAGATGCTGAGCTACGTCCGTGACGCTGCCGCTCTGGTGGTCGAGGAAGCCGGCCTGAACAGCCACGCCGCCATCGCCGGCAAGGCCCTGCTCAAGCCCACCATCGTGGGTGCCGTCGGCGCTACCGCCCACATCCGCGACGGTCTGATGGTTGCTGTGGACTGCGCACACGGCAGCGTCCAGCGCCTGCAGGCCTGATCTCGGGAGGCACAGCATGGAGCGCATTGCAAGTTTCTGTGTAGACCACACCAGGCTCGACCGCGGTATGTACCTGAGCCGTCAGGACGGCGATGTTCTGACCTGGGACATCCGGATGAAGAAACCGAACCACGGCGATTATCTCTCCACCGGTTCGGCCCACACGCTGGAGCACCTCTTCGCCACCTACGCCCGCAACAGCCAGTATAAGGACGGCGTCATCTACGTCGGCCCCATGGGCTGCCGCACCGGCTTTTACCTGCTGACCCGGGGCCTGACCCCCGCCGAGGCGCTGAGCCTGACGGTGGAGTCCTTCCGCTTCATGGCTGCGTTTGAGGGCGATGTCCCCGGCGCAAGCGAGGTGGAGTGCGGCAACTACCGCGACATGGACCTGCCCGCCGCAAAGGCTGAGGCTGCTGCCATGCTGCCCGTACTCGAGGCACTGACCGCTGACAAGCTGCACTACTATCGCAATTTTCAAAAATAGTGCCTATCGAAACGGCATATTTGCGATATGCAGTTTGCGGATGTTGCTTGTGCATTAAAAACGCAAACTGCTATAAGCTATAACACACAAAGAGGCTGTTGCACTGCAACAGCCCCTTTTCTTTTATCGCGTCCGCGCCTCACACTTCCCCGATGACCGGGAGCAGGTCTTCGAGCTTATTGAAATAATTGACGATGGTGACCACATTGTTGACGATGGAGCTGCCCGCCGAGAAAATGCGCGCCACATAGTTCAGCACACGGCCAATGTCCTGGAACGTCTGCCATGCCGTGGTCTCGCCGCCGCAGAGCAGCACCATTTCGTCGTCCCCGATGGATGTATACTGGGCAGGCATCTGCATCTGATAATTACTCATAGTATCCTTTCCTTTCCGCTGGTGAGAAGTTTTTTGTTCCTCGTTCAGAGTCAGCGCCCTCGGGGCCTGTCCTCTATTCCATCCTACCAGATACAAAAAGCAAAGCATGTCAGACCCTGCGGCTGGAATAATTTTCCTTTCATAAGACAGTAAAGAGGCCCTGTACGACAGTGCAGGGCCTCTTTGTTATATGTTTTATTCGTACAGGGGGAAAGCCTTGGTCAGGGCCAGTACACGGGCGGAGATGTCGTCCTTCTTCTCGTCGTAGTGCCAGATGCAGTCGGCGATGCAGTCCGCAATGACTTTCATCTCGGCCTCGCCCATGCCCCGGGTGGTGACAGCCGGAGTACCCAGACGGACGCCGGAAGTCACGAAGGGGCTGCGGGTCTCGCCGGGGACGGTGTTCTTGTTGGCGGTGATGTGGACGCTGTCGAGGCGGGCTTCCAGCTCCTTGCCGGTGCATTCCTCGTCCCGCAGGTCGAGGAGCATCAGGTGGTTGTCGGTGCCGCCGGACACCAGCTTGACACCGCGAGCCTGCAGTTCAGCGGCCATGGCCTGTGCGTTCTCCACGATCTTGCGGGCGTAGTCCTTGAACTCGGGCTTGAGTGCCTCGCCAAAGCAGACGGCCTTGGCCGCGATGACGTGCTCCAGCGGGCCGCCCTGGGTGCCGGGGAAGACGGCGGAGTTGATGCGCTTGGCCAGCACGGCATTATTGGTCAGGATGAGGCCGCCGCGGGGGCCGCGCAGGGTCTTGTGGGTGGTGGTGGTCACGACATCGGCGTAAGGCACCGGGCTCTGGTGCATCCCGCCAGCCACGAGGCCCGCGATGTGGGCCATATCCACCATCAGGAAGGCCCCGTATCCGTGGGCGATCTCAGCCAGCTTTTCGAAGTCGATGGCACGGGGGTAGGCCGAAGCGCCTGCCACGATCATCCTGGGACGGACCTTTTTGACCTGCTTTTCCAGCTCGGCATAGTCGATGCGGCCATCTTCGCCGACGCCGTAGGAGACGAAGTGGTAGTTCTTGCCGGACATATTCACCGGAGAGCCGTGGGTCAGATGACCGCCCTGAGACAGGTCCATGCCCATAACGGTATCGCCCAGATCGAGCAGAGCGAAGTAGACGGCCAGATTGGCCTGTGCGCCGGAGTGGGGCTGGACGTTGGCGTACTTTGCGCCGAACAGCTTGCAGGCGCGCTGGATGGCGATGTTCTCCACCTCATCCACATAGGCACAGCCGCCGTAGTAGCGCTTGCCGGGCAGGCCCTCGGCGTACTTGTTGGTGAGGATGCTGCCCATGGCGGCCATGACGGCGGGCGAGACGATGTTCTCGCTGGCGATGAGCTCGATATTTTCTCGCTGGCGGGTCAGCTCACGGTTCATGGCCGCAGCCAGCTCCGGGTCGGCCTTTTCCACGAGGCCGATGGTATCCATCATATCGTTGTACATACTATTTACCCCTCTCTCTGATGCAAAAAATCAGTTCGCGCGGGCGTCCGCTCATTCCGGCCCGCCTGTTTCCATGATACCAGACATCGTGGATTTCTTCAACAGCATTTCGCACAAACCGATACGGTTTGATTCGTTTCTTTTCGGTTAAATGAAGATATTTCACCCATCCTGCCAAAGCCTTGCTTTTTCTGCGCTCAGCGCTTATTATTATAACAAAAATCCGTCCCGGTTTTTGTGCAGATTTGCCCATCGGGTGCAGAAAGGAGCGCATTTCCATGACCATCACGGAGCAAAAAGCCGCACAGCGCAAAGCGGGCATTGCGGCCCGCCGGGCGTTGTCGGACACCGAGCGCACCCATTCCAACGCCGCTCTCTGCGCCCGCATCATGGCTCTGGACTGCTTCAAAAAGGCAGAAAACATCCTGCTTTATGCGGCCTTCGGCGGTGAAGCCGATCTCTCGACGCTGGCTGTGGAAGCGGCCCGGCAGGGTAAAACGCTGGCCTACCCCGTCTGCGGCGAGGGCTTTTCGCTGACAGCCGCTGTGCCGGGGCCGGACGGCTGGGAAGTGGGTACTTACGGCATCCGCACGCCCATTTTGAGCCGGTCGGAGATTTTACGGCCAGACCAGCTCGACCTCGTGCTGGTCCCCTGCACGGCTTTTGATGCAGTCTGCCACCGGGTGGGGATGGGGAAAGGCTATTATGACCGCTACCTTCCCCGCTGCACCCGGGCTGTGAAACTGGGCGTGGCCTTTGAGGCCCAGCGGGTGGATAAAGCGGCAGTGGACGCCTATGACGAAAAACTGGACGGATTCGTGACAGAGGGAGGACTTTACTTTGGATTTGACACAACTGAGCTGTGAGGACTTTCTGAGCCAGCTTGCCAGCAAAGCCCCCGCCCCGGGCGGCGGCGGCGCAGCGGCCCTCGTGGGCGCGGCAGGCGTCGCGCTGGGCAATATGGTGGGGAATCTCACCACCGGCAAAAAGAAATACTCTGCCGTGGAAGAAGAGATCCTGGCGCTGAATGCCCGTGCTGAAACACTGCGCAAACGGCTGGAAGCCCTCGTGCAGGCTGACGCCGACGCATTCACGCCTCTGGCGGCGGCCTACGGCCTGCCCAGAGAGACGCCCGAACAGCAGGCCCGCAAGGCCGCTGTGCTGGCCGAGGCGCTGGACGGGGCCTGCGCCGTGCCGCTGGACATCATGAACGCCTGCTGTGAGGGCATCCGTCTTGCGTCCGATTACGCCGAAAAGGGCAGCGTGCTGGCTGTCTCAGACGCAGGCTGTGCGGCGCTGTTCTGCAAGGCTGCACTTCAGGCGTCGGCTCTGAATGTCGCCATCAACACAAAGCTCATGACCGACCGCGCCCATGCCGCCGCGCTGGACGAAAAAGCGGCCCGGATGCTGGCAGAATATCTGCCGCTGGCCGACGAAGTCTACCAGTCCGTGGCAAGCCGCCTGCGGGCCTGATGCATAGAAAGGGAATGTATATGTCTACCATTTTGAAGGGTGCGCCCGTCGTGGCCGCCATGAACGAAGCAAATGCTGCCCGCTGCGCCGCACTGCGGGAAAAGGGCGTTGTCCCCACGCTGGCCGTCGTCCGGGTGGGCGAACGCCCCGATGACCTCTCCTACGAGAAAGGCGTCATGGCCCGCTGTGCAAAAGTGGGCGTCGAGGTGAAGCAGTTCCTTCTGCCCGCCGACGCTTCGCAGGAAGAGTTGCTGCGCGTCATTGCCGGCATCAACGCAGACGCCACCATCCACGGCTGTCTGCTCTTCCGCCCCCTGCCCAAACAGTTTGATGACAGGATCATCCGCGCCGCACTCTCGCCCGAAAAGGACATTGACGGCATCACCGACGGCTCGCTGGTCGGCGTCTTCACCAACACTGCCGTCGGCTACCCGCCCTGCACGGCGCAGGCCTGTCTTGAAATTTTGAAATTCTACAACATTCCCCTCTCCGGCAAGCGGGCCGTCGTCGTGGGCCGCAGCCTCGTGGTTGGCAAGCCCGCAGCCATGATGCTGGATCGGGAAAACGCCACCGTCACCCTCTGCAATTCCCGCACCCAGAACCTGCCCGATGTCTGCCGTGAGGCCGATGTTGTGGTGGTGGCCATGGGCAAGATGGGCTTCATCGGCGCAGAGCATCTGCGGGCCGGTCAGGTCGTCGTGGATGTGGGCATCCATGTCAACGAGGAAGGCAGGCTCTGCGGTGACGTCCGCTTTGGCGAGGCAGAGCCGGTGGTGGAGGCCATCACTCCCGTCCCCGGCGGCGTCGGCACCGTGACGACTTCCGTGCTCGTGAGCCATGTGGTGGAGGCGGCAGCGAAAGCTGCATCATAATAACCTCTCCGTCACGCCTGCGGCGTGCCACTGCCCGGGTTGCGGCTCCCAGCGTCTGCTTCGGCCCTTGGTGCGGGCCTCGCATCCTGCTGGCCGCGGCCCCAACAGCTCCTCCCTGTTTCCGCCGCTGGCGGCGGTCGTCGCCGTTGCCTCAAAAAGTTAGGGTATTGAGTGCAAAAGCAGGAGAAAATGAAATGCCTTTTGGCAAATTTGCCAAAGAAAGGTCGAATTGCTTGTAGAAAATCACGTCAAGTGGTATAATTTATGGAAAGAAACAAAAGCGCGAAGACAAAAAACAGCGCAGAGAAGAGTTCCGGGGAGATCCTGCCCCGGGATACGGAGGGAAATCTTATGAAATCTGTGGCACAGACTATCATCGAAGCAGACCGCTTCTACACCATCGCCGCCAAGACCGGCAGCGTCATTCAGGCTGTGGAGAGCGTCAAGGACGGCGGCAACATCCGTCTGGGCAAGTACGAGCACAAGCCCGAGCAGGAGTGGGCTTTCGTCCGCGAGGGCGACGGCGTTTACCGTATCCGCAACCGCGCTTCCGGCAAGCTCATCGACCTGATGATGACCGGCACCGCCAACGGCACCTGGCTCCACCTGTGGGAGGACGTGGGCGGCACTTCCCAGATGTGGAAGATGGAGCCCACCCCGGCCGGCACCGTCCGCCTGCGCTCCATGTGGGCTGCCGGCAAGTGCATCGATACCGTGGGCATGGGTACTGCGGACGGCGCTGTGCTCCAGATCTGGCAGGAGACTGCCGGCGAGGACCAGCTGTGGACCATCTCCGAGGTGAAGGACCGCGCAAAGCACGCCCCCAAGGCGGAGGAAAAGCCCGCTGAGGTCAAGGCCGAGGCCGCTGCTCCCGCCGAGGAAAAGCCGGTTGAGGAAAAGGCTGCACCTGCCGCGAAGAAGACCACCAGAAAGCCTGCGGCAAAGAAGACCGCCGCCAAGACTGTTGCGAAGTCCGCTGTGGCAAAGGCCGAAGCCGCACCCGCCAAGGCCGAGGAAAAGCCCGCCGAGGCCGCTCCTGCCGCAAAGCCTGCCCGCAAGACCGCTACCCGTAAGAAGACCACGAAGGCCAGCAAGTAAGCAAGGCTGCATAGTCTACATAATATCATAGCAAAAAGAGCACCCGCTCTCCACAGTGATGTGGAAAGCGGGTGCTTTTGGGTTTAGGGTCAGGTTTGCCTTCGTACAACCTCTCAGTGCCCCATCTTGCCCTTCTTGAACTTCAGCGCCGCTGCGACAAAGCCCTTGAACAGGGGATGTGCGCGGTTGGGACGGCTCTTGAACTCGGGGTGGAACTGTGCGCCGAGGTGGAAGTCACGGCCCGGCAGCTCCACGGTCTCCACAAGGCGGCCATCGGGGCTGGTGCCGGAGATGACCAGACCGGCGTCCTGCATCTCCTGACGGTAGTCGTTGTTGAACTCGTAGCGGTGGCGGTGGCGCTCCCAGATCTCGCTCTGGCCGTAGCACTCGGCCATCTTGGTGCCGGGCAGGACGGTGCAGGGGTACTTGCCCAGACGCATGGTGCCGCCCTTGGGGATGTTGCCCTGCTGGTCGGCCATCAGGTCGATGACGTTGTGATGACCCTCGGGGGTGAACTCGCTGGAGTTGGCGTCGGCGTAGCCCAGAACATGGCGGGCGAACTCCATGACCATGATCTGCATACCGAGGCAGATGCCGAAGTAGGGGACATCGTTCTCGCGGGCGTACTGTGCAGCCTGTATCATGCCTTCGATGCCACGGTCGCCGAAGCCGCCGGGGACGATGATGCCGTCCACGTCCGCAAAGGCTTCCCTGCAGGCTGCCTGGTCGGGCAGGTCCTCGCTCTCGACCCACTTGATCTCCACCTGACTGTCGTTCTCGAAGCCGGCGTGGTAGAGGCTTTCCATGACGGACAGATAGGCGTCATGCAGCTTGACGTACTTGCCCACGAGGGCGATGGTGCAGGTCTTGCTGCGGGTGGCGATCCGGGCCAGCATCTCTTTCCACTCGGTGAGGTCGGCGGGGGGAACGTCCAGATGCAGCTGCTTGACCACCACGTCGTCGAGGCCGCCGGTGTGGAGCATCAGCGGACACTGGTAGAGGCTGGGCATGGTCAGGTTCTCGATGACGCACTCCGGCTTGACGTTGCAGAAGGTGCTGATCTTCCGGCGGATGTCGCTGCCCACGCTGCCGTCGGCGCGGAGGATGATGATGTCGGGGCTGACGCCCATGCCCTGCAGCTCCTTGACGGAGTGCTGTGCGGGCTTGGACTTGTACTCATCGGAGCCGGAGATGTAAGGCACCAGCACCACATGGATGAAGCAGCAGTTCTCCTTGCCCTGCTCGAGGCCCACCTGACGGATGGCCTCGAGGAAGGGCTGGCTCTCGATGTCGCCGGTGGTGCCGCCGATCTCGGTAATGACCACATCGGCCTCGGTGGAAGAGGCCAGATTGTAGATATAGCTCTTGATCTCGTTGGTGATGTGGGGGATGATCTGGACGGTCTGGCCGAGGTAAGCGCCCTGACGCTCCTTGTTCAGCACGTTCCAGTAGACCTTGCCGGTGGTGAGGTTCGAATACTTGTTCAGATTCTCGTCGATGAAGCGCTCGTAATGGCCCAGGTCCAGGTCGGTCTCGGTGCCGTCGTCGGTGACGAAGACCTCGCCGTGCTGCAGGGGGCTCATGGTACCCGGGTCCACGTTCACGTAGGGGTCCAGCTTCTGGCTGGCCACCTTGAGGCCGCGGCACTTCAGCAGTCGGCCCAGAGAGGCGGCGGTGATGCCTTTGCCCAGACCGGAGACGACGCCGCCGGTCACGAAAATAAACTTTGCCATAATGGTTCTCCTCTAATTTACAGATATTCTTTTCCGTGAATATCACGATAAGCAAATACTTCCCCTCAGTGGGGGCGCAATACGCATTATTGCGCGGGGTCGTAGGAGTCCAGTATCTCCTGCGCGACCTCGGCGCGGTCGCGCCGGGTGTCCATCGCTTTTTTCTCGATGTAGCGGTGCGCCTCGGCCTCGGTCATATGGCCCAGCTCGATGAGGCAGCACTTGGCGCGGCTCACCAGCCGCACCTGCGCCAGCTTTTCCTGCATCCGCTGATTCTCCTGCCGCAAAAGCAGGAGGCGGTGGTTGCTGGCGGCGGCCATGTGGATGGCCTGCAAAAAGAAGGTGTTGGAGAAGGGCTTTGTGACCAGCAGAACGCCTTCTTCGCTCAGCGGGGTCAGAAGCTGCTCGGCGGCTGCGGCCTTGGCCAGAAATATCACACCGGCATCCGTTTTCTCCACGGCGTCGGCGCACAGCTCGTGGCCGAACTCATCCGGAAGCGGCGAGTTGACCACGATGAGCTCAAAGTCGGATTCCAGCATCCTCCGCCGCGCCTCCGCCGCACTTGGTACGATGATAGGCCGCGCATAGCCCAGCTCCGTCAGGCGTGCGGAGATATATTCGTTGGAGCTTGCGCCCGCGCTTACGATCAGGGCACGTCCCATTCGGCTCACTCCTTTCCTATGTCATTCTGCATCAGATGGCATTGAAGTAGTGGACGCGCTCATATTCGGCGGGGTCGGAGGCGTTCTTGAGCGCCTCGCAGCGGCGCAGAGCCTCGGCATAGTAGCGGCGGCTCAGCTCGTCGGGCAGGAATTTGTGAAGGAACTCGCTGTTCCTGGCCACCTCGACGGCCTCTTCCAGCGAGGCGGGCAGGGTCTCGAGACCGAGACCGGCGGCTTCGCCCGGGATGAAGAGGTTGCGGTTGACAGGGGCAGACAGCTCCATCCGGTTCTCGATGCCGTCGAGGCCTGCTGCCAGCACGAGGCCGATGGCGAGGTAGGGGTTGCAGGCGGGGTCGGGGCTGCGCAGCTCCATACGGCAGTTGTCGCCCTTCACCTGCGGGATACGGACCAGCTGGCTGCGGTTCTGGCGGCTCCAGCTCACGTAGCGGGGAGCCTCGTCGCAGCCGAAGCGGAGGTAGCTGTTGGGCAGGGGATTCGTGAA
>ENA-OPSW01001817-OPSW01001817.1-human-gut-metagenome-genome-assembly--contig:-NODE-1817-length-10975-cov-3.258516_pt1 | contig 10975 bp, 10 predicted proteins | sample MGYA00241463_ERZ501918 | MGnify/ENA primary metagenome ERZ501918 (study PRJEB25962, sample SAMEA2042443) | human gut metagenome | biome: human gut; feature: human-associated habitat; material: faeces... | reverse complement strand
TGTATGTCTCGGGATTTTGGCATATTCATGCCAAAACACCTCGCGGGATAGTGGTATGTGAACAGTAACCTGCTGTCTCTTTCATTCTGACACAGATATTCACACCCTGTGTTCCGGAGTCAGAGGGATATTTTTATGAGGAGTATCTTTGCATGAAACGGACTTTAATATTTTTTGAAATATTATGCATGATTTTTTTCCTGCTCTTTTCTTCTGCTGACAAACGCACACAGTTCCTTACTTCACTGGCAGGTCCCGGTATGCTTTCCCTTGTAAAACAGGCATCTGCAAAAGCTACAGCTTCTGAGAATTTTTCAACTGACACCACCGCCGGGCTTCCCGTCGAAGAACCTCCCAGAATCGCACTGACCTTTGATGACGGTCCTAATGCCCGGTATACCCCCATACTTCTGGATGGATTAAAAAAAAGAAACATCCGGGCATCTTTCTTTCTGATAGGCGAGAACATTGAAGGAAACGAAGACATACTCCTGCAAATGCGAAAAGACGGACATCTTATCGGAAATCACACCTGGGATCATGTACAGCTTGACAAGATACCGGCGGAGAAAGCCAGACTGGAAATTGAAAAAACAAATAACAGAATCTATGAAGCTTCCGGAATTTACCCTTCTTATGTACGACCGCCTTTCGGCGCATGGATCAAGGATATGGAACTTTCTGTCACCATGCTTCCCGTATTCTGGGATGTAGACACCCTGGACTGGAAAAGCAAAAACATCGATTCTATCCTGTCTATCGCCCAGAAACAGGTTCATGACGGTTCTATCATCCTGATGCATGACGGCTATCAGACATCTGTGGATGCAGCCCTGAAAATCGCTGATCTTTTTACTGAAAAAGGCTATGTTTTTGTCACTGCAGACCAGCTCCTGCTCACATAAAAGATTTGCTTTTTCCTGCCTGATTCGTTATACTGTTATACAAAGCTTGTACAGATTTCTCTGTAGCAGGATTATCCGCAGAGTATGCTGTACATCATTATATACAAAAGGAGTAATTAAACGAATGGACAGACTATTTAACATGGACAACAAATTCTTCACCGTCATGGGACGCGTGGCTGATCTTATTATGCTTAATGTGGTCTTTCTGATCTGTTGTCTGCCAATCGTGACTATTGGTGCGTCACTGACTGCACTCCACTATGTCACACTGAAAATGACACGTAACGAAGAATCTTATATTATCAGAAGCTTCTTCAAATCCTTTAAGCAGAACTTCAAACAGGCAACTGTCATCAATCTTATCATGCTTGCAGTTGCAGCTATCCTTTACATGGATCTGCGTATTGTAGGTAATATCGGCGGAACAATGTCTCAGGTATTGTATATCGTTTTCTTTGCATTTGGTATCCTTTATATGATGGTATTTCTGTATATTTATCCGGTGCTTGCCAAATTCTACAACTCCATCAAAAACACCTTCCGCAATGCATTCCTGATGGCTATCCGTCATCTTCCGTATACAGTCCTGATGGCAGTCATCACTCTGTTACCTGCAGGCGTGTTTTTTATCAAAAGTTTCCGCATACAGTCCATGGCCATCATGCTTCTGTGCATGTTTGGATTTGCACTGGAGGCATTTATCAACGGACATTTTCTGGTAAAGATTTTTGATAATTATATTCCGGCAGATGCAGATACCCAGGATACAGACCTTCAGAACGGAAACTCTGCTGAAACTTCATCAGCAGAAAATGATCACACAGTATGACCAAATGGGGAGAGAAACCATACCACTCTCTGGACTATATGCTGAGAGAGCGGTTTGGAGAAAAGGTTTATAAGGTCACGCTAAATGGCGGCATGTCCTGTCCCAACAGGGACGGTAAGATTGGAACCCGCGGCTGCATCTTCTGCAGCGCAGGAGGAAGCGGAGATTTCGCTGCAGATGCCGCACTTTCCATCACTGACCAGATAGAAAGCCAGATCAGTATCCTTTCACAGAAACGTCCGATTCATAAATATATTGCCTATTTCCAGGCATACACAAATACCTACGCACCTGTGGAATATCTGGAGAAAATTTTTACAGAAGCAATCTCTCATCCAAAGATAGTTGCTCTTTCCATCGGCACCAGACCAGACTGCCTCAGTCCTGAAATCGTGGCACTTTTGTCCCGGTTAAATAAACAGAAACCTGTCTGGATCGAGCTTGGACTTCAGACGATTCATGAGTCCACTGCCAGGTATATCCGAAGGGGATATCCTCTCTGCGTTTTTGATGATGCCGTAAAACGCCTGCGAAAAGAAAATATCGAAGTAATCGTGCATACAATCCTCGGATTGCCCGGTGAAAACACAGCAGATATTCTGGAAACTATGGAATACCTCAACCATATGGATATTCAGGGAATCAAACTGCAGTTACTTCATGTGCTTCGCGGCACTGATCTGGCAGCAGATTACGAGAAAGGACTGTTTCAGACTTACGAACGGGATGAATACATCTCTCTCCTTATAAACTGTCTGGAACATCTCAGACCGGATATGGTTATACATCGCATCACAGGCGACGGCCCCAAAGATCTGCTGATTGCACCACTGTGGGCAAGCCGTAAACGTGAGGTATTAAATATGCTGCATCACAGGATGAAAGAAGAACAAAGCTACCAGGGAAGACTGTTTTCACACTAAAAGATTCTCTGCTACTCTATGCAAAAGGAGGGATAAAATGGCAACACCATTCACAGTTTACAAATTAATCGTGTTATACATGCTTCAGAATACCGAAAATACCCTGACAAATTCGCAGATTTCAGAATTTATCCTGGACCGGGAATATACAAACTATTTCCATCTCCAGCAGGCAATCTCAGAACTGGTAGAAGCAGAACTGATCACCATGGACACCCGTTCCAATGTCTCCCATTACCGGATTACCGAAGATGGCATAAAGACTCTCTCCTTTTTCCAGAAAGATCTCTCTCCTGAGATCAAACAGGAAGTCAGGGAATACCTGAAATCCACCGGCTTCAAAGCCCAGGAGCGAATCGTCACTCCTGCTGATTATTACATCACCAAACAGGGAACCTATTCTGTAAGATGCCAGCTCATCGAAAAGGGCAACTCCCTCATCGACCTGAACATCGCAGCTCCTAACCTTGAGGCAGCACAGTCGATCTGTAAAAAATGGTCCACACATTACCAGGAAATATACGGTAAAATAATGGAAGAGCTCTTATAATGCTCTTCCTTTTTATTTCCTAATCTTTACAAAAATCTTTACAAAAAAACAGGGATACGTTATACTAAAACAAATATACGTTCTATAGCACTCCTCGTAAATAATGTATATTGATTAAGAGACTTGCTATAATTTGTCACAAATGTTTTATGTTACTATAAACACGAAATGAAATGTGACTGTTTTATCATCATATTCTATGGAGAAAAAACTATGGATTTATTTGAATACGCCAAATCAAAAACCCTGGACCAGGAATCCCCTCTGGCATCCAGACTACGCCCCACAACTCTGGATGAAGTTGTAGGGCAGCAACACATCATCGGAAAAAACACCTTATTATACAGGGCTATCAAAGCTGACAAACTGACCTCCGTCATCTTCTACGGCCCTCCCGGAACCGGCAAGACCACCCTGGCAAAAGTAATCGCCAACACTACCAGTGCAGAATTCACCCAGATCAACGCCACTGTAGCAGGCAAAAAAGATATGGAAGCAGTTGTAAAAGAAGCCCAGCAAAACCTGGGTATGTACGGCAAAAAAACAATCCTCTTCATAGACGAGATCCACCGCTTCAACAAAGGCCAGCAGGACTATCTCCTCCCATTCGTAGAAGACGGAACCATCATCCTCATCGGTGCCACAACAGAGAATCCATACTTCGAAGTCAACGCTGCTTTAATCTCCCGTTCCATCATCTTCGAACTGAAATCCCTGGAGATCTCCGAAGTCAAAGAACTCATCCTTCGCGCAGTCAACGACAAAACAAAAGGAATGGGAAACTATAAAGCCCGGATAGATGAAGACGCCCTCGACTTCCTTGCAGACATGGCAGGCGGCGACGCCAGAAATGCCCTCAATGCCATCGAACTGGGCATCCTCACTACCCCCCGTAGCGAAGACGGTCTCATCCACATCACCCTGGATGTGGCATCTCAGTGCATCCAGAAACGCGTCGTCCGCTACGACAAAAACGGAGACAACCACTACGACATCATCTCCGCCTTCATCAAAAGCATGCGTGGCTCAGACCCTGACGCAGCAGTCTACTACCTTGCAAAAATGCTCTACGCCGGAGAAGACGTCAAATTCATAGCCCGAAGAATCATGATCCTCGCCTCCGAAGACATCGGAAACGCCGATCCACAGGCCCTCTGCGTAGCAGTCGCCGCAGCCCAGGCAGTAGAACGCGTAGGAATGCCCGAGTCCCAGATCATCCTCTCTCAGGCAGTCACCTACATGGCCTGCGCCCCCAAAAGCAACTCCGCAGTCAACGCCATCTTCGCTGCCATGGACTCCGTCAAACGCACAAAAACCACAGTCCCGCCACAGGACGCCCACTACGGCGGCCACGAAAAACTGGGCCACGGCATCGGCTACAAATACGCCCACGACTACCCAAACCACTACGTACACCAACAATACCTCCCCACCGAAATCCAGGGAGAACACTTCTACGAACTCTCAGAAATGGGCTACGAGAAAACCTTAAAAGAATACCAAACCAAAATCAAATCACAGTCTTAATCCAAAAAAGGGCAGTCTCCAAAGAGAGACTGCCCTTTTCATCATTTAATTCCCATAACGTTCATCTGCGCCAAAATCGCATCCACACACTTCTCAAATCCAAGCTTTCCTGCATTCAGACACAGATCATAATTCGTCGCATCACTCCAGTCCCCACCGGCAAATTTGCGATAATAATCCTGCTTTCTCTTATCATCCCTGCGAAGAAACTTCTCAATCTCCTCATCACTGCCGCTGATCTTCTCTCTGGACTTCTCCACACGAAACTCCCAGGGTGCATGAACAAACACTCTCAAAGTATTCGGTCTGTCCTTAAACACATAATTCACACAACGCCCAACGATCACACAGGATTCCTTCTCTGCCAGATCCGTTGCAATCTTCGCCTGATAATTAAAAATATTCTCATCAGAAACAAACCCCTTCTGATCCGGTGCGATCAGATCTCCTTTATATAACCCTGTCTTATTAAACAGAGATGCCTTCACACTGGAGCCTTCTTCCACCTGTCCAAAAAGCTTCACATCAATCCCGCTCTCATCAGAAGCCATCTGAATGATCTGCTTGTCATAGAAAGAAACTCCCAGTTTCTCTGCCAGCATCTTACCGACGGTACGTCCACCGCTTCCATACTGTCTCGCAATGGTAATTACAAAATTCTCCATAAAACCCCTCCTGTTTATTCTCCAAGATAAGCCTTCTGAACAGACTCATCATGAAGAAGATCACTTGCCTTACCTTCCAGTGTAATCCTTCCGGTCTCAAGGACATAAGCTCTGTCAGCAATAGAAAGAGCCTTCTTCGCATTCTGCTCAACCAGAAGAACCGTTGTTCCACTCTCACTTACCTCTTTAATGATATCAAAGATCTCATTTACAAAGATCGGTGAAAGGCCCATGGACGGCTCGTCCATCAGAATAATCTTCGGCTGGCTCATCAGCGCACGTCCCATGGCGAGCATCTGCTGCTCACCACCACTTAAGGTACCTGCAGTCTGATTCTGACGTTCCTTCAGACGCGGAAAACGTTTATATACTTTCTCAATGGTCGCATCAATCTCATTTTTATCAGATCTTGTAAAAGCACCCATCTTCAGATTCTGAAGAACAGTCATATTTGCAAACACACGTCTTCCTTCCGGAACATGTGCCATACCCATTGTTACGATCTTGTGAGGCGGAACCTTTGTGATATCCTGTCCGTCATAAATAATATGTCCTGATTTTGCACGAAGAAGCCCTGTCACTGTATGCAGGGTAGTTGTTTTACCTGCACCGTTTGCACCGATCAGAGCAATAACTTCACCTTCATTTACAGAGAAAGAAACACCCTTCAATGCCTGAATCATTCCATAATAAACCTGTATGTCCTGTACTTCCAGTAATGCCATCTGTCTCTCCTCCTATTCTCCAAGATATGCCTTGATAACTTCCGGATCATGGAGCACATCTGAAGTCTTGCCCTGTCTCAGAACATGACCGAAGTTCAGTACAGTCAGCTCCTCACAGATACCTGAAACTAGCTTCATATCATGCTCGATCAGAAGAATGGTCATATCAAAGTTATCACGAACAAAACGGATGGTATCCATCAGTTCCTCAGTTTCATTGGGGTTCATACCTGCAGCCGGCTCATCCAGAAGAAGAAGCTTCGGCTTTGTTGCCAGTGCTCTGGCAATCTCCAGCTTTCTCTGTTTACCATAAGGAAGGTTGGATGCAAGGATATCTGCCTCTTTGTCCAGATCAAACACTTTAAGAAGCTTCATTGCTTCCTCATTCATGGTTTTCTCAACCTTAAAGTATTTCGGAGTATGTACAATACTTGTAAAAAGGCTGTATTTATCATGATTGTGAAGTCCTGCCTTTACATTGTCCAGCACACTCATCTGATGGAACAGACGGATATTCTGGAATGTTCTGGCGATTCCCGCCTTGTTGATATCAATGGTACTCTTTCCGGTGATATCCTGTCCGTCCAGATTGATGATTCCCTCATCCGGCTTATACACACCTGTAAGAAGGTTAAAGATTGTAGTCTTACCGGCACCATTCGGACCGATCAGACCATAAAGCTGTCCTTTCTCGATGGAGACATGGAAATCATCCACTGCATGAAGACCGCCGAATGAAATATTTAAATGATTTACTTCCAGCAATGCCATAGCTTATGCCTCCTTTTTCTTAAATTTACTGAAAAGACGCTCTCTCATCTCGATTGCCTTAGGTGCCCAGTTGATCAGCATCATTACGATCAGCACGATTGCATAGAACAGCATACGGTAATCACTGAGTCCACGCAGAAGCTCAGGAAGAAGGTTCAGAATCACTGCCGCAATAATAGAACCACGCATATTTCCAATTCCACCGAGAACTACGAATACCAGGAACATGATAGACATGTTATAACCGAAGTTCTTCGGAAGTGCTGTTAAAGTTGCAAGATTATGAGCATAAAGCACACCGCCGATACCGGCTAATGCTGCTGAGATTGCAAATGCTTTCAGTTTATATTTTGTGATATCAATACCAATTGATTCCGCTGCAATACGGTTATCACGGATTGCCATGATCGCACGTCCGTCTCTGGAATTGATCAGGTTCAGAACTACGAATAAAGTAACCAGGATCAGAATCACACCTATAGTAAAGGTTGACTGTCTCGGTGTACCTGTGATACCCATGGCACCACTGATGATCATTTTTCCACCAGGCTCCATTCCAAGAGACATCTGGTCTTTCATGGAAAAATGGATTCCGTTGCTGTCAATTCCTACATAAAGCACATTGATGATATTCTTAATGATCTCACCAAATGCCAGTGTTACGATAGCAAGGTAGTCACCTTTCAGACGAAGTACAGGAATACCGATCAGGAATCCAAAGATACCTGCACATACAGCTCCGATGATCAGAGCAACGAAGAAACGAAGTCCTGCATTCGTAAATGTATCCATAGTTGCCTTTGTAAATGCTGCACTGGTGAAAGCACCGATACACATAAATCCGGCATGTCCAAGACTTAACTCACCCAGAATACCAACCGTCAGGTTCAGGGAAAGAGCCAGGATAATATATACACAAAGAGGCACCAGAAGACCCTGCATCAGGTTGGAAAGCAGATTCCCTGCGATCATTCCCTGTACGATCAGATATGCTGCAAGAACCATTCCGTATGTAATGAGATTGCTTTTTGTTGTTTTGTTTAATTTCTTCTTTTCCATGTCTGCCACCTCACACTTTCTCCTGAATGTTCTTACCAAGAATACCGGTAGGTTTCACAACCAGAACTACGATCAAAACACCGAATACAATGGCATCAGCCATCTGTGAAGAGATATAAGCTTTACCAAAAATCTCCAGGATACCCAGAACAACACCTCCGATAAAGGCTCCCGGGATAGATCCGATACCGCCAAATACAGCTGCAACGAATGCTTTGATACCAGGCATAGCACCTGTATATGGTGTCAAAGACGGGTATGCAGAGCAGAGAAGCACACCTGCGATCGCTGCAAGTCCGGAACCGATTGCAAAAGTAATGGAGATTGTTTTGTTTACGTTAATACCCATTAACTGGGCAGCGCCTTTATCCTCAGATACGGCAAGCATTGCCTGTCCTGTTTTTGTCTTGCTGATAAAGAGCATCAGACCTGCCATGATCAGGATACCACCGATAATGGTTACGATGGTTACACCAGTGATCACGATAGAACCACCTGCAAGTTTCAGGGATGGAAGACTGATCACGTTACTGAATGATTTGGTATCTGCTCCCCAGATCAGAAGGGCCACGTTCTGAAGCAGGTAGCTGACACCAATTGCTGTGATCAGAACAGCCAGAGGTGAAGCTGCATTACGCAGTGGTCGATACGCAACGCCTTCGATCACAACGCCCATGAGTGTACAGATGATAATGGACAGCAGGATGGCTAAAATCGGATTTAATCCCATGCCGCTGACTGCGACATAAACTACATAAGAGCCGACCATGATAACATCTCCATGAGCGAAGTTCAGCATTTTAGCGATTCCGTATACCATGGTATAACCAAGGGCGATGATCGCATATACACTTCCGAGGCTGATACCACTGATAAGATATGATATAAAACTACTCATAGAAGTCTTTCCTTTCTTATATTTAAATAATTTTATTGTGTGTAAAACTGGCAGATTTGCCTTTAGCGAAATCTGTCTTGTTTATTTTGCCAAAAGTAAATCTGTCATTAACGCATTAATGTAATAACGTATTAGGCAACAGGGCTGTCTGCATAATTCAGACAGCCCCGTTGGCATGCAACCATTGTCCACTCCAGGAACAATCGCATTTTATTTCTTATGAAATCTTTTCAGTTATTTCAATTTCATTATTCCATTGCTGCGTAAGCACCATCTTTGATTTCTACAGCTTTCGGAGCTTTGTTCGGCTCACCGTCTTCTGTCCATGTGATCTCGTCACCTGTAACACCTTCAAGTGTGATCTCGGTCATGCCTTTTTCAAGTGCTGCACAGATATCTGCAACATCCATGTCTGCTTTTACATCTTCTTTTTCTGCTGCTGCTTTGACTGCGTATACTGCATCATAAGCATCTGCTGCAAACTGGTTTGGTGTGTCTTTGTAAGCATCTTTGTATGCTTTTACAAAGTTCTGGGTTTTCTCATCTGTAGAATCTGCTGCAAATGGTGTAAGAAGCATCAGCCCCTCTGCAAGAGATGTATCAAAGTTTTCTACACCAAGGATACCGTCCATACCGTCGCATCCGAAGAATTTAGTTTCAAATCCCATGCTGTCTGCCTGTGCAAGGATCAGGGAAGCTTCTGTATAATAAATCGGAAGGAATACTAATTCAGCACCACCGTCTTTTGCTTTCTGAAGCTGTACGGAGAAGTCTTTATTGTTATCAGCAGTGAATGCTTCGGAAGATACGATTTCAATACCCTGATTAGCTGCTTCTGCTGTGAAGTTCTGTGTGATACCTGATGAATATACATCAGAGCTATCGTAGATAATAGCTACTTTTGTAGCAAGTTTATGCTCTCCAATGTACTGAGCTGCTGCAGTACCCTGGTTCGGGTCAGAGAAGCATACACGGAATACGTTCGGATTAGCAACACACTCTGTTGCAGATCCGGATGGAGTAAGCTGGAACATATTGTCTGCTGCTGTTTCATTTGCTACAGCTACACAAGGTGTGGAAGTAACTGTACCAACCAGGACGTTCATTCCCCAGTCTTTTAATGCGTTGTAAGCGTTCAGGGTTTTCTCAGCATCGTTTTCATCATCTTCAAATTTGAACTCTACCTGATATCCGTTGATTCCGCCGTCTTCGTTTACTTCATTGATTGCAAGCTCTGTTGCATTCTTTACAGCCTGTCCATAGATTGCTGCTGCTCCGGTTACAGGTCCGATTCCACCGATCTTAAATGTAGCATCGTCTGCAAATACAGATACAGGTGCAACTGTTGACATTACCATTGCTGCTGCCGCAGTAACACTGATGATTTTTTTCAGGTTTTTCATAATAAAATCCTCCTTATATTTTGTCAGTCCTTTCGTCCCTCTTACGGCTCATAAGATTAGCTTCCGTTACCATTCATTCCACCCGGTATATCATTTTCACCAGATTCCGCAAGTTCATTTATTATGTAGAGGAACTGAAAAGTAACAAAAAGCCAACTGGGTTCCCAGCCGGCTTTGGCTTCCACTGACACTTTAATATGTTGCTGTTTTGAATTATATCACCATATATTTGACCATGCAAGAAAAACTTTATGGAAATTTAAGATTTTTCCGTCTTTCATGGACACTTGACCGTACCGCACACGCAATTTTATCCCATTCATCGAAAAATACATTAAAAAAGGTACACACAGAAACCGTAACAATTTCTATGTGTACCTCAAAATTCTGATTTAATTTATCAAATCTTATGTCTCTCTAAAACCGACAATTATGCAATTGCTTTTTTAGCAATCTCAGCAAGTGCTGTAAATCCTTCTGCATCGTTTACTGCAAGTTCAGCAAGCATCTTTCTGTTGATGTCGATGTTTGCAACTTTCAGTCCGTGCATCAGTTTGCTGTAGGATAATCCGTTCATTCTTGCTGCTGCGTTGATACGAGCGATCCAGAGCTGTCTGAACTGACGTTTTTTCTGTTTACGTCCTGCATAGGAGCTTGCAAGTGCTCTCATTACAGACTGTTTTGCTACTCTATACTGTTTGGAACGGGCTCCTCTGT
>ENA-OPSW01001816-OPSW01001816.1-human-gut-metagenome-genome-assembly--contig:-NODE-1816-length-10981-cov-6.073037_pt1 | contig 10981 bp, 10 predicted proteins | sample MGYA00241463_ERZ501918 | MGnify/ENA primary metagenome ERZ501918 (study PRJEB25962, sample SAMEA2042443) | human gut metagenome | biome: human gut; feature: human-associated habitat; material: faeces... | reverse complement strand
GGCCCTGACGGCCCAGCAGACGGAGGCGGACGAAGCCGCCGACCTGCCCGCCCTCGAATCCCAGCGGGACGCCCTGACGGCCCGGCGCACCGCTCTCGCGGCTCAGGAAAAGGCCCTGACGGCCCGCCTCCTGCCCAACCGGAAGGCCGCTGACCTCTACCGTCAGCACGCCGCCGCCCGGGCGGAGCTGGAACGCCGCTGGCAGTGGGTGAACGCCCTCGCCTCCACGGCGGGCGGCACCCTCAGCAGCAAACAGAAGATACGCCTCGAGGCTTACATCCAGATGAACTACCTCGACGCCATCCTCGTCCACGCCAACACCCGCCTCATGCAGATGACCGCCGGGCAGTACGAGCTGGAGCGGGTGGGTGCCGAGAACCAGCGCAGCCAGTCCGGCCTCGACCTCGGCGTCATCGACCACTACAACGGCACCCGCCGCAGCGTCAAGACCCTCTCGGGCGGCGAGAGCTTCAAAGCCTCACTGGCGCTGGCTCTGGGCCTCTCGGACGAGGTCCAGAGCGCGGCGGGCGGCATCCGGCTGGACACCCTCTTCCTCGATGAAGGCTTCGGCTCGCTGGACGACGAGAGCCTTGAGCAGGCCATCCGGGTCCTCGCCGGCCTCACCGAGGGCGACCGCCTCGTGGGCATCATCTCCCACGTCGCCGCGCTCAAGGAGCGCATCGACAAACAGGTGGTCGTAAAAAAGGCCCGCAGCGGGGGAAGCACGGTGGAGGTCATTGTGTGACCGCTTTCCTTCTCTTCCTCATCGCCTGCCTTCTCAGGGCCGCGTCTTTCAGAAAGTCTTTTGCCTGCTCAGGCAGGAGGGGCGCTTTCCTTCCTTTCCTGTTTTGTATTTTTCTTCGGTATCTACAACTCAATGCAGTTTGTTTTATCAAAAAGTCAACCTTTTTGAGAAAACAGTCGAAAAGGCGTAGAAAAGATAGCATGAAATTCCCCCGCATATTCTCCCCCGCCTCCGCACACCCTAGGTGCGGAGGTGTTTTTTATGGAATCTCTGACGCCCTTCATCCGCCATGAGCTTGAGGATGCGCCCGGGCCGAGCGGCCCGCCGGAGGAGACGAGCAGCATGGTCAGCCCGCCTTTGGGCGCGGAACCCGGTCAGCCGCCCGTCACGGAACCGCCCAAACCGGGTCGCGGCTCCCAGCAGCCGCCGTCGCAGCCGGACGGCCCGGATGTGCAGCTCCCGCCGCCGGAAGTCCCGCAGCCCCGTCCGGACTGTAGCATCCCCATGACCGACGGCACCCCTGCAGCCTGCCGGCAGAAGAACGCCGCCGAGTTTCTGGCGGGCCGCTCCCCCGGGGTAATGGCCCAGTACGGGCAGGGGCTGTTTGGCTCCCAGCAGCACACCAAAAGCCTCCACCCGGCGCCCGACGAAGACAAGAGCGGCGTTTTACAGCTGGTAGAGTGGCGCGAAGAAGCGCCTTACGGTTGAAAGAGATGTAAAATTCAGAAATTATTTTCCAATTACCTGTTGAAATCTTCGCGCGCTTCTTTTATTATGGTAGCAAACAAAGCAAAGGCAGGTAATGCACTATGGCAGAAATCAAATACGAGATCGTTGAGCGCATCGCAGTCCTCGGAGAGCGTCCCCGCGGCTGGGAGCGCCAGCTCAACCTCATCAGCTGGAATGAAGGCGAACCCAAGTACGACATCCGCGACTGGTCCCCGGACGGCACCCGCATGGGCAAAGGCATCTCCCTGAGCCACGACGAGCTGGCCATCCTGAAGGGCATCCTCGAGGATATGGAGCTGTAAGATGACGGACCGCGAGGAATTTCTGGAGATATTCCGCACCCACATCACCCGGCCCGGCAGCGAAAAGCTGCTGGACTGGATGGACAGCAAGACGGACTTCTTCTCCGCGCCGGCGTCCACCCGCTTCCATGGGGCCTGCGATGGCGGGCTGTGTGCGCACAGCCTGAACGTCTACCGCGTGCTCCACGGCACCTTCTTCACGCCGGACGAGGACAGCGAAGAGACCTTCGCCATCTGCGCACTGCTCCACGACCTGTGCAAGGCCAACTTCTACAAAAAAGGCACCCGCAACGTGAAGAACGAAGCGACGGGCCAGTGGGAGAAAGTCCCCAGCTACAGCGTGGAGGACATGTTTCCCTACGGCCATGGCGAGAAGAGCGTCTTCCTCATCGAGCGGTTCATGAAGCTGAAGGTGGAAGAGGCCGTGGCCATCCGCTGGCACATGGGCGGCTTCGACGACGCTGTCCGAGGCGGCAGCTTTGCCATGTCGGGGGCCTTCGAGAAGTACCCTCTCGCCGTCAAGCTCCACATCGCCGACCTCGAGGCGACCTATCTGCTGGAACAGCGGGGCGAATGATACAAAAAAGACCACCTGTCTTTTGACAGGTGGTCTTTTTAACTCTTACTTTTCCTACGGCATCAGCTTCGCAAGTTCGGCCAGGACCTCGTCGCCGAGGTGTTCCAGCTTTGTTTTTGGTTGACGGTCCGCAGCAGGCGGTGTCTGTGCAGCCGTCTCCGGGAACGGGACCGCGGGCTGTGTGGACGGAACATCCAGCCGCAGCGGGGCGGTGGATATTTTGTCCAGCTCGCTCCGCAGCTCCTCACACCGAGCGGTCAGCTCGGCGTTCTCCTTCCGCAGGGCCAGCATGGTGCGCTCATAGGCGAACATCCGTGTCTCATAGCGGCGAAGCTCGGCGTTGGCCGCGTTGAGCTTCCGGCTCAGCTGCTCGAGCTGAGTCGGCTCGGACGCAGCGGGCAGAGCCTCAGGGCATGACTTCTCCCGTTCGGATGCCATCGCCTCTTCCACCTCCTGCAGTCTGCGCTGGGCGCAGCGGTGCTCCCGGGCAGTCTCCCGGCAGAGCTGTTCCAGCCGATGCAGCTCCGGCGTCCGGCGGCTGCTCAGCCACTCCAGCGGCAGCTTCGTCTGTTGCTGCTCCACGGTACGGCCTCCTTCCGCTTTTTCTGCGCAAGGGGTTCTCTATTCTTGCGCTTATCTACGCTTGTTCAGGATCGCCAGCAGGTCATCGTAGTAGCTGGTGTCGCTGTTCTCCTCTTCCACGGGCTTGGCGGCAGAAGCATTGCCGGAAGCGACGGAAGGAGTGTTGACCTCGGCGCTGAAGACAGCGGACGGAGCAGAAGCCGTCACGCCGGGAGCAGTACCGGCGGCAGCAGTACCCAGCGTGCTGCGCAGGCCGTCAGCAGCCTTATTGTCGAAGCCGGTAGCCACGACGGTAACGCGCATCTCATCGGAGAGGTTCTCGTCGAAGGCAGTACCCCAGATGATGTTCGCATCGGGATGTGCGCTCTGGGTGATGAGGCCGGCGGCAGTCTCGACATCCTCCAGACCGATGTCGGGGCTGGAAGTGATGTTGATGATGACGCCGTGTGCGCCGGCAATGCTGGTCTCCAGCAGCGGAGAGGAGATAGCGGCCTTGGCGGCGTTCTCAGCCTTGCCGGCACCCTTGGCGCTGCCGACGCCCATGTGAGCGTAGCCAGCGTCCTTCATGATGGAGCGCACATCGGCGAAGTCCAGGTTGATGAAGGCCGGCACATTGATCAGGGCGGAGATGGACTCGACGCCCTGACGCAGCACGTTATCAGCGGCCTGGAAGGCGTTCATCAGGGTGATCTTCTCCTGACTGATCATCTTCAGGCGCTCGTTGGGGATGACGATGAGGCTGTCCACGTGCATCAGCAGATTTGCGATGCCCTGCTCAGCCAGACCCATCTTCCGCTTGCCCTCAAAAGAGAAGGGCTTGGTGACGATGCCCACGGTCAGGATGCCCAGATCGTGGGCCACCTCGGCCACCACAGGAGCAGCACCGGTGCCGGTGCCGCCGCCCATACCGGCGGTGATAAAGACCATCTGGGAGCCCTTCAGAGCGTTTGCGATCTCGTCCTTGCTCTCCTCGGCAGCGCGCTGGCCGATCTCGGGGTCAGCACCTGCGCCGCGGCCCTTGGTGAGCTTGGAACCCAGCTGCACCTTGGTGGCGGCATGGTTCTTCGCCAGTGCCTGCTGGTCGGTATTCATTGCGATAAATTCGACGCCCTGCAGGCCGTCGCTGACCATGCGGTTGACGGCGTTGCCGCCGCCGCCGCCCACGCCGATGACCTTTATCGTCGTTACGTTTTCGTCCATTTCTTCGTCGAGCATGAGTGCCATATCATTGTCCTCCATCGGATTTTATCGTAGACCGCGCCTTGGCGCAGGATAGAACTCAACATTACTGCTACTATATAACAGTATCGTATCATCTTTTGGCCCCGAATGCAAGATAAATTTGCTTTTTCGATGGTATTTTTTTCACAGCGGCGTCAAGGGCCGGCATTTCTCTGCCAATTCGTCCCCCTAAAGAGGCCAGAACTTCGCACAGGCCGGCATAGCCCCGGTCGATATGACAAGTCTCTTCCACGAGGCTCTTCCCCCGTGCCGACAAAGCCGCCACCACCAGTGCCGCGCCGCCCCGCAGGTCAGGCGCAGTGAGGGTGGCGCCGTGGAGGCCGCTTTCCGGCAGCGGACCGACAGAGAGCACCCGGCCTGACCGATTTACCCGCCCGCCCAGCCGCTCAAAGCCCTCCGCGCAGCCGAACCGCCGTTCGAAGACGACGTCCTCGATGCTGCTCTCCCCCTCGGCACAGAGCATGGCAGCGGCCAGCAGGGGCGCAGCGTCGGTGGCGAGACCCGGGTACACCCCGGTGAAGACCCGGCCTGCCCCGTACAGCCGCCCGAAACGTGCCACCTCGGCCCGGTCTGCGCCCCGCTCCACGGTGCAGCCCATTTGTTCCAGAATTTCCAGCACCGGCGCATAGAGCGCGGGCGGACATCCGGTGAGCTCCACCCGCCCTCCGGCAGCAGCGGCGGCGCAGGCCAGTGTGGAGGCGAAGATGCGGTCCGGCAGGGGCGAAAAATCGCAGCCGGAAAGCGCCCGCCGCCCCTCGATGTGAATCGTCGAAGTCCCCGCACCTTCGATACGCCCACCGCAGCGGTTCAGGAAGTCGGCAAGGTCAGAGATCTCCGGCTCCCGCGCCGCGCCCCGCAGGACGGTGGTGCCTCGGGCGCAGGCAGCGGCCAGCAGCAATGTCTCCGTCGCCCCCACGCTGGGGAAGCGGAGGGTGAAGTCTGTCCCGTGGAGTCCCCCCGGCGCGGCCAGCACCAGCTTTCCCGCCCCGGCGTCCAGCTCCTTTGCCCCCATCCGGGCCAGACCTTCCAGATGTAAGTCGATGGGCCGGGCGCCGATATTGCACCCGCCGGGCAGCGAAGTCTCAGCCCGGCCCAGCCGCGCCAGCAGCGGCGCACAGAAGAGGATGGAGGCCCGCATTTGTGCTGCGGTTTCTCCCGGAAGGGTGCTGTTTGAGGGCATCCCGGCCACCACAATGTCTGCCCCCTGCCAGTGGGCGGCGCACCCCGCGCCCCGCAGCAGCCCGAGGCTGCATTCCACGTCCGACAGCCTCGGCACGGCCCGCAGCCGCACCGGTCCCCGGCAGAGAAGCGCCGCCGCAAGGAGCGGAAGTACGCTGTTTTTCGCTGCCGGTATCGCCGCCGTGCCGTTCAGCGGCCGTCCGCCCATCACCCAAATCCGCCCGCTCTGCTGTGTCATATCCGCTGCCCCCATTCCGCAAAAGATACCCCACGATATGCAAAAGCAGGGGCGGATGTCACGATTTGAGTTTGTTGAAAGATTTGTGAGACTACGGTCAGACCCTCCTTCGTACAACCTCTCCGTCACGGCTTCGCCGTGCCACCTCCCCTAGTAGGGGAGGCTTTGGCATTCCGTAGCGCTTTGCCTCTTCGCCAGAGGCTCCCCTACTAGGGGAGCTGTCGAACGAAGTGAGACTGAGAGGTTGTACAGAGCAGCGCCTTTCCTCTACATCTCTCCGGGTTGCGGCTCCCAGCGTCTGCTTCGGCCCTTGGTGCGGGCCTCGCATCCTGCTGGCCGCGGCCCGAGCTTCGCCTCCCTGTTTCCGCCGCTGGCGGCGGTCGGCTCAGCTCCCACGTGATACCCCCAGCACCACCCCCATCTCCCCCAGCAGCATCATGAGGCTGGTGCCGCCGGAGGAGAAAAAGGGCAGCGAGATGCCGGTGTTGGGGATGGTGTTGGTGACGACAGCCACGTTCAGCACCGCCTGCAGGGCCACCTGCACCACGAATCCCACCACCAGCAGCGCCCCGAACCGGTCGGGCGCGTGGGCTGCGATGGTGATGCCCCGGCAAAGCAGCAGCACGAACAGCCCCACCACTGCGCAGGCCCCCACGAAGCCCAGTTCCTCGCAGACGATGGAGAAAATGAAGTCGTTCTGAGGCTCGGGGACGAAAAGATGCTTCTGGCGGCTTTCCCCCAGACCGAGGCCGGTGGCCCCGCCGGAGCCGATGGCATAGAGGCTCTGGATGGTCTGGTGGCCATCGCCCAGCGGGTCGGCGAAGGGATCGAGCCAGGAGCGGAGCCGGTCGGCGGCGTAGGGGACGAGGTCGGGCATGACGGCCACCGCCGCACCAATGGCCCCGACGCCTCCCGCGCCCGCCAGCAAAAACCACCGCAGACCCGTACCACCCACGAACATCAGCACCGCGCCGATGCCGAGGATGAGGACGGTGCCGGACAGGTGCGGCTCCAGCAGCATCAGGGCCGCCACCACCCCCAGCACCAGCGCAAAGGGCAGGACACCCACGCTGAAATCCTTCATTCGGTCGTGATTCAGTGCAATGATGTGGGAAAAAACCAGCACCACCGCAAACTTTGCGATCTCGCTGGGCTGCAGGGTGCCAAACCCCGGGATGACCAGCCACCGCTTGCATCCGTTGTACTCGGGCATGAAGAGCACCGCCGCCAGCAATATCAGTGACAGCCCCAGCAGCGGCCACGCCAGCTTATGGAAGATATGGTAATCTCCCCGGCTGGCCAGCCACATCCCGCAGAGTCCCAGCGCCGCGTAGAGCAGCTGAGGCCGCAGATAGGCCCAGGCGTCGCCCCGCCGGTAGAGCGCCACGGCGCTGGACGCGCTGGCCAGCATCACCAGCCCGAAGCCCACCAGCGTGAGCACTAGGATCAGAAACGGCAGGTCCATGCCGGGCAGCGGACGCAGGATCCTCTTCTTCATCCTCTCCCCCCTTCCCTTTAGTGTACGCACCGGGGCGGACGGCTAGTCACGGGGTCTCGCGCATATGATTGCAGGAAGGGAGGTGCTGTCTCATGTCCGAATCGCCAAAACCCGCCGACGCCCTGCGCACCCTGCCGGAACGGGCGTTCCGCGCCCGGGCAAGGCTGGTGGCGGGGGTGTTCTGTCTGGTCTGCTGCGGTCTGGCGGTGCGGCTTTTATTTTTGCAGGTGCTGGGCGGCGGCTGGTACACCGACCGCGCCCTGGGTCAGCAGCTGCGGGACACCGTCGTCCCCGCCGACCGGGGCCGCATTTATAGCGCCGACGGCGTCCTTCTGGCGGCCAACAGCAGCTGCTGGACCCTCCGGGCCTCGCCCCGGGAGATGCCGGAAGATAAACTCGCCCTCGCGGCCAAGGGGCTGGCGGAGATCCTGGAGCTGGACGAAGGGAAGCTTCTCGAGAAATTCAGCGATCGTCACTCCAACGACTGCCTCCTGCGCTACCGGGTAGACCGGGCCATGGCCGACGCCGTGCGGGACTTCTGCGAGGCAAACGGCATCACCGGCATCCGTATCGATCAGGACTCGAAGCGCTGGTACCCGCAGGGGGAGTTTCTGGCCTCGGTGCTGGGGTTCACCAATGTGGACAACGCGGGCGTCTCGGGCCTCGAACTGAAGTATGACGACCTGCTCACCGGCGAAAACGGCGTCGTCCTCACGGCGGTGAACGCCTGGGGCTACACCCTCGAGCAGAGCTATGAGACCGAGCGTTTCCCCACCGAGGGGGACGGCCTGCGGCTCACCATCGACGCCAACATCCAGCACTACCTCGAGAACGCGCTGGGCTACGCGGTAAAGGAACACCACGTCGCAGCCCGTGCCGTGGGCATCGTCATGGACGTGAACACCGGGGCCGTGCTGGCCATGTCCACCACCCCCGCCTACGACCCCAACCAGCCCCGTGTGCTGGCCGACAAGGCCGCCCGGGAGGCCGTAGAGGGGCTTTCCGGCGACGAGCGGGCGGCGGCATTGCAGCTGGCCCAGCAGACCCAGTGGCGGAACAAGGCCGTCAGCGACCTCTACGAGCCGGGCAGCGTCTTCAAGCTCATCACCTGCGCGGCGGCGCTGGACACCGGGGCTGTGAGCAAAAATTCCAGCTTCTACTGCGGCGAGAGCATCTCGGTGGCCGGCACCCGCTTCCACTGCGCCAACCACAAGCGCCACGGCGCGCAGACCGTCACTCAGGCCCTTGAGAACTCCTGCAACCAGAGCTTCATCCAAATCGGCGCAAGGCTGGGCAAAGAGGCGTTCTGCGACTACTTTGCGGCCTTCGGCCTCCGCGCGCCCACCGGCATCGACCTGCCCGCCGAGCCGAAAAAGAGCCTCTACTACACCGCCGACCGGATGGGGCCGGTGGAGCTGGCGTCCTGCGCCTTCGGGCAGAGCAGCAAGATCTCTTACCTCGAGATGGCGTCGGCGGTCTGCGCCGTGGTCAACGGCGGGCGGCTGATGCAGCCCTACGTCGTCTCGGACATCCTCGGCCCGGAGGGCGAAGTCATCGACCACCTCTCCCCCGTCTGCAAGCGGCAGGTGCTGAAAGAGGAGACCTCCCGCACCATGCGGGAGATGATGGAGGCCGTCGTCCTCTACGGCGGCGGCCGGAACGCCCAGATCGCGGGCTACCGGGTAGGCGGCAAGAGCGGCACCAGCCAGAAGCTGGACAGCGCCGACGAGAAGGCCCGCATCGCCAGCTTTGTGGCCGTGGCTCCCATCGACGACCCCCAGTTTTTGTGTCTCGTCTGCCTCGACGAGCCCCACAGCTGGACGACAGCGGGCGGCAGCCTCTCAGCCCCGGTCTGCGCCGAGGTTCTCGAGCAGACGCTGGTCTATAAAGGTGTCCCCCGTGCCGCTGTGCCTGACGCGCCTGCTTCCGACGCTGAGACTTCCGCCGACCTTCCCGAGGACGGCGACAGCTTCGACGGGGCGTAAAAACGGGCAAAAGAAAAGACCGCTGGACGGCGGTCTTGGAAGGTCGATATTTTTCAGCTCTGCTGCGGCTGGTCGCGGAACACGATCTCGCCGGTGGCGCTGTCCATGGACTCGACGATAGCGAGGCTCTCCAGCTGGATGCCCTTGCTGCGGATGAGGTCGCCGCCCTGCTGGAAGCCCTTCTCGACGGCGATGCCGATGCCCTCGACGGTGGCACCAGCCTTCTCGGTCAGCTCCAGCAGACCCAGCAGGGCGCAGCCGTTGGCCAGGAAGTCGTCGATGATGAGAACGTGGTCCTCGGGGGTGAGGAACTTCTTAGAGACGATGACATTATAAATTTTCTTGTGGGTGAAGGACTGGATCTTCGTCTCGTAGTTGTCGTAATCCAAGTTGATGCTCATGGACTTTTTGGCGAACACCACCGGCACGTTGAACTCGCTGGCCACCACAGCCGCGATGCCGATGCCGCTGGCCTCGATGGTGAGCACCTTGTTGATGGGTTTGCCATCGAACAGGCGCTTCCATTCCTTTGCCATCTCGCGGAACAGCGGAATGTCCATCTGATGGTTGATGAAGCTGTCCACCTTGAGCACGTTGCCCTCACGGACGATGCCGTCTTTGCGGATGCGGTCTTCCAGCATTTTCATAGTTCGTCTCTTCCTCCCAATTTTCCTGTCACAAAACGGTCAATATTTCATATCAGTATACCGGATACTTTCCCGGTTGGCAAGGCTTTTTCTGCCCAAATTTGACTCATTCTCTCCGGTTTTTTCAGCCCTTTCGATTATAAGTACGACTTTTGCGGTACGGTCTGTGTCTCAGGGCGGGCGATTTGTGCAGTTGTCTCTTGTTTTCTGCGCAAAATCGAGTATACTGGTAGCAACCGGAAACGGCTTGCTGCGGCCGACGAGGGCCGCACCGGGAAAAGGAGTCAGTATATGAAGACAGGGTTAGTATTAGAGGGCGGTGCCATGCGGGGTATGTTCACCGCAGGCGTTCTGGATGTCCTGATGGAGCACGGCCTCACCGCCGACGGCACCATCGGCGTGTCGGCGGGCGCGGTGTTCGGCTGCAACTTCAAGTCGCACCAGATCGGCCGTGTCATCCGCTACAACACCGAATATTGCAACGACAAGCGCTACGCCAGCTTCCGCAATCTGCTGCGCACCGGCAACCTCTACAGCGAGGATTTCTGCTACCACGAGGTGCCGGAAAAGCTGGACCCCTTTGATGAAGAGGCATTCCGCGCTTCGCCCATGGACTTCTTTGTCGTCTGCACCGACCTGCATACCGGCGACCCTATCTACCACAAGTGCCGCAGCGGCGACGCCGAGGACGTGCGCTGGATGGAGGCTTCGGCGTCCATGCCGCTGGCGGCGAAGGCCGTCAGGATCGGCCACTACTCCCTGCTGGACGGCGGCGTGGCCGACTCCATCCCCGTCCGCTTCTTCGAGAGCCTGGGTTACAAGCGGAACCTCATCATCCTGACCCAGCCCAAGGGCTTTGTGAAAAAGAAGAACCCCATGCTGCCCGCCATCCGTGCGCGGTATCTGCGCTATCCGGCCTTCGTGGCAGCGGTGGCCGACCGTCACGAGCGATACAACGAGGCCCTCTCCTACATCGCCATGCAGGAGGCCTCCGGCAAAGACTATGTCATCCGCCCGCCCATCCCGCTGGAGATCGGCGCTATGGAGCGCGACCCCGCCCAGCTGCGCCGGGTCTACGAGACGGGCCGCGCCGTGGCGGAGAACCAGATCGATAAGATAGAGGCGTTCCTGAACGATGTGAAGGAGACGGAGGAATAACCTCTCCGTCACGGCTGACGCCGTGCCACTGCCCGGGTTGCGGTACCCAGCATCCGTAGCGCTTTGCTTGCGTCTTGCTGGCCGCTGCCCCAACAGCGA
>ENA-OPSW01001800-OPSW01001800.1-human-gut-metagenome-genome-assembly--contig:-NODE-1800-length-11056-cov-2.960458_pt1 | contig 11056 bp, 9 predicted proteins | sample MGYA00241463_ERZ501918 | MGnify/ENA primary metagenome ERZ501918 (study PRJEB25962, sample SAMEA2042443) | human gut metagenome | biome: human gut; feature: human-associated habitat; material: faeces... | reverse complement strand
CTGCCCGCGAGTCGGGAAGTTTGTAAAACTTCTCGACTTCCGGCACTTTGAGAGGCATATGATGTTCTCGCAGAGTGATAGAAAAACCTACAAAAAGGCGATTTCAGACGGAGTAAATGTCTCGGTCGTTTTGGATGTGGGGTGTGGGAACACATAAAAGTACAATTAACATTTTGAAGTTATTTAACAGAATACGAAGCGTGAAAGACCGTTCATTTTCAAGTAATTGGAGATGAGCGGTCTTTTTCTATTTGCAGATAACATTGGCATAATTGAGTAGAAGTTATTCTACCGGAAGAACGGAGGTTGTAATGGAAGAGATAAAGAGTATCAGAATAAGCGAGTTAAAGGACTTTAAGAACCATCCTTTTCATGTGCAGCAGGACATGGAGCTGTGTGCCCTTATGAAAAGTATTGAAGATGAGGGTGTGATTGTACCTTTGCTTGTAAGACCGAATCCTGACGGAGAAGGTTATGAAGTGATTGCAGGACACAGACGAAAGGCAGCTGCCGGCTGGGCTGGTCAATGATGAAAACAATTTCTCAGGTATTTGTCACAGGTGTTAAGGAGATTACAACAACTCCGGCACTTTTCGGTGATGTACTTGAGTATGAAGGAAAATTCTATAAGGTTGGCACTGTGAGGCAGGAGGTTAAAGATACAAAGGTTGAAGATGACAGCTTTTATCTACTTACTCTTGCAGCAGTTGCTGGTAAACGGAGGCGGACTGACCAGTGAGCTGCCGAGCCACCTGATGAACCATGAAGTGAAAAAAGGCGTTACCAATGTTTATCATGCACATACCACGAATGTGATCGCACTGACATTTGTACTGACGTTGGAGGATAAAGTATTTACTAGAGAACTCTGGGAGATGGCGACCGAGTGCCCGGTTGTATTTCCTTCCGGAATCGGTGTAGTAGGATGGATGGTGCCGGGCGGCCGTGAGATCGCAGTGGCGACAAGTGCCCTGATGAAAGAATATGATGTGGCAATCTGGGCGCATCACGGCATGTTCTGCTCAGGGGAAGACTTTGATCTTACATTCGGATTAATGCACACCGTAGAGAAATCCGCGGAAATCCTTGTAAAGATGCTGTCCATGAGACCGGATAAAAGACAGACAATCTCACCTCAGAATTTCAGAGATTTGGCGAAAGATTTTAAAGTAACTTTACCGGAAAAGTTTCTATATGACAAATAATGTACATATCACATATTTGGCGTATCAGAAGCATGAAGCATGTTTCGATATTCCATAGGCGTACATCCGTATTTCTTGCGGAACAGCTGAAAGAAAAAGCTGGTATTCTGATATCCGACGGCAAGGCTGATATCATTTGTGGAAAGTGCGGTGCTCCTTAACAGTTTTGCCGCCTGAGAAAGCCGCTGTGTCTGGACCAGCTCTTTGTAAGTGGTTCCGGTATGCTGGCGTATGTAGGCAGAGAGATAGTTTGGGTGCATATTAAAAAACTCAGCTGTAGAAGAAAGGGTACAGTCCGCAAAGTTTGTTTCGATATATCGGAGTATGGTATAAATCTGATCCACAGAGGCGTGATCCAGAACCATACCGTGCTGGAACAGATTGATCATCTCGCAGGTAATCAGCGTAAAAAGACTGTCTAAAAAAGGTCCGGATGTTACGGACGGAGAATAAAATTCACAGAGAAAATGGTTGGCAAGATCTGCCAGCCGGTTTTGTTTTTGTTCCGGGGAAAAGACAATATACCTGCTTTCCTGCATCGTGGTGTTCAGAGCCTCAATGAAAAAGTGTGTAAGGTAATTATCCTGAGACAGGCGTTCAAAAAAAGTACCGTTCAGATATTCGCGCGTCAGCAGAAAATTGATGATAATATCATTTTCTGAACATCTTTTGACAGAATGAGGTGCATTCTGGCTGATCAGAACCATCTGCCCGGCTTTTAGCCTGAATGTAGTCTTATTTATCGTCATTGTGCAGGAACCAGAATAAATATAACTCAACTCCAGCCACTCATGGATATGCAGAGGTACGTTTTCAAAACGATCCTGTTTTACAACAGCGAAGTTGTAATAACTCGGAAGAACTTTCTTTGAAAGAAATAAAGAACGCAGATCTTCAAGGTTCGTATCAAAACGGTAACAGGGTGTATCAAACTTACCTTTGGCAACAGGAAATTGTGAATAATCTTTCTTTACACCGTTCAGACGCTGGGTTTCTTCGGGAGTGTGTTGCTTCAGAAATTGATTCAATGCAGATAATGTCATCATATATAATCTCTCCTTTTCGAGATATGAATGAACTGTGATTATAGTCATCAGCAGTTTATTTAACCTGTCTAAAATATACCATATTGGGGGCAAAGGTGTACAGAGTAATCTCGGATATTTATTAAGTTTGGTCGGTAAATCACTTATGTTTCGTTGATGTAATTTTAGTCTGTATAATGTAAGATATCAGTAAGAAAAGGAGGTATAGGTTAGGATGAAGATATTTTTTGCAGTAGTGGTGATTGTTTTATTATTTGTAATCGGTGCGACATTATATGTCTACAAAAAAAGTGCCATGTTTTTACCGGCACTTCTTGGCATCTGCGGATTTCCAAAAATAAAGGAAAGCAGCTATTACGATGAAAACGGACATTTCCGTCCGGGAACGGGGGAGGACAAAGTTGGATTTTTCATGCAGCATCCGGTATTCGGCGGTTTTAAACATATGTTTTTCAATGTGGAGGACAACGTGCTGAAAGCCATTGCGCCTATAAAGTATAAGGATTTCTTTAAGGCGCAGGGCCGTGAGGAACAATTGGATGCAGCCTTGGAATCTTTCAATTATCTAACCGGACTTGTTGAGAAAGGTCAGGCAAGGCTGGTGTCGGATCTGTATCCTGCGGAAGCAGTGAAGGGTCATCCGTACAGGTCACATCTGACGGGAATGTTTTATCAGGGACAACAGGGAAAACCACTTGCCATTGTAGTTCCGGGAGGCGGATTTATCAGTAATGTAACTGATTGCGAGGGGTATCCTGTGGCGATGAAGCTGCATAAAATGGGATATTCTGTTTTCGTCGTAAGCTATCCGGTCGGCAGACAGTTGGGTGAGACAGAACAGGTAAAGCAGGGACAGGCTGCCGCGAGGGAACTGACACAAGTGATCCGATATCTGACGGAGCATCAAAAACAGTTTTCTGTAAACATGGATGATTATGCCATCTTTGGTTTTTCAGCAGGAGGACTTATGACCACGGCGTATTCATTTGCCAATTATGAGGACTGCTGCCACAAGAATCATCTGCCAAGACCGAAGGTGATCTTCCCTATGTATGGTCTGGACTGGAATATCAAAGCTTTGCAGGAGGACAAGGGACTGGCGGTATTTTCTATCGTAGGGCGGGATGATGAGTTCGGTTTTGCAAATGTGGAAGATAAACTGCCGGAATTAGAGAAGGTACTGGGCAAAGAAAATGTGTCGGTCAGAATCGTTGACGGACTGGGACATGGATTTGGAATAGGAAATGAAACAAAAGTGAAAAACTGGCTTCAGGAAGCAGTCATCTTCTGGGAAGCCCACAGATAGGAACAGATAAGAATTTATTTAAGGAGGATTTCATAATGAGCAGAAACTTGAAAGAATTGATCAGACAGATGACACTGGAGGAAAAAGCAGGACTTTGTTCGGGAGCGGATTTCTGGAACACGATGGGAATCGAAAGGTTAGGGATTCCTTCCGTTATGATGACAGACGGCCCGCACGGCTTGCGCAAACAGGAAGGCGCGGCAGATCATCTCGGCCTGAATAAAAGTGTGAATGCAGTCTGCTTTCCGGCAGCCTGCGCCACGGCATCCAGCTTTGACGTGGAACTGATGGAACGTATGGGACAGATCCTTGGGGACGAGTGTCAGGCTGAGAACGTGAGCATACTCCTCGGCCCTGCAGTTAATATCAAACGCAGTCCCCTCTGCGGAAGGAATTTTGAATATATGTCCGAAGATCCATATCTGACAGGAAAGATGGCGTCAGCATATATCCGGGGCGTACAGTCGAAAGGCATCGGAACCAGTATGAAACACTTCGCCGCGAATAATCAGGAAACAGACCGTATGCAGATATCGTCGGAAGTATCGGAACGGGCTTTCCGGGAAATTTATCTGCCGGCTTTTGAGGAGGCGGTGAAGAAAGCGTATCCAAAGACTGTGATGTGCAGCTACAATAAGATCAACGGAGTATTTTCTTCAGAGAATAAGAAACTTCTGACAGATATCCTGCGGGATGAGTGGGGATTTGAAGGATATGTGGTCAGTGACTGGGGAGCTGTAAATGACCGGGTGAAAGGACTGAAAGCCGGTCTTGACTTGGAGATGCCGGGATCAGGAGGATATAATACAAGAAAGATTATTCAGGCAGTGGAGAATGGAGAACTGGAGGAAGAAATTCTTGACAGAACGGTGGAACGCATACTGAAAGTAGTCTTCTCCTACACAGATAACAGGAAAGCGGAGACTGTATTTGACAGGGAAAAGGATCACAAAGCAGCGGCAGATATCGAAACAGAGTGCGCCGTACTTCTGGAAAACAGGGGAGTGCTGCCGCTGAAAAAAGAACAGAAAGTAGTCTATATCGGGGAATTTGCAAAGAAACCGCGATACCAGGGCGGGGGATCGAGTCACATCAATACGGACAGCGTAGTGTCGGCTCTGGAAACTGCGGTGAGAAAAGGCAGGGCAGTGGAGTACGTGAAAGGCTTCTCGTCAGAGCGTGACGAGATGACAGAAGAGGAGCTGAAACAGGCATGTGAAGCGGCAGCGGGCGCAGATGTAGTTGTAATCTTTGCCGGACTGCCGGACAGCTTTGAGTCGGAAGGATATGACAGAACATCCATGGAACTGCCAAAGTGTCAGAATCGCCTTATAGAGGCTGTGGCTGAGATACAGAAAAATGTGGTAGTGGTTCTACATAACGGAAGTCCCGTAGAAACTCCATGGGCGGAGTCTGTAAATGCCATTCTGGAGATGTATCTGGGAGGAGAAGGCATTGGGGAGGCCAGCGACCGGCTGTTATTTGGGGAGGCAAATCCGGGAGGACGTCTGGCGGAGACGTTCCCATATCGTCTGGAAGACAACCCGAGTTACCTGAATTTCCCTGGAGACGGCAGGACTGTTCTCTATGGAGAAGATATCTTTGTCGGATACCGTTACTATGATGAGAAGAAAGTACCGGTACGCTGGGCATTCGGCCATGGACTGTCATATACGGAATTCAGCTACAGCAATATGAAACTCTCTTCTGCGGAAATGAAAGATGGAGATATTCTGAAGGTGAGCATTGATGTGGAGAATACAGGGAAGAGGGCAGGAAGTGAAGTGGTTCAACTCTATGTCAGCGACAAGGACAGCACGGTGCCAAGAGCAGTGAAAGAACTAAAAGGGTTTGCGAAAGTATTTCTGAATCCGGGTGAGAAGAAGATGGTTACAATGGAACTTTGCGCGAGAGATTTTGCTTACTACGAGACAAAGATTCACGACTGGTACACTCCGTCAGGTACATATGAGATCCAGATCGGGCATGCCAGCGATGAGATCAGAGAGGCTGCAGAACTTACATTTACCACTGATGTGCTGCTGCCGTTCACTGTGGATATGACCACTACAATGGGGGAATTGATGAACCACCCGAAGACAGCAGGGAAAATGATGGAGTATCTTGAGGGGATATCACAGGGAGAAGAACCTAAGAAAGAAGATGGGGAGGTACAGCTTGTGACTCCGGAAATTATTGCGCAGATGCCACTGAAAACATTTTTAAGCGTTATTCCGGGCGAAGCGATCGAGCAGATGATCGTGGAGTTAAATGCTCTGTGTGCAGAAGAGGGAAAGTGAGAATAAAATATGAATCAAGATAAGATAAAAATGAGAGAAAAGCTGTCATTTGCAATGGCAAACTTTGGAAACATTCCGGTTATGACACTGATCAACGGATATTTACTAATTTTTTATACCAATATATGCGGCTTGAGTCCTGCTGCATGTGCGACACTGTTCCTGATCGCACGCTTTCTAGATGCCATTAACGATCCGTTAGTTGGATTTATGATCGACCATCTTCCGACCAGAAAGATGGGACATTTCCGACCGACATTGATTCTGGGAACAATTCTGTGTAGCGCCAATTTCCTTCTACTTTGGTTTGGACCTATGTTATCAACATCGGGGAAACTGGCAATCGCATATGTATCGTATATTCTGCTTGGTGTGTTGTTCCCAGTCATGGATATTTCGCTGAACAGTCTTCTGCCGGTTATGACAGAAGATATGAAAGAAAGGAACAGCTTAAGTTCAATCAAAGGGCTTGCATACGTGATCGGGGCGCTTGTAATCGGTGTGGCAGCTCCACTTATTCTTGGAGATACTTCTAACAAACAGGGATATATTAATCTTGTTCTGATCATGACAGCAGTGATTTTTTTCTTCTCTATTATAGGAACCATGGGAGTAAAAGAACGTGTAAAACCACAGATGGAGAACAGCTATTCTGTAAAAGAATTATTCAAGATTCTCAGTCAGAAGCCGGTGTACATTACATTCCTTGCTGTACTGTTATATTCGATTGGAAGCAATATCGTGAATGCAGCAAATACATACTTTTATACATATATTTTTGAAGATCTGACGTTGGCGTCTATTATTACGCTTATTACATGTGTTACTGTTTTTCCGGCTACAATGGTCATTGGTAATCTGATTGGAAGGTTTGGAAAGAAGAAAATGTATGCGATTGGACTTGCACTTGCAGGACTGGCACCAATCATCCGTCTGTTGGATGTGAGGAACATTCCCCTTCTTATTGTCTCTGTATTGATTGCAGGAATAGGAGCTGGCTTTGCAGCACCTCTTAATTATGGAATACAGGCAGATAATACAGATTATATCGAAGTGTCTATGGGAATTAGGGCAGAAGGTGCTGTCGCATCTCTTTCCAGCTTTGTCTCCAAGTGTGCAATGGGAATCGGTGGTGCGATTCCGGGGTATCTGCTGCAGTTAGCAGGATTTGACAGTAAGGCGGCAGTACAGAATGACGATGTGATTAATGTGATCGTCCTCTGTGTGCTAATATTGCCGGCAATCGTAAATGTGGTGGCCATTGTGATCTTCTCAAAAGGTTATCCTATTACCAAGGAAAAATTGAATGAGCAGATATGTCTGATGAGGGAGAAACGGTCAAAAGCGGGTATAAGTGAATAAGAATGATAGAGAAGGAGTATCAGCATGGGAAAGATTTATGCAGCAAAAACAAATCATATCACAAACCCTTTAGGGTTTTATCTGAAACCGTTGGTATTTTCATGGAAAGTGAAAGGATGCAGAGGACAGGAACAGAAATATGCAAGGATTGTAATCAGCAAGAACAAAACCTTTACAGATATCTGTCACGACACGGGGGAGGCAGAGCTGGACAGTCTCTCTGCAAGAGTGGAATTTGAACCGCAGCCGTATACAAGATATTACTGGAAAGTCATTGTGACAACAGATGTAGATGAAGTAATCGAATCAGATGTACAGTTTTTTGAGACCGCCAAAATGGATGAACCATGGACTGGAAGATGGATTACTTGTGACAGCAGTCAGGAACGGCATCCGATTTTCTCAAAGAGAATTCGTCCGGCAAAAGAAGTGAAAAGCGCAAGACTGTACATTTGCGGCCTGGGATTGTATGAGGCATATTTTCTTGGGGAAAATAAAGAAAATCATAAGAAAATCGGTGATGAGTATCTGACTCCGTACTGCAATAATTATGACCAGTGGATCCAGTATCAGACGTATGACATCACAGAACAGGCAGAACGAGGAGGTGTGCTGTCTGTTCTTCTCGGAAATGGTTGGTATAAAGGCAGGTTCGGTTTCAATGATCCGGAGCGGGAAGCATATTACGGTGACGAGTGGAAGCTGATTGCGGAGGTTCACATAGAGTACAAAGACGGAACGAAAGATGTAATCAGTTCTGATGAAACCTGGTCAGTTACAAGAAGCAATTTGTGGTTTTCCAATATCTATGATGGTGAGAGAAGAGATGATACGCTGCCGCCGGTTGAGGAGTCTCCTGCGCGGATCGCAAAGGCTCCGAAAGGCCGGCTTATGGAACGGTTATCTCTTCCGGTTAAGGTACAGGAGGAGATGAAGCCGGCAGAACTGATCCATACGCCTGCTGGAGAAGATGTATTTGATCTGGGGCAGGAGATCGCAGGGATCTTCCGGCTGCGTGTACATGAGCCGGCGGGGACAACTATCAGGATTCAGACGGGAGAGGTGCTTCAGGACGGATGTTTCTATAACGAGAATTTAAGAACTGCACTTTCGGAGTACATTTATGTTTCTGATGGTACAGAAAAGGTGATCACTCCCCATTTTACATATTATGGTTATCGATATGTGAAAGTGACCGGGGTTAGGGACCTTTCGTGTGAGGATTTTACGGCGCTTGTTCTTTACAGTGATTATGAGAGCATCGGGACAATTGAGACAGGGAATGATCTTGTGAACAAATTAATCTCCAATATCGAATGGGGAATGAAAGGGAACTTTCTGGATGTGCCTACAGACTGTCCCCAAAGAGATGAGAGGATGGGCTGGACAGGAGATACACAGGTATTTTCCGCGACTGCAAGCTATCTGGCTGATACCTATGCGTTTTACCGAAAATATTTATACGACCTGTATCAGGAACAGCTTCTGGCGGGCGGAATGGTTCCAGAGATTGTCCCCACATTCGGACCGACAAAATGTTCCTGCGCATGGGGAGACGCCGCATGTATCATCCCCTGGAACGTATATTTGTTCAGCGGGGACAAAACAATCCTGGAAAGCCAGATTGAGAGCATGAAGGCATGGGTTGATTATATTCGCAGGATTGACGGAGACCATCATGGATGGAGACAGGTTTTCCATTATGGGGACTGGCTTGCTCTTGACCGTACAGGCGCCGCCGCGAACAGTGTGTATGGAGCGACTGATGAAGCATACATTGCAGACATCTACTACGCGGCAAGTGCACAGATTGTTGCAAAAGCAGCAGAGGTGCTTGGACTGGAAGAAACGAGACAGGAATATCAGAAAATCGCAGACCGTCAGTGGCAGGTCGTGAAAGAAGAATATTTTACTGCTACAGGCAGATGTGCGGTGAAGACGCAGACAGGGCTTATTCTTGCACTGAAATATCATCTGTCTGAAAATGAAGAGCTGACAAGGGAGATGCTGAAAAAACTTCTTCGGGATAATAAAAATAAATTAAATACCGGGTTTGTAGGAACACCGCTTTTGTGCAATGTCCTGACTGATCATGGAATGACAGACGCGGCATACCGGCTGCTTCTGAATAAGGAATACCCGGGCTGGCTCCATGAAGTGAAGCTGGGAGCAACGACGGTGTGGGAACGTTGGAATTCACTGGATGAGAGCGGACATGTCTCCAGCACGGGGATGAACAGTCTGAATCATTATTCGTACGGAGCTATATTGGAGTGGATCTTCCGCCATGCAGCTGGAATTGATGTGATGGAACAGAGCCCGGGAGGCAAGGTGATGCGAATCAGTCCAAAAGTAAATAGCGAACTGAAATATGTAAAAGCTGTTTATGATTCGGCAACCGGATGCTATCAGTGCGGCTGGGAGATATTAGAGGGGAATAAAATCACCATCACTGTTACAGTTCCGTTTGGAGGCAAGGCAGAAGTGGTTCTCCCTTATGCACCAGAATGCATATATGAGGATATAGAAAATCCATTATTTGAAGCTGTGGAAAACGGAATTTGCCATGTGAAAGCCGGAGAATATGAAGTTGTATATGAAGCATCAGAACCATTAAAAAAGAGATATAGCATAGACTCGACAATGGAAGAACTGCTGAACCATCCGGATATCCGCGCGTTTCTTTCTCAAATGGTGGAAGTAGATATGATCCCCGATATTGCATATGGGCTTTCGCTTAGAGATGTCGCGAAAACATTCGCAGGAGAAATCAAACCAGACGAGGCACAAATGTTGGATAAAGCACTGGCAAAATTCTAATCAGGAGGGTTGCTATGGAGCTTATAAGGCTTAAAGTAAACAGTCAATACAGACCATGCGTGGACGAAGCACCTTATTTTTCATGGGTGATCACCAGTAGCAAAAAGAATGTGATGCAGACATCTTATCATATTACAGTGACAGGTCCGGGAGAAGTAGTGTGGGATTCCGGGGTGGTAGAAAGTGATAAAAGTACTTTTGTAGAGTACAACGGAAAACCATTAAAAAGTCTCAGTGACTACAACTGGACAGTGGAAGTGACAGTTAATAACGGAGAAAAGGCGGCGGCATCCTCATCCTTTGAGACAGGATTTATGAAGAAAGAATGGACGGCCGAGTGGGTGAAATCTCCGTTTCCGATGAAAAAGGTAAAACCCGGAACCGGCGGGCAGAACCCGGCAGAATATTTTCGCAAAGAATTTGATGCACGAGACGGTGTAAAACGGGCACGCGTCTATGCCACATGCCACGGAGCATATCAGCTCAGCGTGAACGGAATACGTCCGGACGACAGAGAGTTTGCTCCGGAATTTACCGTCTATTCTAAATATCTGTGCTACCAGACTTATGATGTGACTCCGTTTTTGAGAGAGGGAGGAAATGTCATAGGAATGCTGGTGGGGGACGGCTGGTATGACAGCGCGAACTTTAAACCGAGAAGCAGGAAGTTTAAAGCCGAACATTCTGTGTTATTTCAGATAAAGATTGATTATGAAGACGGAACGAGTGAAATGGTTGTGTCCGATGATGCGGTGAAAGTTTCGGAAAGTCCGGTCCGGATCTGTTTGCAGGTGAACCCTATGACGCACGGATGGAACAGGAAAACTGGAACTGTTGCGGATTCGATGACAGCAGCTGGAAAGCAGGTATCCCATGCAAAAAATCTTACGCCAACCTGGTAGCTCAGTACGGGGAACCGGTGCGCCCGGTAAAAGAAGTGCCGGCAGTAGGAATGACAGTCAGCCCGAAAGGCGAGACGATCATTGACTTTGGACAGAACTTGGCAGGGGTTCTGCG
>ENA-OPSW01001799-OPSW01001799.1-human-gut-metagenome-genome-assembly--contig:-NODE-1799-length-11064-cov-2.819511_pt1 | contig 11064 bp, 7 predicted proteins | sample MGYA00241463_ERZ501918 | MGnify/ENA primary metagenome ERZ501918 (study PRJEB25962, sample SAMEA2042443) | human gut metagenome | biome: human gut; feature: human-associated habitat; material: faeces... | reverse complement strand
TCCTGTGCAGGACTTATGGCAAATCTGTTCTGGTATGATGTTGAGAATGGGGTTCTGCAGTGCATCCAGTCCGTAACTGTAGGCGGTGCATTTGAGCGCAGTATTCCATATGCTGACTTTACCCTTTCCAAAGGACAGGATTATTTCATAGCATTTGGTACAGAATCTCTCAATGGAAGAGTTATTCACACAGACGGAAGTATCACAGATGAAAACGGCGCATACCTGCGACCTGCCAACACAAAGATTTCCAGCCATTCCATTGACAGAAACAAGCTTACTGTCAAACTTTCCAAAGGATGTGCAGGTGCTCAGGGTTATGACTTCGTGATCAGTAAGAAATCAAATATGCTCCAGACCGGGAAATTCAGCCAGACCGTTTCCTCAACCGGCAAGCCACAGGCATCTTTCAGATATCTGGCAAAAGGTACCTGGTATGTGGCAGCCCGAAGCTGGGTTCTGGATGCACAGGGCAATAAGGTCTATGGTTCCTGGACAAAGATCAAGAAGATCAAGATCACTGTTGTTACACCACAACAGCCAAAGATCAAGAATATCACTGTAAAAGGAAACACTGTGACTGTTACTTACACAAAATGCAAAAATGCCACAGGTTATGAAATCCTGCTCGGAAACAAATACAAAACCTCCGCAGGTGAGAAATATCCGGTTAAGAAATATCTGAAACGTACAGAAGGCAAAAATACCGTAACTGTAACCTTTACAAACGTAAAGAAAGGCACCTGGTATGTGACCATACGGGCATGGAACCAAACCTCCAAAGACAAATCCAGAGCTTACAGTCCATACTCCACAATGAAGAAATTCAAGACAAAGAAATAGCTTCTGTTTCTTACAAATATTTCTACTGTAAAGATAATGCCAAACAGCCTTGTAGGCAAATGAAACAGTTGACAGCTGAAAAAACCAATGATAAGATAAATGCACTCAAATTATAACAGAACAGGCTTACAGTCAGAAAAGGATCAGAATTTCGGTTCTGATTATTTTTTGTGTTTTATTCCGTTGACAAGGGAAAGTTCGCACTTGAAAAAGAATAAAAACTGGGTTATAATACGAACAAATGTTTGCAATGCAAAAAATCATTCCCGGATTTACAGTAAGCAATCCGGTTGATAGAAAGAAAGGAAATGTAACAGACATGGCAAAGAAAAACACCTATGATGCAGGGAGCATCTCTGTCCTGGAAGGTCTGGAGGCGGTTCGTAAGCGTCCGGGAATGTACATCGGAAGTGTTTCACGAAAAGGATTAAATCATCTCATTTATGAGATCGTAGATAACGCAGTAGATGAACATCTGGCAGGATACTGCAGTCTGATCCATGTGATTCTGGAGAAGGATGGTTCCTGTACGGTTACGGATAATGGAAGAGGGATTCCGGTAGATATGCATGAGAAAGGAGTGTCGGCAGAGAGACTGGTATTTACAACTCTTCATGCAGGCGGTAAATTTGATAATTCTGCCTATAAGACCAGCGGAGGACTTCATGGAGTAGGTTCTTCGGTTGTGAATGCCCTGTCTACATATCTGGACATTAAGATCAGTCGTGACGGATATGTGCATCATGATCACTATGAACGGGGAATTCCGACCATTGAACTTGAGGAAGGGCTGCTGCCGAAGCTGGGTAAGACCAGACAGACCGGAACAAGTATCAATTTCCTCCCTGACCCGGAGATTTTTGAAAAGACAAGATTTTCTGCAACAGAAGTAAAGAGCAGACTTCATGAGACTGCATATCTGAATCCGGAACTGACTATTCGCTTTGAGGATAAAAGAGGTGCAGAGGTCGAGGATATTACCTATCATGAGCCGGATGGTATCATTGGATTTATCAAAGATCTGAACCACAGCGCGGAAGTCCTGCATGATCCGGTTTACCTGAAAGGGGAAGCAGACGGCATTCAGGTAGAGGTGGCATTTCAGTTTACCAATGAATTTCGTGAGAATGTACTGGGCTTCTGTAATAACATTTACAATGCAGAGGGCGGTACTCATCTGACTGGATTTAAGACTACATTTACCACAGTCATGAATACTTATGCGAGAGAGATTGGCGTTCTTAAAGACAAGGATCCGAACTTCACAGGTGCAGATATCCGTAACGGAATGACAGCAGTTGTTTCCATCAAGCATCCGGAACCGCGTTTCGAGGGACAGACCAAGACAAAGCTGGATAATCAGGATGCATCACGCGCAACCGGAAAGGTTGTAGGAGAGCAGATGGTACTCTATTTTGACAGAAATCTGGAGACTCTTAAGACAATCCTTTCCTGCGCGGAGAAAGCTGCCAAAATCCGCAAGACAGAGGAGAGAGCCAAGACCAATCTTCTGACAAAGCAGAAATATTCCTTTGACTCTAACGGAAAACTGGCAAACTGTGAGAAAAAGGATCCGTCCCAGTGTGAGATCTTTATCGTAGAGGGAGATTCTGCGGGAGGTTCTGCAAAGACTGCCCGCAACCGTAATTACCAGGCAATCCTTCCTATCAGAGGTAAGATCCTGAATGTGGAGAAAGCCACCATTGACAAGGTGCTTGCAAACGCAGAAATCAAGACTATGATCAATGCATTTGGATGCGGATTTTCCGAAGGCTATGGAAATGACTTTGATATCACTAAACTTCGTTACGACAAGATTGTGATCATGGCTGATGCCGATGTGGATGGGGCGCATATTTCCACACTGCTCCTGACTTTATTCTACCGTTTTATGCCGGATCTGATCACTGAGGGACATGTGTATATTGCCATGCCGCCATTATATAAAGTCATGCCTAAGAAGGGGCAGGAGGAATACCTGTACGATGATAAGGCACTGGAGAGATACAGACGTGCCCATAAGCCGGGAAGCTTTACTCTTCAGAGATATAAAGGTCTGGGCGAGATGGATGCGGAGCAACTCTGGGAGACGACTCTGAATCCGGAAACTAGAATGATGAAGCGGGTGGAGATTGAAGATGCGAGACTTGCATCAAGCGTGACAGAGATTCTGATGGGAAGCGATGTTCCGCCGAGAAAGAAATTTATCTATGAGCATGCACAGGATGCAGAGCTGGACATCTGATTTCGCCGGAGTGTTATGTGGAAATTAAGACAGATACATGGATATGTGTCTGAGATGGAGGAAAGAAATTAAATGGAAACAAAACAGGAGAATGTGATTCCCACCGACTATGCGGAGGTCATGCAGAAATCCTATATAGATTATGCCATGAGTGTTATTATCTCCAGAGCCCTGCCGGATGTGCGTGACGGATTGAAACCGGTACAGAGAAGAACCCTGTATGATATGTATGAACTGGGTATCCGTTATGACAGACCATACAGAAAATGTGCCCGTATCGTAGGTGACACCATGGGTAAATATCACCCCCATGGTGACAGTTCGATCTACGAAGCACTTGTGGTAATGGCTCAGGATTTTAAGAAAGGCAAAACACTGGTCGACGGACATGGAAACTTCGGTTCCATCGAGGGCGACGGTGCAGCTGCCATGCGATATACAGAGGCAAGACTGGAGAAACTGACCCAGGAGGTTTTTCTGGCAGATCTTGACAAAAATGTAGTAGACTTTATGCCAAACTTCGACGAGACAGAGAAGGAACCTGTGGTACTTCCTGTCAGAATCCCGAATCTGCTTGTAAACGGAGCAGACGGCATTGCAGTCGGCATGGCAACCAGTATTCCGCCTCACAATCTGGGTGAAGTGGTAGATGCGGTAAAGGCATATATGAAGAATAACGACATCAGTGTCAAAGGGCTGATGCGCTATCTCAAGGGACCGGACTTTCCGACAGGCGGTCTGGTAGTAAATAAAGATGATCTGCTCAAGATTTATGAGACAGGAACCGGTAAACTCCGTGTCAGAGGTAAAGTGGAGACAGTGAAGCTCAAAGGCGGCAGACAGCAGCTTGTGATCACAGAGATTCCTTACACAATGATCGGTGCAAATATCGGAAAATTCCTGAATGATATTGCGTCTCTTGTGGAAAACAAGAAGACAACAGATATCGTAGATATTTCCAACCAGTCTTCCAAAGAGGGAATCCGTATTGTTCTTGACCTGAAGCGTGACGCAGATGTAGAGAATCTTACAAATATGCTCTACAAGAAGACAAAGTTGGAAGATACTTTTGGCGTGAATATGCTGGCAGTTGCGGATGGCAGACCGGAGACTCTGAGTCTGAAGCAGGTGATCGAGCATCACGTAGATTTCGTATTCGATGTCACGACCAGAAAGTACACCACACTTCTGAATAAAGAGCAGGAGAAGAAAGAAATCCAGGAAGGTCTGATCAAGGCATGTGATGTGATCGACCTGATCATCGAGATCCTGCGAGGAAGCAAGAACAGAGAACAGGTAAAGAAATGCCTGGTTGACGGTGTGACAGAAGGAATCAGGTTCAAGGGTAAATCAAGCGAGAAAGCTGCACAGAAACTGCACTTCTCAGAGAAACAGGCAGCTGCGATCCTGGATATGCGTCTGTACAAGCTGATCGGTCTGGAAATCGAGGCACTTCAGGCAGATTATGCAGAAACAATGAAGAACATTGCCATTTATGAAGATATCCTGAATAATTATGATTCCATGGCAGAAGTGATCATGAAAGAACTGGATCAGATCAAGAAAGAATACGGTACGAAACGCCGCACAGTGATCGAGAATGCAGAAGAAGTTGTCTATGAGGAAAAGAAGATGGAAGAAATGGAAGTCACATTCCTTATGGATCGCTTCGGATATATGCGGACCATTGATAAGTCTGCATATGAGAGAAATAAAGAAGCTGCCAATGCAGAGAACAAATATGTGTTTAACTGTATGAATACAGATAAGATCTGTATCTTTACAGATAATGGAAAGATGCACAGTATCAAGGTGGCAGATATTCCGCTGGTTCGTTTCAGGGATAAGGGGACACCGGCAGATAATCTGAGCAATTATGACAGTGCACAGGAACGTATGCTCTATGTAGCACCACTGGCATCTGTAAAAGAAAATACACTTCTGTTTGTCACTGCTGCATCCATGTGCAAGCTGGTGAGTGGTGCAGAGTTTGATGTGGCGAAGAGAACGATCGTGTCTACGAAACTTGCTGAAGAGGATTCTCTGATTTTTGTGGGTTCTGCGGATGAAATGGAACAGGTGGTATTCCAGAGTGAAGGCGGATATTTCTTAAGATTTCAGAAACAGGATATTTCTGCTATGAAGAAAACATCTATCGGGGTGCGTGGAATGAAACTGGCAGAAGGAGATAAGCTGGATCATGCATATCTTCTGGAAAGCCGCCAGGAATATACCATTACTTATCATGATAAACCCTATGTTCTCAACAGGATAAAACTGTCCAAACGGGACAGTAAAGGAACAAAACCACGTATATAAAACCAACAAATCCGCTAAAATCAAGGTTTTTGCAGGAAAAGCCTTGCAATTGCCGGAAATTGGTGTTACAATACATCTAAATTAGAACTTGTTGACAAAGGAGTGGGCGTGAGCCCACTCTTATTTGTTGCATGGAAAGGCAGGTGGGAAAATGAGCAGACGGGAAGAGTATGAAAAGCGCGCAGAGGAACTTCTGGCACCGATCGTAGAACTTAACGGCTTTGAACTGGTTGATGTAGAATATGTAAAGGAAGCAGGAAACTGGTATCTGAGAGGATACATTGACAAACCAGGCGGAATTACAGTAAATGACTGTGAGACAGTCAGCAGAGCTTTCAGTGACAAACTGGATGAGAATGATTTTATTGAAGACAGTTATATCATGGAGATCAGTTCACCGGGACTGGACAGACCGCTGAAGAAAGACAAAGACTTTGAGAGAAACATGGGAAAACTGGTGGAAATCCGTACCTATCGGCCAATCGAGAAGCAAAAAGAGTTCTGCGGGATTTTGACCGCATATGATAGTAACAGTGTGACAATCGATGAGGATGGAACCGAGCGTGTTTTTGATAAGAAAGACACAGCCCTGATACGCCTCGCAATAGAGTTTTAGTTAATTCGGGAGGATAAGAAAAAAATGAGCAGAGAGTTAAAGGAGGCACTGGATATCCTTGAAAAGGAAAAGAGTATCAGCAAAGATACTCTGCTTGAGGCAATTGAGCAGTCTCTGATCCAGGCCTGCAAGAACCATTTTGGAAAAGCTGACAATGTACATGTAACTATTGATCCGGAAACCTGCGATTTTTCAGTGTATGCAGACAGAAGTATCGTAGAATACGTAGAGGATCCTGCAATGGAGATTTCTCTGGCAGATGCTTTGAAGATCACATCAAGAGCTGAGATCGGAGGCATGATACAGGTTCCGATTCAGTCTAAGGAATTCGGACGTATTGCGACACAGAATGCAAAGAACGTTATCCTGCAGAAAATCCGTGAGGAAGAACGTAAAGTGCTGTATGATGAATACTATGGAAAAGAAAAAGAAGTAGTAACCGGTATTGTACAGCGTGTGATGGGCAAGAATGTAAGCATCAATCTTGGTAAGGCAGATGCAGTATTAAGTGAGAATGAACAGGTGAAAGGGGAAACCTTCCAGCCGACAGAGAGAATAAAGGTGTATATTCTTGAAGTCAAGGATACCCCGAAGGGACCTCGTATTCTGGTATCCAGAACTCATCCGGGACTTGTGAAACGTCTCTTTGAGTCAGAAGTTGCAGAAGTAAAAGACGGAACTGTTGAGATCAAGAGCATCGCACGTGAGGCCGGTTCCCGTACAAAGATCGCTGTATGGAGCAACGATCCGGATGTAGATGCAGTTGGTGCATGCGTAGGTATGAACGGCGCACGTGTCAATGCAGTAGTTGAGGAACTTCGCGGTGAGAAGATCGATATCATCAACTGGGATGAGAATCCTGCAATCCTGATCGAGAATGCATTAAGCCCGGCGAAGGTAATCGCTGTTATGGCAGATCCGGATGAGAAGACTGCACTTGTTGTGGTTCCGGATTACCAGCTTTCCCTTGCAATCGGTAAAGAAGGACAGAATGCACGTCTTGCAGCACGTCTGACTGGATTTAAGATTGATATCAAGAGTGAAACCCAGGCAAGAGAGTCCGGCGACTTCTATGATTATGACGAGGATGACGATGAGTACTATGAGGATGACGAGTACGAAGAGTCTGAGGAGTCCGCTACAGAAGAAATTTCTCAGGATAGCGAAGAAACAGCTGCCGGTGAAGAGTCTGAAGAGACTGAGGATGCGGTAGAGAATGAAGACGAAGAATAAGATTCCCATGCGCCAGTGTACTGGCTGCAGAGAAATGAAGAATAAAAAAGAAATGATCAGGGTGTTGAAAACCGCAGAGGATGAGATCATTCTGGATGCTACAGGCAGGAAAAACGGTCGCGGAGCCTACATCTGCAAGAGCCGTGAGTGCCTGGAGAAAGCCAGAAAAAATCACGGACTGGAGCGTTCTTTGAAAGCAGCTATCCCGGATGAGGTTTATGATAGCCTTGAGAAGGAGTTTGATAGTATTGAAGAATAATAAAGCGCTGTCCCTGATCGGACTTGCAACAAAGGCCGGAAAGACAGTCAGCGGAGAGTTTTCCACTGAGAAATCCATTAAGACCGGCAAAGGATATCTGGCAATCGTAGCCGGAGATTCTTCTGATAACACCAAGAAGAAATTCCGGAACATGTGTGAATTTTACGAAGTGCCCTTGTATATCCTTTCAGATAAAGAAACGTTAGGGCATGCCATGGGTAAGGAATTCCGTGCCAGCCTGGCTGTACAGGACTGGAATTTTGCAGAAGCTATTAGGAAGGTGCTGCAGGATGAGGGGAAGGAGCTCTAGAGCATACCACTGTTGTCTGAGAAAACGACCTGAACCAAAGAGGAAAAAGCGTTCCAGGGAATGCTTTTAAATGTTCCCGGGAAATGATTTTTGATAATACGAGCTGCGGAAAACTTGTGAAAGCGTATCCTGACTCGTACTGGTGAAGGGAGAATGGCATATGGTGATAAATTCACATGAGCCTGCCAAAGACAGAAATAAGCAAAACAGAGAGAATAAAAACAGAGTGAAAAAAGTTATAGATACGGGAAAGGAGAAAGGAATAACATTGGAGACTCCTAAGACAGAAGAGCAGAAAGTGTCAGTAAAGAAAGAAGGCGACGGTGCAGAGGCACCGAAGAAGAAAAAAAATATTATCCGCGTATATCATGCACAGAATGCAAGTGACGGCGGGAAGAACAGAAAGAAACCAGCTGGAGAGAGAAAGCCACGTCCACAGGGCACACGTCCTGCAGCACAGGCACAGCCGGCAGCGAAAGCAGAGGCACCTGTAAAGGCAGCACCGAAGCCAGAAGCTCCTAAGACAGAAGCACCGAAGCCGGTAAGTGCACCGAAGCCGGTAAGTGCACCGAAGGCTGAAGCTCCTAAGACAGAAGCACCAAAGGCAGAAGCACCAAAGGCAGAAGCACCAAAGAGCGCACCGATAAGTGCACCGAAGACAGAGCCTGCAAAACCGGTTCAGGCTGCACCAAAAGCAGAAGCTCCAAGGACAGAATCCCAGAGACCAGCTGCACAGCAGAACAGAAACGACGGCCAGCAGCGTCAGGGAAATAGCCAGGGCAACCGTAATTTCCGTCAAGGCGAAGGCCGCGACAATAATCGCGGGGATAACAATCGTGGTGACAGAAATGGGAACGGAGGCAGATTCGGCCAGGGAAGACCACAGGGTGGATTCCGCGGAAACAGAAATAATGATGGTCAGGGAAGACCTGTAAGACAGGGAGATTCCCAGAACAGAGGACCGCGCCAGGGTGATGGAAACGGACGTGGATTCCGTCAGGGCGGTGACAACAGAGACAATAGAAATGGAAACGGAAATGGCAGCAGATTTGGCCAGGGAAGACCACAGGGCGGTCAGGGACGTTTCGGAGGAAAAGACGGAGATAACCGTAGTGAAGGACGCTTTGGCGGACAGAACCACCAGGGTGGACAGCGCTCCGGCGGTGCAAGAAGAAGCGGCGGCGGATCTGACGCAATCTTTACACCAGAGCTGACCAAGACATCCAAGGACAGCAAGCGTGAGCGTGACAGAGAGAACAAGAATAAAAAGAAAGATTTCGATAAGACATCAGGTGGCGGACACAGACCAAACCAGGGCGGCAGAAACCAGATGTCCAGAATCCCGAAAGCACTTCAGAAGCCTGCTCCGCAGCAGAAACAGGAAGAGAAGAAACCGGAGATCAAAGAAATTACAATTCCAGAGAAGCTTACCATCCGCGAGCTTGCAGAAGCGATGAAGATGCAGCCATCTGCAATTGTTAAGAAGCTGTTCATGGAAGGTCAGATGGTAACGGTAAACCACGAGATCGATTTCGAGCAGGCAGAAGAGATTGCTCTTGGATTTGACATTATTGCAGAAAAAGAAGAAAAAGTAGATGTAATTGAGGAGCTTCTGAAAGAGGAAGAGGAAGACGAATCCACAATGGTTTCAAGACCACCGGTAGTCTGTGTAATGGGACACGTTGACCATGGTAAAACTTCTCTTCTGGATGCAATCCGTAAGACAAACGTAACAAGAGGCGAGGCTGGTGGAATCACACAGCATATCGGCGCTTATGTGGTAGAGATTAACGGAGAAAAGATTACATTCTTAGATACACCAGGTCATGAGGCATTTACTTCCATGCGTCTGCGTGGAGCACAGGCAACAGATATCGCTGTTTTAGTTGTTGCTGCCGATGACGGTGTTATGCCACAGACAATCGAGGCAATCAACCATGCAAAAGCAGCCGGAGTTGAAATTATTGTTGCAATCAACAAGATTGATAAACCAAGTGCAAACATCGAGAGAGTAAAACAGGAGTTGTCCGAGTATGAACTTATTCCGGAAGACTGGGGTGGAAGTACTATTTTCTGTCCGGTATCTGCTCATACAAAAGAAGGTATTGACAACTTGCTGGAGATGATCCTTTTAACAGCAGAAGTGCTTGAGTTAAAAGCAAATCCAAACCGTAAAGCAAGAGGTCTTGTCATCGAGGCACAGCTTGATAAAGGCCGCGGAGCAGTTGCCACTGTATTAGTACAGAAAGGTACGTTAAGAGTCGGTGATCCAATCGCCTGCGGAAGCTGCTTTGGTAAAGTCCGTGCGATGATCGACGATCAGGGAAGAAGAGTAAAAGAGGCAGGGCCATCTACTCCGGTTGAGATCCTTGGTCTGTCCGCTGTCCCGGAAGCAGGTGAGACATTCGTTTCTACTGATTCTGAGAAAGAGGCAAGAGCATTTGCTGACACTTATATTTCCGAGAGCAAGAATAAGCTGATCGAAGATACGAAGGCAAAGATGTCCTTAGACGATCTGTTCTCACAGATCCAGTCTGGAAATGTAAAAGAATTGAATATTATTGTAAAAGCAGACGTACAGGGTTCTGTAGAAGCAGTAAAACAGAGTCTTGTAAAACTGTCCAACGAAGAAGTAGTTGTAAAAGTCATCCATGGCGGTGTAGGTGCAATCAATGAGTCCGATATCATCTTAGCATCCGCTTCCAATGCAATTATCATTGGATTTAACGTTCGTCCGGATCCAACTGCAAAAGTGACAGCAGACAGAGAGAACGTTGACGTACGTCTCTACAAAGTCATTTACAATGCAATTGAAGATGTGGAAGCAGCTATGAAGGGTATGTTAGATCCTGTATATGAGGAGAAAGTACTTGGTCATGCAGAAGTGAGACAGATCTTCAAAGCATCCGGTGTTGGTAACATCGCAGGTTCCTATGTGCTTGACGGTGTGTTCCAGAGAGGCTGCAAAGTCCGTATTTCACGTGAAGGAACACAGATCTTTGAAGGAAATCTTGCTTCCTTAAAGAGATTTAAAGACGACGTAAAAGAGGTAAAAGCCGGATACGAGTGCGGTCTTGTATTTGAAGGATTTAATGATATTGCTGAGCTTGATATTGTGGAAGCATATACCATGGTAGAGGTTCCTAGATAAAAAAGAGGCATAAAATATGAGAAAAAACAGTATTAAAAATACCAGGATCAACGGAGAGGTTCAGAAAGAATTAAGTAACATTATCCGT
>ENA-OPSW01001791-OPSW01001791.1-human-gut-metagenome-genome-assembly--contig:-NODE-1791-length-11108-cov-3.710214_pt1 | contig 11108 bp, 9 predicted proteins | sample MGYA00241463_ERZ501918 | MGnify/ENA primary metagenome ERZ501918 (study PRJEB25962, sample SAMEA2042443) | human gut metagenome | biome: human gut; feature: human-associated habitat; material: faeces... | reverse complement strand
ATTTACTATTGAAAAAAGAGGACTATGAAAGGCTATTAACTTTCATAAGCAGTAAAAGAAAAATTTCGAAATTTGATATAAAATATGGTTGTAATCATTTTTTAGGAATGAAGTTTGAAAAAGAAGTAAGACAGCATATGTTTTTCTGTGTAGCAGGATTTACAACAGCTAGTATTTTATATAATGGTGACATTTATGTATGTCCAAGTGTTGAAAGAAGAAAAGAGCTTGTGCAAGGAAATGTTAGAAGAGATGATTTTATAGATGTATGGGAAAATAAATTTAAATGGTTTAGAGATGAGAATAAATTTAAATGTAAGGAATGCGAGCAATGTAAGGAGTGGAAATATTGCTTAGGAGATTCTTTGCATACATGGGATTTTGATAATAGCAGACCCAAAATCTGTATAAATAAAATGTTAGGGGGAAAATAGTTATGAAAAGTAGAATTAAAAAGATATTAGTTTCTATTCAAGTATTTTTTCTTAGTATGATTTCGAAGGTTTTTGCCTTATCGCCTTATGATATTCAAACAGACTACGGAATTCAGACAGCATATGGAATCGAAACTCCTATAGAAAAAGCTTTTAGTATAGAAAAATTTATAGTACCAATAATTTTATTTGTTATAGGATTAGTTGTCATTATTAGTAAAAAGATAACCAAAAAAGTAAAAATCATAATAATATCAACCTTAATGATTTTAGGAGCTTTAGCCTGGATTATATTAAATTATTTTGCTGATATGTTTTAGTCTATATTATATTAAGCATATCTTATTATTAAAACATATACAGTTCTTTATTTTGACTTTTATTGTGGAACTCGAAAGGGAGGTTGCCGAATTGCTACTCTCCCTTATGAAATATTCTTTTAATCATATTAATTATTATTTTAAATATTGGCTCTTTATATTTCTTCAAAGAAACGCTATTGATTACTTTATTTTCATCTGTTTTGGGTAATTTATAATGTTTTTTTAATAAATTATCTGTATTATATTTTTCTTTTAATTCTTCTTGATATTTTTTCTCATTGTCTTTCAGTATTAAATTTATCTTCTTTTTTTCCGCATCCTCACACAAATAATTCAAATATATCATAGTTATTATAGATTTTGTTTTACTCTTTAGGTTCATTTCATTTATTGGTTTATTATGATTTAAATTAGGTTTATAAGTAGTGGATTTATTTCTTTGCCAAAACTCTATTAGCTGTTTAGGAATTTTACTTATTATGTTATTATCATAATATTACAATATCATATTGTGAAAATTTTTTCAATCAATTATGAAATATAATGAAAAAAAGACACTGCACATTCATACCACAAAACGAATGTGCAGTGTTTCACTTATATACAAATTAATCATACCTCTTGTTTTCTCATGTAAATAATTTTAATCAAATTCATAGAAGTAAACTTCTTCTGTAACTCTACAATTACTATAGGAAATAATGAAATTCCAATTGTAATCAACCATTGAGTCTGAGTCAATGGAACCAACTTAAAAATGTCGGCTAATACAGGAATTAATACAACACTAGTTTGAACTATTGTCCCTAATACAAAACTTCCAATTAAATACTTATTCTCAAATAATCCAATTTTGAATATGGATTGTTCACTTTTTATATTGAAACTGTGGATAAGTTCAAGCAATCCCAAAGAAACAAAAGCCATTGTTCTTGCAACTTCCAATCCATAGAATTTATTTCCTATTCCAAATGCAATAAGAGTTAAAATTCCTAACATTATCCCTTCAACAACAATTTTATTCCATAATCCATCTGCGAAAATTCCTTTTTTATTATCAACAGGGGGTCTTTTCATAATATCTTTTTCTGGTGGTTCTAGTCCTATTGCAATTGCAGGTAAAGAATCTGTTACTAAATTTATCCATAACAATTGTATAGCAAGTAATGGTGATTTTAACCCTAAAACAAGTCCCATAAATACAGTTACTATCTCCCCTATATTTGTTGCAATTAAAAAGTGGATTGCTTTTTTTATATTGTCATATATGTTTCTTCCTTGTTTAACTGCTTTTACAATTGTAACAAAATTATCATCTGCTAATATCATATCAGAAGCATTTTTGGCAACGTCTGTTCCATTCTTTCCCATTGCAATTCCTATATCTGCACATTTTAATGCAGGACTGTCATTTACTCCATCACCTGTCATTGCCACTACATTCCCTGCACTCTGCCAGGCTTTTACTATCCTAACTTTATGTTCTGGTGTTACTCTTGCAAATACTGAATATTCTTTAATCTCTTTCACTAATTGCTCTTGTGAAATTTGGTCAAGTTCTTTTCCTGTTATTGCTTTATCATGTGGTGCTAAAATGTTTAACTCTTTTGCAATTGCTTTTGCTGTCGCAATGTGGTCCCCTGTAATCATTACAGTTTTTATTCCCGCTTTTTTACAAGTTCGTACCGCTTCTTTTACTCCCTCTCTTGGTGGGTCTATCATTCCTATTAGCCCAACGAAATTTAATCCATTTTCTAATAAGTTCATTTCTGAACTTCTCGGCAAACTATCAATTTCTTTATATGATACAGCTATTACTCTTAATGCTTTTTCAGCCATTTGCTGATTTTCCTTCTCCAATCGATGTTTTTCAATACTTGTTAAATTGCATTTATTAAGTAATATGTCTGGTGCCCCTTTTGTTATAACAAGATATTTTCCTCTATATTTATGTATTGTTGTCATCATTTTACGATTTGAATCAAATGGAATTTCTGCCACTCTTGGCATTTCTCTATATAAGTCATTTTTATTTAAATTATATTTTAAACCGTTTTGTACCAGTGCAATTTCTGTTGGTTCTCCGCTTATGTTTTTTATGCCATTGTGTTCAATAATATTGCTATCTGTACACATTGTAGCAAATTTACTTGCTAATAATGTATCTTTGGCTTTAACTTCTACTACAGTCATCTTGTTTTGAGTTAAAGTTCCCGTCTTATCAGAACAAATAACATTACTACATCCTAGTGTTTCTACGGCTGGGAACTTTCTTATTATACTATTATTTTTTGCCATTTTGCTTACACCAATTGATAACATAATTGTTACAATTGCAGGCAGTCCCTCTGGTATTGCAGCAACAGCTAAACCTACTGATGTCATAAACATTTCAATTGGGTCTATATGTTTTATCATTCCTATAAAAAATATTAATGCACATATTGCTAAACAAACTATTCCTAATATTTTTCCGACTTGTGCTAACTTCTTTTGAATTGGCGTTTCTGGAGTTTCATCTTCCATAATCATATTTGCAATCTTACCTACTTTTGTATTCATACCAGTTTCAGTAACTACAGCTTTTCCATGACCATTTACTACAATACTTGCCATAAATGCCATGTTTAACATGTCCCCTAATGGTACATCATTTTGCGCCACAATATCAGCTTTTTTTAAAACAGGCTCTGTTTCCCCTGTTAAACTTGATTCTTCTATCTTTAAATTATGACTTTCCAATAATCTGCAGTCTGCTGGCACATATGTTCCCGCTTCTAACTCTACAATATCCCCTGGTACCAAATCTTCTGCATGAATTTCTTGTATTCTTCCATCTCTAACTACTTTTGCCATTGGTGGAGTCATTTGTTTTAAAGCTTCTATTGATTTCTCTGCTTTTGCTTCTTGAATGACTCCCATAAGTGCGTTAAATACAACAATTGCAATAATTATTATTGAATCAACATAGTCATTTTCTCCTTGAAAGTATGACGTAATAGCTGATAATATCGATGCCACTATCAAAATAATAATCATGAAATCATTAAACTGTTTTATAAATTTTATTATAAGTGTTTCTTTCTTCTTTTCTTGTAATTTATTATTACCATATTTTTGTTTTCTTACTTGTACCTCTCTTTGTGTCAATCCTACACCTTGCTTTGTCCTTAGTTTCTGTAAAACCTCTTCTTTTCTTAAAGTTTCCCACATAATTTTCCTCCTCATTTATCTCTTTAGTTGAATTTTATGTGGCTTGTCTTTAATTTATTACTCAAAATCCTCAATAACTTGGTTTAATTCTTCTTTTCCATATATCTCTAATCCATCTTGCATGTTAAGTAAATCGGCTTCTGTAAGATATTCACTTGATATATTGGTTTTTTCGTAAAGTGTTTCGCTTCCATCATTATTTTCTTTATATACAACAATTTTTCCATCTTCTACTTTTAGCTTAAAATGTTCTCCACAAACATCATCAAATTCTTTATATAATGTTATTTTTCCTTTTTCAAATCCAATTACTTCCCAATCGGCATATTTTTCTTGAACTTGTTCCTTTGTTAAGTTTACTAGTTCTTGTGGTAACTCTACATATTCATTTATAGTATGATCACATTTTTTGTAATATTTTTTTAAAACTAATATTGCATTTGCTGCTACCTTTTCTTCTGTTGATGATACTGCTGTTGTGTCCTGTTGCTCCTGCTCTTCTTTGTATTCTTCTGTACACTCATCTTCAATTTTTTCTGACATATAAATATTTGTTTCTGGTATGTTCTCACTTTTTTTGTTTTGCCTTACTATTAAATATGTTATACTTCCAGCACATATTGCTATTAATATACTTATTATTATAATTTTTCCTGTGTTTTTCAAACCTATCACAACCTTCCGTTTTTCTTATTATAACCAAGGTTATGGTTTTTTATACAAAATTTTCCTAACTCGAATCCAAAAATCCATTCATCTGTATACTTATAGCATTTGCTCTAATCCATATTTCTCCAAAAAAATCCGTCCTATAAATTTTCACATTTCTCTCTTGTAACATTTTTATTGTTTCATCAGCAGGATGTCCAAACTTATTATCCTTACCAACTCCAATAACAGCATATTGGGGTTCAACTGCACTTATAAATTCTTTTGTAGAAGATGTTTTAGAGCCATGATGTGCAACCTTTAAAATATCAGATTTTAATATTTCGTTTTTGCCAGCATATTTTGAAAGAATTGCCTTTTCAGCTATTTCTTCAATATCACCTGTAAAGAGCATAGAAAAATTTTTATATATTAATTTAACTACTAATGAATTGTTGTTTATTGCATTATCAGAAATCATGTTAGTGCTTGATGGCCATAAAACAATGAAGTACAAGCCATTTTCTATTGATATTTTATTTCCTGCTTCTACTGTATTTACATTAATCTTCTTTAAATTAACTATCCTCTTAAATTCTTCATAATTATCACAAGTTTCATATTGTTTTCCTATGACCACTCTTTCTACTTTCATTTCTTTTAAAACATATAGTAATCCGTCCGCACATGATCTTGGTCAAAATGACTAATTATCATATAATCTATTTTCTTGATTTTTCTGTCTAATAAATATGGTAATATTGTATTAGGACCTCCATCAATGAGAATATTTTTACGGTTTGGCGTAATTATTAATGTACTATCCCCTTGCCCTACATCTATAAAATAAATTTTTAAGTTATCTGGAATTCTGTTAATTGAATTAAATAAAATGACTAAAATTATCAATATTATTTTGAACTTTTTAAAATATGGTCTTAATTTATATCTTAACAAATATAATGTGTTTTTGATTCTTCCTTGCGTTATATTACAGTTTATTGTACTAAATACTTTGTATAAATATCCTGCAATACTAACTATTAAATAATATAAAATAACTTGATAAATTTCTGGTGTTACAATTTTGAAATTTGCAATATTAATTTTTGAAATTAATATTATTCCATACAGTGGAATTTCTATTACTTTTGCAAAAGCCATTCCTGCTTGTATTGAAACCATAGATATTAAAATTTGAATAAAACCACCTATTACAATCGGTCCTATTATATAACTAAGTAATAAATTAGTTATTAAAAAACCTAATCCAGCAGTGTTAAAATATAGTATCATTACTGGTGCTATAACAATTTGGGCCGAAATTGATACTGATATTGTTGAAATAATTTTTTCACATTTTCTTTGAATTTTTAAATAAACGTATTTCCATCTTCGATTTTTTATTTTTATATTTTTAATTATTTTTTCAACGATTTTTTGAAAATATATTATTCCAATTGTTCCTCCATATGTTAATAAAAAGCTAGTACTTATTAAACTATACGGATTGTTAATTAATATTATCATTGTTGATATTGCAATATTATTTAATGTGTTGCTTTTTCTATATAATACAAATGCCATACATGTTAAAATTCCCATTATGCTTGCTCTTACAACAGATATGCTGAATCCTGTTATTATCATATATGCTACTAGTACAAGGCTTGATATAATTTTGCTTAGTTTTTTTCCTAACATTTTCTGTGTAGCAGTTGTTGCCATTAAAATGATATATGATATGTGTAATCCTGATACAGCTAAAACATGTGAAATATTACTATTTGCAAACTCTTCTTTTGTGTTTTCATCGATTTCTGTTGTATCACCTAACATTATTCCTAAAATTATTTTAGACATTTCTTCACTATATGTTATCTTTATATTCTCTTTAATTTTTAGAAATATTTTATTTGATATTTGCATTAATGTATTTGCCTGATTTTCAGCTATAATTTCAATTTTTTCAATTTTCACAGTTCCATATATTTTTAGTGTTTTTAAATATTGCTTATAATTAAACCCTTTATAATTTCGAGCCTGTGCTGGTTCTTTGAACTCTCCGTAAATTGTTATTTTATCTCCATATTTCAATTGTTTCTTTTTTGATACATTTATATATAATTTGGTATTTTTATATTTTTTATTAATGACCTTTATTTCATATCTGTCATAATATTCTTTTTCTTCTTTATTTCCTATTACAATACCGCTAATGCTTAGTGTTTCTCCATCATGATACATATTTTCATATTTATTTTCTTGAATTTTAATTATTAAATTTGATATAAAAGATGAAATAATAATTGTTATAATAATGTTGAGTTTAAAAACTAATTTGATATATCTAAAATATCTTTTAATTGAAAGAATTTTAAATTTCTTTTTCTTATATTTTAAATTGATTATAATATATATTGATATTAGAAGAAAATAAAATGGGAGTATACTTATTTTTAAGTATATCCCCCATATAATACCTATAATATAACCAATTGCTATTACTAAAATTGGCCTATTCAATTATTTTACTCTCCTTGCTCCTACATATCTTTTGCTATAATAGCTTGATGATAATGATGTAATCACTACTCCTTGTCTTGGGTTTGCAGCATGTATAAAACTGTCTCCCCCTATATATATTCCAACATGCCCTATTGCGGAATTTCCTGAATTATTAAATACTACTATGTCTCCTGGTTGTAACTCATCTTTTGATACTGCTACACCATCATTTATTTGTCCTTTTGATGATCTACTTAATGATACTCCGAAATTTTTATATACATATGATGTAAATCCAGAGCAGTCAAATCCTGTTGTTGGTGATGAACCTCCTGCAACATATTTACATCCTAAATAATTTTTTGCATATTCTACTACTGATGTATTTGATTTTGATGTAGTTGTAGCTTTTTCTTCTTTTTGTGTTGTTTCTTCTACATCCATTGGTGTAACTTCTTCTTGTTTTATTGTACTACCACTTCTTGATGTTGTTTCTTTTATCTTTGTATCTTTTATCTTTGTATCTTTTATCTTTGTATCTGATATATATTTTGCTGATACATATCCTGTTTTTCCATTTAATTTAATTTGATACCATCCATCAATTTTTCCTGTAATTACTACTTTATCATTTTTTGATAAACTATCTAATTCTTCACTTGATGTTGATGGCTCTTTTCTAACAACTAACCAATCTGCACTAACATATCCAACTTGGTCTAGCTTTTTTACCTCAGTTTTGTTGTCAATTGTTTCTGCTTTGATATCTTCTTTCTTGGTCTCTTCTGTTTTTGTTTCTTCTTGTTTAGAATCTTCTTGTGAAGGTACTTCTTGTTGTTCTGTCTGCTGTGTTTCTTCTGTGATTGTTACTGCTTTTTTTAATGTGTTTTCTCTTATCCATCCAATTTCTTTTTCGCTTTCTATTCTGCACCAATCATTTATTGTTTCTATCACTTTTACTTTTCCACTTATTTTTGTTATTGGCTTTGAGCTTATTAATGGTATTAGTCTTATTTCTGTTTCTTGATTTAATGTATATTCATTTTCTGTTGTTGTAACTACATTTTCTGTTTGTGGTTCTATATCTTCTGCAACTGGTTCTACTGTTGGTTCAGTTTTTGCCTCAACATTTGTAGTTGTTGTTTCTACAGTATTAGCTTGTGGTTCTTCTACATTTACTGTATCTGTTATTTTTACACATTCTTTACTAACATATCCTTTTAATATTTCACCATTTACCTTAACTTTTATCTTGTACCAATCATCTTGTTCCTCAAGAATTTCCACCTCAGTATTTTCATCTAGTTGTTCTATAATTGTTGATTTTGAGTTTGCCTCTCTTCTTAATCTTACTGTTTCAGAATTTATCTTTCCTGTTGTCGCTTCTACTCTTACGCCTAGTAACATTAGAGTTGTTATCGTTAGTATAAATATTGCTAATTCTTTAACCTTCATATTAACCTCTTTATATTTTATTTTCACGCTTAAAAGTATATACTTAAAATGAAAAAAAGTCAATTATTTTTGACTTTTTTCCCAAAAAACATGTCTTGTTCTTTTGCTTTTTCCATAATATTTACTATCTTTTTTTCATCTACTATTTGAAATTTTTCTTTGCTTATTATATGCCTCCTGTCTGTTTTATGAAAATGTAAAATTGGTAAGTTTAATTCCAAATCATTAATTACATTATCGATTTTTTTACTATATGACATTACAAACATTTTTTGCTTACACAAACAAGACAATATTATTGCATGAAATCTTGCGCATATCATATATTCCATTTGGCTATAGGTATTTAGAAATTTGTCTATATCTCCATCATATCTTACTTCTTCTACCTTTGGATTATTTAAAAATTCTTTCATTAGTTTTTCCATAATAATTTCATCTTGTTCATGCTTACAAAATGAGTATAAATAAACTTTATATCCTTTTTTCAAATAGTAATTAATGTTATTTATCAAAAACTTATGATATTCTTGTGCTATATGTTTTAAATCATGTCTAATATCTAAATTTATTACTGTTATTCCTATGCTATTTTCAATTTTCTCATTTTGTGGAATTTTATAATTAAATGCAAAATCTGGTGCATATCTTACATTATCTATGTCTTTAAATAAATTGTATGAATATTTGTCTCTAAAGCATATGTCTGAACATATTGAAAAATTTCTTTTAGATAATTCAAAATATTCTTTAGTTTGGTATGGTCCATAGTTACAACTTATATAACAAAATGGAATATTTTTATTTTTGCATCTATTGACAAAACCAAAAAATTTTTCTGACAAATTATAAACTTTTCCCCCTTCCATAAAAATAGAACCACCTATATAAACATATGCATCAAATTCATCTTCATTCATTTTATATAATTCTTCGTCTGTGTCTTCTCCAATTAGTATTTTTAAATTCTTATATTTAATTAATCCCTCTAAGAATTCTTTTTCCTTTATCCTCATAAAAAAATCTATTTCTGGATATTTTTCTAATAACATCTTTATAAAAATATCATCACCAAGATTTTTTCTTGCATATGCCATTAAAAACACTTTTTTCATTTTATTCTCCTTGCAGTTCTTCTTTTAATTTATTCCATATCTTATTAGTTCTTGTATATTCATTGTAATGTTTTTCAACGTCTCTATCATACTTTTTCAACTCTTCAAGTAATATAGAGAAACAGTCATCATCAAATAAGTTGTTTAACCTTGGTAATATCTCTGCCAAATTTTTTTCAATATTATTTATTTCCTTTTTATAATTTTCTTTATCTTTTATATATAATAAAAGTGGTTTATATTTTATCCATCCAATAGATGCTTTCAAAAATCTATTTTTTATATTGTTTTCTTTTACATTTATTTTTCTTAAAGTCTGTGGATATACTCCATCCATTATTTGTGTATATTTTAAAAATCCATCATGAAAATGATATACTGGTACTCGTACTGTTTTTGAATTATCTAATAACGTTGAAAAAAACGTATCTTCGCCTCTTGCTGCTGGTGGATTATAAAATGCTGGAATTTTATCTTTATCATTTAAATTCAAACAAAGTGTAGACCCTGCTACCCATTTTCCAACTCCATCTGATTCTATTTCATATGCTCCATTTCCCATTGCTATTTCACGTTTTGCATATGTGACACCATTATTATTTTGCATTTTTTCTTTTATTGATTCCCATGATATTATGTCATTACTGATTACTTCTATAAACTCTTTTAAATCTTGTTCCGTAAATTTTTCATTAAAGTCTATGTATGGTATTGGTGATATGTATCCACAATGATATCCTATTGTAACATTTGCATTTTCTTTATCCATAGATTCTAAATGTTTTAATATATTATCTTGCTTAATCCATTCATTTTTGCCTTTTTCTTTTAATACTGCTAATGGATATTCATCATCATCCCAGAATAAAAGATAATTTATCTTGTTTTTTATTGCATAATACATTACAGTATTTCTACCTTTAGCATGTCCATGCCCTAAAAAGAATTCCATATCTTCAGTTTTTATACCTTTTTTCGTTGTTAATTCTTCTATCTCTTTTTCTATATCTTCTGGTGTAATATATACTATTTTTATTTTTTTATGAACTTCCGGTTTTATGTTGTAAAACTCTTCTCTCGGAGTTTGTTGATATGTTGTATCAAATAAAATAAAAACTGTTACATTTATTTTTTTTGAATATCTCTTAGTTTGCTCTACTATCTGCTCATAATAACTATTAATTACTTTACATACATTTGAACGTCCTGTTACAAATCCAATTCCAAAATTTATTTCTTTTTCCATATTATACCTTCCTATCTTAAACATTACTATTATATCATGATTCAGTATTTTTGTAAAGCATATTAGCTTTAAATTTTACATAATTAATTTTCTTTTTTATCTTGTTTCATTTAAAAAAGCGAGTCTAAGATTTTCTATCAAATGCAAATTTTAAGAAAATCTAAGA
>ENA-OPSW01001777-OPSW01001777.1-human-gut-metagenome-genome-assembly--contig:-NODE-1777-length-11196-cov-3.124136_pt1 | contig 11196 bp, 7 predicted proteins | sample MGYA00241463_ERZ501918 | MGnify/ENA primary metagenome ERZ501918 (study PRJEB25962, sample SAMEA2042443) | human gut metagenome | biome: human gut; feature: human-associated habitat; material: faeces... | reverse complement strand
GGTGTTTGCCTGGACGATGTTATACTTATTTAATAGATAATATTTCAGTCCATAGCTCCAGGCTGCACCTTTGGCTTTGTCCGGAACCTCATTGGTTCCGACCACATGAATGTCACTGTAACTTTTTTCATTTGGATGATCTGCATTTACCCAGCAGAGCTTCAGATCTGCTTCATACCGCCATAAATTGCCAAATGGTATCAGATATACCTGGTTTCCGGAAGGATCCACCTGGGTGGGCTTTTCGGTAAGTACCTCAAAATCCACGCCATATTTCGTAAGCGCCGGGGTAAGGTATTCATAAATATCATCCAGCCGCACAAAATCATAAGGTACTTCTTCGCTGTACCGTTTCCGTATCAGCTTTGGCACCATCTTTCTTATTTTGATCATCTTCTGAGTCAGATTCAGATACTCAAATTTACTCATAAATCCATTTCCTCCTTTATGCTGCCTTTTTTTGCAGCTCTTCCATTTCTTCGCGGACACATCCAAGGTAGATCCTTTTCTGGGAAATCTCCCAAAGAGATTCCTTCAGCCATTTATCTGCAATTATTTGTACAGCCTTCTCGTGGTGGTTCAGGCAGTAAAGAAACATTACATCCGTGTACTCCACCTGCATCTTTGCAAAGGAAAACTTTGGACTGTAAAACAGCTCCTCCGGCTTTATTTTAGCCTTCAGGTATCTTTTGGAAGTTTCCTGCACCTGTGTCCGGTTTATATTAGGAAAAAGGCTGTCCCTCTGGTTTTGGTACTTTAACAGGAGCTTGTCCCATTTTGTATCAATCAGATTTTTCACCAGATGGGTGACCTTCATTTCCACCTCTTTTTTCAGACTTTCTTTTGTCGGAAAAAGAAAATCGGCAGGTATCCCGACTGCTTCATAAAAAGCAGTGTCCACTTCATACAAAAAATAATCCGGCAGATAAAGTACACCACAAAGTTTTGGTTCCTTAAGCTGTAAACAATCCTTTTCCTTGGAATCAACTGCATAAAATACTATGCAGTCCTCTTCCTGGCATTTTAGTAATAGCCGACCGCGAAACATTTTGAAGCTGTGTACCGGATCCTGTATCCACTGGAGTAGTTTCTTAGATTCTTTTGCTTTCATAAGCCAATCCGGATACTGCATAATTTCCTCCTGCATACAAAAAAGACAGGATTTCCTGCCTTCGTCTGTTTTTACCTAATATTTAATTTCACCTGGAATGTCAAGCTCGTGCCAGCGCCTGTTTACACAGGCTGCCACTTTTTCTTCCAGAAGAAGCAGTCCCCGTTCATTGGTTTCCTGCTGTCTTGCGATTGAAATAACATCACAGATTCCACAATAAATTTCATAGGCACTGCAAGGTTGCTCTCCAGCAGATGCGCGGTAGCGTTCTACCGTTTCTGCAATCAGCTTTTTGGAAAAGCCGGCCTGCTTCATGATACTGATCATGGCATTCGGCGGGTGATTCACCCAGATATCACAAAGCTGCAAAACCTCCTGTACAGCTGCCTTATAGTATTCAAAAATAGATGCCATATTTTGGTTGAAATCTTCGGTTCCCTTGCAGTTTTTATGGCGCACTTTCAGGGTTTCTCCTAATATAATGTACTGGTCATTAATAGACACCGTATAAAATATATTGGCACCGGAGCTTCCTACATCAGATGTGCTGATCCTGACTGACGCAGACAGTTCCCCATTAAAAGTTTTCCCATAACGGCCTAATAATTCCTGATAAGATTCGTTCAGCCGCTGGTCCCTTAACTCCCATGTTGCATTTACCAGATTGTGGTCTGCACATCCGGACTTAAAGGCAGCTGTTTCAAAATCACTATAGATATAAGCTCCTGCAATTGTGTAGACCTCCGGCATGGACATAATTGAATAATCCTTTTCATCACCGGATAAAACTGCCCGCACCTTGCCTTCACAAAAACGGAGTAGGGATTTTCCCTTAGAAACTTTCAGGCATTCATTCAGAATATAGGCAAGGGTTTCCTTGTCCAGTTCTGCAAGAGCCTTTCCATCAATCCGGGCTCTGCCTTTTAAGCTTTTGACTGCAGATATCCCAAGATAGCAGCTGCGATCCGGGGTTTTTATCATCAGCCCGGAATTTTTCAGGGTATCATCTTTTAAATATTCCAGATTGATGTTTCCAATCGGGGAACAGATACTATCTTTTGTTACTGCTTCTACCTTCAGATCCTTACTCTGTGCACGGAACCATTCAGCCCTTTTCTCAACATCATCCAGACGACAGTCTGGGGAGTCGGGCTTGGTATGCGCGGCATTCGCGCGGCCCGTGAATCCAAGAAAAGAAACTATGCGCCTAATCTGTCCTGACACTGGCGCGCAAGTGAATTGCGTTCGCCATTTGCTGTACGCCTGTTGAACTTAGGAAAACTTGGCATGAATTACTGACAGGTATGGGCGATGTGTCAATAGCGGAACCGGCCTGCGGCCGATTCCGCACCACACTTACCTCAGCACGCCCTCAATCAATCGCGTGATGAGTTCGGTGTAGCTCACTCCGGTGGCATCCCAAGCCTTGGGATACATGGAAATCGGCGTGAAGCCGGGCATGGTGTTGATTTCGTTGACCATCACCGTGCCATCAGGCGTCACGAAGGTGTCCACACGGCTCAAGCCGGCACCATCCACGGCCTTGAACGCGCGACGGGCCACGTCACGCACGTCCTCAAGCACGCTGACCGGCAGATTGGCAGGCACTTCCACGTGGCTGGCGGAGGCATCCATGTACTTGGAGTCGAAATCGTAGAACTGGTCGTCGTTCTGATGATCGAGCACGATTTCGCCGGGCCAGCTGGCCTCGGGCTCGTCACCGGCCTTCGGGCACAGCACGGCACATTCGATTTCGCGACCATCAATCCCCTGTTCGACGAGCACCTTCCAGTCGTGCTCGCCGGCGGTGGCGATGGCGGCGGCCAGACGATCCTGCTGGGTCTCGCGGTCATCGGCTTTCTCGACTTGGGTCACACCGAAGCTGGAGCCTGCGCGCGAAGGCTTGACAAACAGCGGATAAGTAAGACCGGCGTCCTCGATCTCGGCAAGCACATCGGCGGCTGTGAAGTTGCGCGCATCGACCGTCACACCGGGCGCGGTGGGAATGCCGGCGGCATCCAGTACCACCTTGGTGTAATGCTTATCCATGCAGGCGGCGGAAGCAAACACTCCGCACCCCACGTACGGCACACCCATCATTTCCAGCAGGCCTTGAACCGTACCATCCTCGCCATAGGGGCCGTGCAGCACCGGCAGTACCGCGTCCACATGGCCAAGGGAGGTCAGCACATGGTGCATTTCCGGGTCGGACATGCTGACGAAGCTGGTGCCGAAGCCGGAATCGGCGGAATTGATGTGGCTGGGCTCGCCGATGAAGAAACCGTCCTGTCCGCGAGAGGGGTCAAGCATCACCGGGCGCGATTCCGGGGTGATCTTTACGGTCGACAGCTCGCCGCCGTCCAAGTTCCAGCCACGCGGATCTTCGCCATTGATGATCCACTTGCCGTCCTTGGTGATGCCGACCGGAATCGGCTCGAACCGTTCAGTGTCCATGGCCCCCAGCACACCGGCAGTGGAGATGCAGGAAATCGAATGCTCGTCTGCACGCCCACCATAGAGCACCACAACACGCTTCTTGGCCATAACCATCCTTTTGTTGAAACTACAACCGTTTTCAAGCCTATGCTTTGCACCGCCAACCGGACCGAACCGCGCTCGGAACGCCGCGCACAAGAGACGCACACCAGTCTACTCGTGCACGTCAACGACGTATACGCCACGCGACTTTGCACGTACAACGTATACGCCACGTATACGTCGCTTCTCTCGTTATTCGCCGGTAACCTCGTGACCGAACAGTCCGGCAAGCATCTCCGAGCAGGAAATGCCTTCGTTCAGCACGCGGCTCATCTGATACGCCAACGGGGTCGGCACATCAAGCTGATCGCCAAGAGCCACCACCGCATCCGTGGTGGGCACGCCTTCGGCCACACCGTTGCTGACCTTGGTGGCCTCTTCGACCGTCAATCCCTTGCCGAGATTCGCGCCGAACGTATAGTTACGAGACAGCGAAGAGCCACAGGTGGCGATGAGATCGCCCACACCGGCCAAGCCGAAGAAGGTCTTGGGATCGGCGCCAGCGGCTACGCCCAGCGCGGTCAGTTCGGCCAGTCCACGAGTTTCGATCATGGCTGCGGTGTTCTCACCGTAGCCGGCACCACGGGCCATGCCCACGGCCAGCGCGGTCACGTTCTTCAGGCTGCCGCACATTTCCAGGCCGATGACGTCGGTGGTCACGAACGGCTTGAAATAGGAGGTGGTGCATGCCTCGGCCACCTTCGTGGCATTATCGAGGTTCGTGCAAGCCACCACGGTGGCGGCGGGATGACGATCGGCGATTTCCTTGGACAGGTTCGGTCCGGAAATGGCGGCGAACCGGTCGGCCGGCAAGTCAAGGGATTCGCGGACGACTTCGTCCATACGCTTGTTGGTGCCACGCTCGATGCCCTTCATCAGGCTGACGACGATGGCGTGATCGGGAATCAGTCCCTTGAATTCGACGAGTGCCACTCGCGCGAACTGCGCGGCGATGGCCACGATGACGATGTCGGCGTTGGCCACGGCTTCGGCGCGGTCTCCGGTGGCGGTCATGTTGCTGGGCAGCATTTCCACGCTGGGCAGGCGCACACCGTTGTGGTGATGGTCACGAATACCTTCCACGATTTCCGGTTCGATGGCCCACATGGTCACGTTGTTGCCCGCGTCGGCAAGCACTTGACCGAAGGCCGTTCCCCAAGCGCCAGCGCCCAGTACCGTCACATTCGCCATGAATTTTGCTCCTTGGATTATTTGGATTGCTTTTTACGGCCGAGCGTATGCCACATCGGCCGCCGCTTTCAATCGACGTTGTCTTATGCTACCGCCGGCTACGCACACCGGCCGCGTGTTCCGGTCGCACGCGTATTTTGTTCGCCGCCGGAACGGGTGTGTGGGGGAAAATCAGTCTTTCACGCGACTCATGGTGCGGTAGTCCCAGTAGCCGTCAGGTGCCTGTTCGCCGCGGATTTCGGCCATGATTTCGGTCATGCGCACGCGGATGCGGCGGGTCAGTTCGTCGGCGCGGTCCGTCGGCACTTCGTCTCCCCAGGAATCGCAGCCGTCAAGCAGGTCCGCGTAGTCGAGCGCTTCGTCGTAGCACATCACCACGTTCTTGCGCGGCCACGGCCACCAGTGGTTGATGCTGGCCGCGCCCCAGGTCACGGCACAGTACAGCGGCACCTGGCAGCCGAGTCGGCGTGAGGATTCGAGGGCGATCACGCCCACGCCGTTTTTCATGCTCATCGGCCATTTCTGTGGGTCTCGCGTTACCGTGCCTTCCGGCCATACGGTTAAGGGCCGGCCGGAGGTGAGGATTTCCACGGAGGTTTCCTCAATGGCTTTCGCCTTGCCCGCACGTCGTTGCACGGGCTGCATGCCTACCAGCTGGAACCATTTGCCAATCAGCGGCCACGAGGCCATTTCCGCCTTGGCCATGTAGCGCGGACGGCGGCCCTGATGGAACAGCGACACCATCGGCACGAACACGTCGTACATGGTCACATGCGTGGCGGCGGTGATGAACGGGCCGGTTTCCGGCACGTGTTCCAAGCCCCAGGCCTTCACTTTGCTGTGATTGCGCAGCACCACGTCGCAGCCGGTCAGCAGGCGATGCGTGGCTTTGGGGTTCTGCGCTTCGATTTCCGCGGTGTTGGCTTTGCGCGGACCGGTCGGGAAATCGTGGGTCGGGTCTACAAGATGATGCTTCCGCGCGAGTTTTGCGACTTGCTCGTCGCTCAGCGGCTTCACTGCGGAGCGCGGCGACGGTTTTCCTTTGGATGCCATGGCCTCCATTGTGCCACCGGCCGCCGATACGTTCGACGGCGCCGCTTTCCACGACATTTTGCTTTTACTACCTCATACCATCGTTTTCTGCATCATTTGGCCGTCAAATGATGCAGAAAAGACGGGCGATGAGGCAGTAAAAGGAATATGCGGAAGATGTGGAAGGTATGGAAAGCAGGTTTGCGATTGCGGCAGCGGCAATCGCGGATAAAACAAAACCGGCACCCGCGTAAGGCGAGTGTCGGTGAAAGGTGGTATGCGTTCAGCGCGACTGGTCAATCGCGACTAGCCAGTCGCAACTGGTCAATCGCAATAAATCAGCCGCAGCCGATTCATCGAACCAATCGCAGCGAATCAGTCGAAGTCGGCTCCGAGGGCTTCCAACTTGCCGCGGAAGTCGGCGTAGCCACGGTCGATCAGGGAGATGCCCTGCACGTTGGACGGGCCCTTGGCTGCGAGCGCCGCAATCAGGTGGCTGAAGCCGCCGCGCAGATCCGGCACGTCGATGTCACGTCCGGTCAGCGGGGTCGGTCCGAAGATGACCGCGGAATGCTTGTAGTTGCGCTGTTGGAAGCGGCACGGCAGGGAACCGAGGCATTCGCGGTACAGCTGAATCGTGGCGCCCATCTGCACCAGCGGCTTGGTGAAACCGAAACGGTTCTCATACACCGTCTCATGCACGATGGAAAGGCCGTTGGCCTGGGTCAGCGCCACGACGAGCGGCTGCTGCCAGTCGGTCATGAAGCCCGGGTGCACGTCGGTCTCGATGGCTACCGGCTTCAGGTCTCCGCCCGGATGCCAGAAACGGATACCCTTGTCGGTGATGTCGAATTCGCCGCCGATTTTGCGGAACACGTTCAGGAAAGTCATCATTTCCGGCTGGGTGGCACCTTTGACGAAGATGTCGCCATGTGTGGCGAGCGCGGCGGACGCCCAGGAGGCGGCCTCGATGCGGTCGGTCAACGACGTGTGCGTGTAGCCCTTGAGCTCCTTGACGCCTTCGATACGGAAAGTACGATCCACGTCCACGGAGATGATGGCACCCATCTTCTGCAGCACGCTCACCAAATCCATGATCTCAGGTTCGATGGCGGCGCCGGAAAGCTCGGTCTTGCCTTCGGCGAGCACGGCTGCGAGCAGCGTCTGCTCGGTGGCGCCCACGGACGGGTACGGCAGGTGGATCTTCGCGCCATGCAGACCGTTCGGAGCGGTGATGTGAATGCCGTCCTTGTGTTCCTTGTCCACGTTCGCGCCGAGCTTGCGCAGGGTTTCCAGATGGAAGTCAATCGGACGACCGCCGATGTTGCAGCCGCCGAGCGCCGGAATGAACGCCTCGCCCAGACGGTGCAGCAGCGGGCCGGAGAACAGAATCGGAATGCGGGACGAGCCGGACAGCGTGTCCACGTCGGCCACGTCGGCGAGTTGCACGTTGGTGGCGTCGATCGTCACCACGCCGTTCGCGCCGTCCACGGTCACGTCCACGCCGTGCAGGCGCAGCAGGTCGGACACCACGTGCACGTCGCGGATTTCCGGAACGTTCTTCAGCACGGATGTGCCCGGGGCCAGCAATGCGGCGACCATGGCCTTGCTTACGAAGTTCTTCGCGCCACGCACCTTGATGGCGCCGTTCAGCGGCTTGCCGCCTTCGACGTGCAGAATGTCGTTCTTATTGTCAGACACGCTCAACCTCTTTCGATTCCCTTTTGGATCAAGCTCAAAAAACACTGCTGCTTAGTTTGCCATAAGGCATGTAGCATGTTCGCGAAAAACGGAATTCAGCGCAGTGTCTCCTTAATTTCGCGCGCGAGATTCGCGTCCCACATGGCTCCGGTGGCGCTCATCACGGCGTTCGCGCCAGCCTCACGGTACGCCTTGTAGTCGTCAGGACGGATCACGCCGCCCACGCCCACGATGGCGAAGTCGAGGCCGAGCTTTTCACGGATGGCGGCGAGCCTGCCGACCATGTCGAGACCGGCGCCGCGGATGGCGTTGCCGCACACGCCGGAACGGTCACGTCCGGCTCCCGGCAGCGCCTGGTTGCCGTTCGCGTCCACTAGGCGCGCGGAAATCGTGTTGATGGTGGAGAAGCCTTGCACGGTGCCATGTCCGACGGTTTCCCTGACCATGGTTTCCAGGTCGGTGTCGTTGGGAATGTAGGCGAGTTTCACGATGAGCGGGCGATCGCCGATTTCGTTTTTCACGGCTTCCGTGATCTCTCCCACCAGATGCGGGTCGTGGCACAGCAGGCGATTGTGACCTTCGTTGGGGCAGCTGGTGTTCATTTCCATCAGTCCGGCTCCGGTTTCCGTAACCAGATGCGCGGTGGTGACATGGTCGGCGATGTACGCCTTGCGGTCCATGCCGTCCACGCGGGAGCCTTGGAAGCTGGGCACGAGCAGCTGCCCGTCGCCGGCGGCGGCGATCGCCTTCTTCATGTCCGGCTGCCATTCATCGGGGTCACGCGACGGCACGCCGAAACTGTTGGAGATCGAAATCGGAAGCTCATATCGGGTGTCGGCAAGCACGCCTTCATCCAGTTCGGCGCTGCCGGGAACCAGAGACCCGTCTGCGTTCTTCGGATGCACGGCGAGCACGTTCGGGAAGGCGTTGCAACCCCACGCGCGGGAGCGGACCGTCTTGTACACCGCCAAATCGAAACCCATGCGGAAGGCGGCGGTGGTGAACCGCTCGTTCAGCAGCGGACCAGCGGGAATGCCAAACGGCAGGTTCACGCGGAAGCCGAGGAATTCCTCGGCCTGGTCGGACGACTGCGACTGGGTGGTCTGTGCAGACTGCGCGGAGGCGCCGGCAGCGGAATCGCCCTTCATCACTTCGGCGAACGCACCGAACGGCCCCTGCAGATAGTTGTCTTCATACGTGCGATTGACGTCGTAAAACGGCGCGAAACCCTGGCTCATACTGCTCCCCGAAATTGTTCTCGTGTCATGTTTTGGATATGCGATGCGAACACACGAAATGTCATGTCCACTGTAACGCGACACACGTCCCGCCTGCACGCCCCGTCTCACCTTGGAAACCTCCTTGGCTAGGACTTCCCCAGACGAGTTTGGGCTCTCGATCCAGGTCAAGTCCAGAGAACCGGAACGCCGTCATGAGCCGGTATGCTCGGCAAGACGGTACTTGCGTCCGCGTCCGACGCCTATTGGTTCAATAACACCGTCTTTCACCAGTGAGGCCAATATCTCCCGGGTACGGGTGAGGCCAAGCCCCAGCACCACAGCCAGATACGAGGTGGGTTGCGGTCCGCCGACCGTCAACGCATAGGTGATTTTCTCCAACTGGCTTTGCGGCCTGATCGCATTGCCGAAATCGGCAGGTAGGGCCACGTTCTTGCCGAATGTGCCGACCATGTCGTTCAAACGGTCAGCCCCGCGAGCGCCAATCCTATGGACCGTACCAGTGCCATGCTCCGAATTCCGCATTGTCGGCGACTCCGCACCAACAGGGCCCCCGCCATCTGCAGAGACTCCGGGAACAGCAGAAGCTCCGGCGATCATGGAATCTCCGGCGATCTTGCGCGGATACAACGTAAGCTGCACACGCCCCGGATCGTCGAACACTTCCAATTCCGGCGCGGCGGTTCCTGCGAACAGGCAGCCTTCACGCATCACGTCAAAACCACTGCCCGCCTTTTCTCCGATGCCAATCAGATTGAACATTTTCATCAACGTGGGATTCCGCGTATCCGAAATGCCGCCTTGCATCACCTCTTCGGAGGAAAGACGCAGGCTGCCGGGATTCGACAATACGATTCTGTCGTAATACTGGATGATCACCGTGCCCCGGCGAATGAAGTAATCGGCATGAACGAGCGTGTTGGTGACAGCCTCACGAACGGCCTTATCCATCGGATTGTCATCAATCCTATGCAAATCGGCATCAAGCTGGAACGGATGGGCAACAGCCGACCGCAGACGATTGACCACCTTGCCCCAAAAATCGTACAAGTTGCCCGACCAAGTGCCATCATCCGACGTGAATCGGTCGTTCCACCGCTCCTGGTCGTCCATGACCTCGCGATAGTCCAGGAAATAGTAGGGGAATTCGGACGTGATTCGCCACGCCTCACCGAACATCAGCAATCCGGCTCGTGTGGGACGCACCTGAGAACCATCAAGCCGCAACGCTTCGATGCGAAGCAGGAAATCCTCATCAGACAATCCGACCCATGGATGGCCGGGCCGTCTGTTCTTGAACTGCCGACGATATGATGCGACGCTATCCGCGTTGAGCGCGTCAGCACCCATGCCTTCAACAATCGTTCTGTCCAAGGGAAGCAGGTCACTGTCCCGAAGCATGGCACGAACCGTTTCCTCATCGCACAGATAATCGCCATCGCCATTACGCCGGTATGAGCCCGTCATCGGATTCTGGCCCACGTACACGGGAATACAGTCCCTCGCCGCACGAGGAATGTCGATGGAAATAACATCTCCCTGCGAGGTATGGCGAATCACCACGTCGTTGTCGCTCAGCACAACGGCACTGACCTTCGATGGATCATGCACCATGTTCCAAAAATCCTGCGCCATGTTCCGCGCATCATCTACTCCGGTGATATACAAAGAATGGTCTTCATGTTCGGACACGCCCAGCAGAATCAGCCCACCTTCGGTATTGGCGAAGGAGCTGTACGTCTCCCATAAACTGTGGGGCAGGCCGCCCTTGGCACGTTTCGCTTCCAAACGGTTGCCTTCACGCATCCGAGGAACCTCCCGGGACCACCAGGCATCATCGTGCTCGCTACCGTCCATTGGCCATCACCGCCTTACCTACCACGCGTTTTACGCTCGCTTTGCCGCCACTTTGCCGTCGTATTATGATTTTACCACCGCTTTGCGCGCGCTTTGCCACCGCTTTGTGGAATTTGCTGTTGGCGGAAAGGTGATGGAAGGTAAACAAAAAGCCCGGCTTGGGTGCCGGGCTTGGGAAAAGTTAGATGTGGTTGCGGTCAGCCAATGATGAAATGGGCTACCGTCGCGATCAGCCAACGGGCCTATCTGCAATTACGGACTGCGCTGCGCGCAGGCTCATTGCTGCCCTCGTTTCGGACTCGGGCAAGGCCCTGTCGGCAGTGCACTGCACTGCCGACCAGCCATCGCGTCAGATGATGCCGCGATCGGCCAACGGGCCTTGCCAATCAGGGTATTCACCCTCACGGGCGGATTCGATCGGCTGTTCCGGCTCGCGCTTGACCGGCAGGGTCTTCGGCTTGAACGGGAACTTTTCGGCGCGCATCTTCTCGTATGCGATGATGTCGTCTTCGTGCTGCAGCGTCAGGT
>ENA-OPSW01001766-OPSW01001766.1-human-gut-metagenome-genome-assembly--contig:-NODE-1766-length-11271-cov-2.361359_pt1 | contig 11271 bp, 8 predicted proteins | sample MGYA00241463_ERZ501918 | MGnify/ENA primary metagenome ERZ501918 (study PRJEB25962, sample SAMEA2042443) | human gut metagenome | biome: human gut; feature: human-associated habitat; material: faeces... | reverse complement strand
GCCTCCGAAAGGACAGGAGATGGATGACCATTATTTCGGAACCATCCGTCAGAGAGTTTCCGCATATATGAAAGAAGTAAATGAAGAGTGCTGGAAGCTGGGAGTTACAGCCAAGACCCAGCACAATGAGGTTGCACCGGCACAGCATGAGCTTGCGCCGATCTATGCACCTGTTAATATTGCAGCAGATCACAACCAGATCATGATGCGTATCCTGAAAAAGGTGGCAAGCCGTCACGGCATGCGCTGTCTGCTTCACGAGAAACCTTTTGCAGGCTTGAATGGTTCCGGTAAGCACAATAACTGGTCCCTGACTACTGATGACGGAATTAATCTTCTGGAGCCGGGGAAGACACCACATGAGAACATTCAGTTCCTTCTGGTTCTGACCTGTATCCTGAAAGCAGTTGACAAGCATGCAGATCTTCTTCGTGAGTCCGCTGCAGATGTTGGAAATGACCAGCGCCTTGGCGGTCATGAGGCTCCGCCAGCTGTTATTTCAGTTTTCCTTGGAGAGCAGCTTGAGGATGTGCTGGAGCAGCTGATCAGCACTGGTACTGCTACAAGAAGTAAGACCGGGGAGAAAATGGATACAGGCGTTAAGACGCTTCCGGATTTCATGAAGGATGCTACAGACCGTAACCGTACTTCACCCTTTGCTTTTACCGGCAATAAATTCGAGTTCCGTATGGTTGGTTCCAAGGATTCCATTTCCGCATGCAATGTGGTGCTGAATACCATTACTGCTGAGGCGTTTAAGGAAGCCTGCAATGTTCTGGAGAGCGCAGAAGACTTTGATCTGGCAGTTCATGATCTGATCAAGGAATATGCTACCCAGCATCAGAGAATCGTATTTAACGGCAATGGCTACGCTCCTGAATGGGAAAAAGAGGCACGCCGCCGTGGACTTCCTGTTCTGACATCTATGGTAGATGCCATTCCGGCACTTACTACAGATAAGGCTGTAGAACTGTTCGGAGAATTTGGAGTATTTACAAAGACTGAGCTGGAGTCCAGAGCGGAGATCCAGTATGAGATTTATGCGAAAGCAATTAACATCGAAGCGAAAACCATGGTGGACATGGCAACCAAGCAGATCATTCCGGCGGTTATCAAGTATACAACTGTACTGGCAGAGTCCATCAATCAGGTGAAGGCAGTTGGACCAATTGACGTGAGTGTTCAGATGGATCTTCTGAAGAAAGCAAGCAAGCTTCTGAAAGAAGTGAACAGTACCATGAATAAGCTGAGCAAGCTGATAGATCAGATCGAGACGCATCCGGAAGGACGTGACAGAGCAGTGTTCTGCAGAGAGAAACTGGTTCCGGCAATGGAGAAATTAAGAGAGCCGGTTGACGAACTGGAAATGTTAGTGGATAAAGATATGTGGCCGATGCCATCTTATGGAGATCTGGTGTTTGAGCCGTAAAGTGATCAGGAGGACTGCAGCCGCAGTCCTCTTTTCAATTAAAGAGGTAAAGTGAAAGCAGGAAAAAAGATGAGTGAATTTGATTTTTTAGAGGAACAAGGTGTCAGTGCGGCACTTATTAAGGCTGCGGATGAGTTTCGACAGGAATATGGTGTTTCAGAGGAAGCGAAGCACAGACGGATAAAACCGGCGCTGCCATTTTATGGGAAGGAAACATTGGAGATGGCCATGGCAGCGGTGCTGGAGCAGGAGAATCTGCTTCTGGCAGGACCGAAGGCTACGGGAAAGAATGTGCTGGCAGAGAATCTGGCATATATTTTCGGGAGACCGGTGTATAACGTGTCCTTCCATGTGAATACAAACAGCGGTGACCTGATTGGAACAGATACTTTCGTGGATAATCAGGTGAAGCTGCGTAAGGGAAGCATTTACCAGTGTGCTGAGGAAGGCGGATTCGGTATTCTGGATGAGATCAATATGGCGAAGAATGATGCGGTTTCTGTACTTCACGCCACATTGGATTACCGCCGGTCTATTGATGTGCCAGGATATGACAAAATAGACCTTCACCCGGCGGCAAGATTTATTGGAACCATGAATTACGGGTATGCCGGAACCAAGGAGCTGAATGAGGCTCTGGTTTCCCGTTTCCTGGTGATCGACATGCCGGCGCAGAATGAGGAAACGCTTGGATTTATTTTCAACAGGATGTTCCCTGATGCAAAGAAAGAGGCTGTGGAGCAGTTTATGGGAGTATTTCTGGATCTGCAGCAGAAATCCATGAACAGTGAAATTTCCACAAAGCCGCTGGATCTTCGCGGCCTGCTTGCTGCCATGAAGATCGTGCGTACCGGGCTTTCCCCATGGCAGGCGGTACGCATGGGAATTGTGAATAAAACATTTGATGTGTTTGAGAAGGAAATCGTGGAGGATGTGGTGCGAACCAGAATTCCGCAAAGCTGGACACGGGAAGATGTTTATGGAGAATAAAGAAAACGAATCTTTAAAAATTTCTGCCAAATTGGTTGATCTTGAAGATGCAGAGGAATTTTTGAAGAAATCAGCTATTGGGAAAGAAAAAATTAAAATTGCAGCTGGGGATAAGAAATCAGAAAAAGTTTCAATGGAAGTACCTGTAGCGGAGGAAAGCGAAAATTTTCAGGCAAGAGAGGATAACTCTGAAGAACTGAATCTCCAGGATTATCAATTAGAGCTGGAAAACCGTATCCGAAATCTGCTCTGGACCATCAGCGGGGACTACACTCAGCAGATGAAGCCGGATGTTTCCCTGTTCCTCAGGTCAAAGGATATTGCATTGTATGATGGAATTAAGCAGGGCGCATTGGCGAAATTCTTCGATAAAGATTTTCTGGGAATGTATCTGGTGAAAAAAATCTTCATGGGCGCGGATGAAGCTGCGCTTACCTTTGTTTCGCAGCTCTGTATTGAAGAAGCCATCGGAGAACGGATCTGTGAACAGCGCCCTGGGATCTGGGAGATGCAGAGGAAAGCCTGCGAGGACATACTGGATCAGGAATATGAGACTATGCCGTCGGCAGCAGATAAGCTGGGCTATCTGAGAGTGAATCTGCTGAGAAGGCGGATTGACAGAGGGGAAAATGCGGATGCATCAAACAAAACTATAACAAATATAACGGAAAAAGAACAAAAAGATAGAAAATACAAAGGAATCTATCACTATATCAACCTGATTTCCAGCGCAGCAGAGACTGCGGATACAATGTCTTTAATCCGCATCATAGACACGGTATACAATGAAGTTGCTGACCCCGATTTTTCCAAAAAGGCAACCCTTGAGCAGGTGCTTGCTGTCACTATGGAGGATCTGACGGAGTTCGACTGGCACGACTATCTTTCCGAAGAAATGTATGAGGACGCACTGGAAAGCTATATGGAGCAGCTTACCTCCAATGTGGCAGGTATGGAGAATGTGGATGTCACCCGTGAGATGGAAGAGGAACGGCAGTCGAAACAGAAAATTACAGTTCTGCCTCTGGAGGCTTTGGAAAAAGCTCACACCTATGTGGAACTGAATTTTGGAAAAACTTATCTGAGCGAGCTGGAAGAGAAGCGGATAAACCAGCTGATGTGCCGTGACATCCACAGCGACTGCAGCCTGTATTTTACTGAGGGAATTCTGAAAAGTCCGGTAAAACGAAATTACCAGTATGAATATGCAAAAAGGTTGAAAAATAAGAATATCTGGCTTTATCATGACAAACACCGCATTGTGAAGCGGAATATCGCCCTTCTCACAGAAATGCTGAAAAAGTCACTGGTCATCAAAAGTGAAAATCAGGAGATTCTTTCAGACAGAGGAATGATTGTTCCATCAAGGCTGTGGAGGCTTGGAAGAAGCAGTGATGCACAGGTTTTTAGGCGGGAATTGAAGGGAGATTCTTCTGATTTTGTGGTGGATGTGCTGATCGATGCCAGTGGTTCCCAGATGAGCCGACAGGGCGAGGTAGCGCTGCAGGCCTACATTATCAGCGAGGCACTTAGCAATGCCGAGCTGCCCCACAGAGTGATGAGCTACTGCACTTTCTGGGACTATACCATTCTCCATCGCTTCAGAGAATATGACGACCCAAGAAGTGCAAATGAAAATATATTTAACTATGTAACATCATCCAACAACCGTGACGGACTTGCCATCCGGGCAGCAGGATACGGCCTTCTGAACCGGGAGGAAGAGAAAAAGATTCTGATCATTCTCAGTGATGGACGTCCTTACGATGTTATTGTCAATCGTCCCAATGCGAAGAATCCGGCACCGTATCATGGGAAGTATGCAATTACCGACACTGCAGCCCAGATCCGTAAGCTGCGCAGCCAGGGAGTGAGCGTGCTGGGTGTTTTCGCCGGGGAAGAGAAAGATCTGGCGACGGAGAAGAAGATTTTTGGAAAGGATTTTGCATATATCCGGAATATTACCGGATTTTCCAAAATCGTTGGAAGATATCTTACAAAGCAATTGGAGGATGATGAATAAGAAAGCAGAATACGGAGGTAACGCCATGTTCCAAAATAACAAAAAAGCTGCCTTCCTGGACTACCTGATGATCATTGTGGGTACAGCCCTTATGGCAACTGCCATAAACAGTGTTTTCGATATGTCCGGTATGGTAACCGGAGGCTTTTCCGGTATTGCGATCCTGGTAAAAGAGTGGACAGAGGGAGTCGTGCCGGGAGGCATCCCGCTGTGGATCACGAACTTAAGTCTGAATATCCCGCTGTTTCTGATCGGAATGAAGCTCAGTGGATTCCAGTTTGTGAAAAGGGCACTGGTGGGAGAAATCTGCCTGTCATTCTGGCTGGCGGTTCTTCCGGCATTTGATATTGCAGGAAATGATCTTTTGCTGGCAGCCGTTTATGGTGGTGTAATCCAGGGGATTGGAATCGGACTTGTGTTTCTTGGAAGAGGAACTACCGGGGGCACAGACATGATGGCGGCACTGCTGCAGCGGAAGCTCCGCCATTACTCCATTGCCCAGATTATGCAGTTTATTGACGGAGCCATTGTACTTGTAGGTATGTATGTGTTCGGTGTGCAGAAAGCACTTTATGCCATCATCGTCGTTTATCTTGTAACAAAGGTATCAGACAGCTTGATCGAAGGTCTGAAATTTTCCAAACAGGCGTATATCATTACCAGCAAGCCTGACGAGATTTCCAGAGAAATCATGGACAAACTGGATCGCGGCGTGACCGGAGTCCACGGAAAGGGAATGTACTCCGGCCAGGACAAGCTGCTTCTTTACTGCGTTGTGGGACGCAAGGAGATCGTGGCATTGAAAGAGCTGGTGGACCATATTGACCCAGATGCTTTTGTGATCGTGTCTGACGTGCGTGAAGTCCATGGTGAGGGATTTATTGAACGTAAGTAAAAAGGAAAACTTTACCAAAGCCTTTTGCGCACCGCAAAAAAAGGGGAAAATAGGGCTTGAAATTGGAGTGATATAGAAAAAGTTAAAAAAATATGCTGGAAATTTGTAAATTTTTTCTACTTTCCTCTTCCTTTTTTGGTGATTTTGTATTAAAATAGGTTCATGAATTTTTGGAATCAGTAGATTTTCCTAAGACTGTCTGAGGCTTTGTGCAATATTACAGATTTGAGACCGCGAATTTTGGCACTAATGGACAGCGATTCATGCCGGGTATACCGGCGAACATATAATGTTACTGCTCTCTTTGACAATGTTTTCACTATCCTGGAATACATTGACAGCTGTGAGACCAGTAGCCCTATAATTTACAAGAAGGGACGGAAGGGTAATGATATCAAATCAGGTACTGCAGAATACACTTGAGGGGCTCAGGGAGATATCCAGGACGGAGTTTTGCATTATTGACACAGATGGCAAGACACTGGCGTCCACCTACAGTGAATTTGAGATTCAGCCACAGGATATTCAGGCATTTGTGGAATCCCAGGCTGCCAGCCAGCTTGTGAAAGGTTATCAGTATTTCAAGGTCTGTGATGATTACCAGCTGGAATACATTCTGGTCGCCCACGGAGAAGATGAAGATACTTATATGGTAGGAAAGCTTGCCGCTTTCCAGATCCAGAGCCTGATCGTTGCATATAAGGAGCGTTTTGACAAGGACAGCTTCATTAAGAACCTGCTTCTTGATAACCTGCTTCTGGTAGATATTTATAATCGTGCGAAGAAGCTTCATATTGATGCTGATGTTCGACGGGTGGTTATGATCCTGGAGCTTGAGCAGGAGAGAGAGCACAGCTCCATGGAGAGCGTGAAGAGTCTGTTCGGCGGCAAGAGCAAGGACTTTATCACAGCTGTTGATGAGAAGAGCATTATCATTGTCAAGGAACTTGAGGAGAACGAAGGATACGAGGAGATGGACAAGCTTGCCCAGACCATCCTTGATACCTTAGGACTTGAGAAAGAGAATACTACACATATTGCATACGGAACTATCGTAAGCGAGCTGAAGGAAGTTTCCCGTTCCTACAAGGAAGCCAGAATGGCTCTTGATGTAGGCAAGATTTTCTCACCTGAGAAGGATGTTATTGCTTACAGCTCTCTTGGAATAGGCCGTCTGATCTATCAGCTTCCGATCCCGCTGTGCAAGATGTTCATTAAGGAGATCTTCGGCGGCAAGTCCCCGGATGATTTCGACGAGGAGACTCTGGTTACCATCGACAAGTTCTTTGAGAACAGCCTGAATGTATCCGAGACCTCCAGACAGCTTTACATTCACCGTAATACTCTGGTTTATCGTCTGGACAAGCTCCAGAAGAGCACCGGACTTGACCTTCGTGTATTCGAGGATGCGATCACATTCAAGATCGCGCTGATGGTTGTAAGATACATGAAGTATATGGAGACTCTGGAGTATTAAGTTTCATATTTGTAATTTCTGCGCCTGCTGCATTTGTTTGTGGCAGGCATATTTTATCTCTTGTGATTTATCAGTATGAGAACTCTGAACGTGGTATTTGGAAATATTTCTGGATCTGCTTTGTGTTTCCTTTGTGAAATCTATTGCGTTCTTGGTTTTCTCTGGTATAATAAGGTACTGCAAAAAATAAGGTTGCATTTTTACCAGACATATATTACAATAATGTTACATAAAAATTAAGCAAACTGCTGAATTGAATTTTTACATGAAAAATTTAGGAGGATATCATGATTGATCTGATAGATGTGAGCAAGTCCTATGGACCGGGACTGCCGGCAGTGAATCACGCCAATCTCCATGTAGATAAAGGTGAATTCGTATTTATAGTAGGAAATAGCGGTTCCGGTAAATCCACGCTGATCAAACTGCTTTTGAAGGAACTGGATTCCACATCCGGTACGATTATCGTAAGCGGAGAGAAGCTTGAGGGAATGAAGCACCGCCGTGTGGCCAAATACCGCCGTAAGCTTGGCGTCGTATTCCAGGACTTCCGTCTTCTGAAGGACAGGGATGTGTATGAGAATGTAGCTTTTGCACAGCGTGTTGTGAACCGTCCCACCAGAGTTATCCGCAAGAGAGTTCCGGAGGTACTTCAGGAGGTTGGACTTGCAGGGAAATACAAGGCGTACCCGGACGAGCTGTCAGGTGGAGAGCAGCAGAGAGTTGCTCTTGCCAGAGCAATTGTAAACCGCCCGGATATCCTTCTTGCAGACGAGCCTACTGGTAATCTTGACCCGAAGACATCCGAGGAGATCATGAAGCTCCTTGAGGAGATCAACCAGCGTGGAACCACCGTTCTGGTAGTAACCCATAATAAAGAGATTGTCAATTCCATGAAGAAGCGTGTACTGACCATGCATAATGGAGTGATCATCAGCGACGAGAAAGAGGGAGAATATTATGAGGCCTAGTACCATCTGGTATACTCTGAAGCAGGGTATCAAGAATATCAAGAGAAATTTCATGTTTTCCATTGCTTCTATTATTACGATGGCAGCATGTATTTTTCTTTTCGGAATTTTCTTTTCCATTGTAAATAATGTGAATACGCTGGCGCATAAGGTTGAGGAAGATGTGCCGATCACAGTGCTTTTTAATGAAGGAACCACGCAGGAGCAGATGGATGCAGTTGGAGAACTGATCAGGCAGCGCCCGGAGGTTTCCAAGATTGAATTTGAGTCCGGTGATGAAGCCTGGGAGAAGATGAAGCAGGAATACTTCGGTGATGACTCTGAGGCAGCAGACGGTTTCAAGGATGATAACCCGCTGGCAAATTCATCCAACTACCGTGTGTATATGAACAACATTGAGAAACAGTCTGAATTGGTTGCCTATATCAAGACACTGGATAATGTACGAGAGGTCAATCAGTCTGAACAGGCTGCCAAGACTCTTGGTTCCATTAACCGTATTGTTTCCTATGTATCTGTGGCAGTGATCGTGATCCTGCTGTTGATTGCCATTTTCCTGATCAGTAATACCATTTCCGTTGGTATTACAGTTCGTAAGGATGAGATCGGAATTATGAAATATATTGGTGCTACCGATAGTTTTGTACGTGCTCCGTTCCTTCTGGAGGGTATGATCCTGGGACTGATCGGTGCAGGAATCCCACTGATCATTTTGTATTTCTGTTACAATAATGTGGTAACCTATGTATATACCAAGTTCAGCGTACTTCTGGGTGTTGTAGATTTCATTCCGGTTGGACAGATCTACCAGACACTGGTTCCGGTGGCGCTGGCACTGGGAATTGGAATTGGTCTTGTGGGAAGCTTTATTACTACAAGAAAACACTTGAAGGTGTGAGAGTTCTGTTTTACAATAAGGGCGGTTATTCGCATTCCGCCAGAATATGAGAAGAGGATATGGGGGCTGCTGGAGAGATCTGGCAGTCCTTTTGTATAAAAACAAGTAAGGTGTTTCAAGGCGGACGCATTGGGTCAAATGATATTCCACGCAAGTCGGTGCAACGCTCCGGTGAGCTAACAGCTAACTACGACTAAACATCTCAGGAGAGCCTTCGATGTTAAGTCTTCGTAAGCAGTGGATCTCCGCTCCATTAAGGGCGCGCCTTGAATGCCCCGCTTAGGAATATACCCAGCCCAAATGCTGTTGGTTGAAAAAGAGCTCCAGGCGATAGTTTTGAACTATCGTCGGGAGCTCTTCTTGCTATTCCATAAGCTATCAGTTTCTATGAATCTATCATGGACAACTTACGCTTCGTTTACTGTGTATCCGTCTTTCATTAATTCGAATTTATCCATCAATCCACTTGTCACATACACATTTTTGTCTTCATCTACGAATACGGCTTCTGCATCATATTTCTCTAAAAGAGGTTTCGCGGCGTCCAGACCCAGGACGAAGCAGGCAGTGGAGAGGCCGTCGGCCAGGTAACCCTGGTCGCAGACGATGGTGACGGAGGTGAGACCGTTCTGTACAGGATAGCCGGTCTTTGGATCCAGAATGTGGTGGTAGCGAATTCCATCTTCTATGAAGTATTTTTCGTAGTCGCCGGAGGTGGAAAGGAACTGGTTGGCGTCCAGGGTGATGGCTCCAAGATAGTCGCCTTCCGTGTCACGGGGATCGGTGAGGGCTACTTTCCAGGGGGAACCGTCTGGCTTTTCGCCGTAGGTCATGACACTGCTGCCGCCTAGGTTCAGGATCATACCAGAAACATCGGGCTGGCTTCTAAGGTAGTCCATAATCAGGTCACAGCCCATGCCTTTTCCAACGGCACCAAGATCCAGGGTACAGCCATCAAGAAGGGTTACATTGTTTCCGTCCATCTGAATTTTCTCGTATCCCACTTCGGGAAGAAGAGTGTCAATTTCGGACTGGTCCGGGACATGAGGATTCTCGCCGTCAATGTCCCACAGACGGATGATTTTTCCAAGGGTGGGGTCAAAAGCACCGTCGGATTCCTGGGAAAGCTGGCGAATTTTCTCAAGGTCGGCGGCAAGTTCATCAGAGACTTCCATGGTCTTGCCATCAGCATTGTTCAACTGAGAAATCTGGGAGTTTTCCTCTGTCCAGGAAAGGAGGGTGGTTTCCATTTCGCGGAGCTTTTCGCCAATCTGGGTGTTGATGTCCTCGCCTGAGGTATAAAGGGTTTCGGAAACTACCGTGTCCATTGCGAAATCTGCGTTGGTGTATTTTTCCACGTCAGATGCATAAACAACTGTAGTTGTTTTTCCCAGTACTGTTGCGGAAATGACAGTGAGAAGCAGGCTGCCGCAGAGGATTCCTGCCACACTTCTCTTTCTCAAATGCCTTCTCCCATTAAACATATCCAAGCAGGTAAGTGATTGACCTCTGGACTGCTTTTTATAATGTACCTTAATTAAATCGAATTCATTCTGAAATCTTACTTTACTTCTTTTTTTACTCATATCCTGTTCTTTCTGATTTTATTTTCTCTTACTTTCCAATAGCTTTCGCCCATCTTTTCCAAGCGCGTGTTTAAAAAGAGCTCTCATCTTTCGCCTTCGGAATCCCGATCCGGATGTTCCTCTTCGGGCAGATTCCCTGGCAGGCGTGGCAGCAGATACATTCTCCTGAGAGAAGGGTATCACCGTCAATGTCCAGATGAGCAGGGCAGCGTTTTTTGCAGGCTCCGCATTTCGCCGGACAGGTGCTTCTGTCACGATTGAACAGTGCAGAAGGCGCTATAGGCATTATAGCAAAAATCGCGCCCATTGGGCAGAGGAACTGGCAGAAAAATCTTTCCTGGGTGCACATTCCGATCAGGATCAGAAGCAGCAGCACAATCCCCACCTTGTAGGAGGCGCCAGAAAGTCTGCCAGCGGTAAGCATGGAAAACACATCCCAGGGGCTCATGCCCTGAAGCTTGCTGTACCAGCCGGTAAGGATAGATACAAGAAGCACCAGAAGCCAGATATATTTCACCTTCTGCAAAATACGGATGGCTTTTTCTGAATATCCGTGACGGCCTTTTTTATGAAAAACCTTCTGGCGGATAAACACAGTCAGCTCATACAATGCATCCCCAAGGGAACCAAATGCGCAGGCATATCCGCAGAAATGCCGTCCGAACAGGCAGGTTACCACCAGCAGCACGGCAGTCACATCCAAAAAGGAATTCCAGCTGATTGTCTGATGTGCTGCGATTGCCTGAAAAATGGACTTCACGCCTGCGAATGCCGTGGAAAAAAGTGCCGGAGCAAAAATGAAAAACAGAAGCTGGATGCCGGCGCGGATCAGCCGGATTTTTCTCTGTCTCTTTTTCATTGATTTTCCGCCTTTCCAAGTGCATCATTTACAGCGTTGATAATTCCAGTGGAACTGAAGGTTGCGCCGGAAATGGTGTCAACGTCTGTACTCTGGGAAGCCAGAATGGTGCTGATCACGCCTTGTCCCTGGGAAAGGTATGC
>ENA-OPSW01001763-OPSW01001763.1-human-gut-metagenome-genome-assembly--contig:-NODE-1763-length-11289-cov-2.312533_pt1 | contig 11289 bp, 3 predicted proteins | sample MGYA00241463_ERZ501918 | MGnify/ENA primary metagenome ERZ501918 (study PRJEB25962, sample SAMEA2042443) | human gut metagenome | biome: human gut; feature: human-associated habitat; material: faeces... | reverse complement strand
GGCTGGTCTTCGCGTCCGTGACGGCCTGCTGGGCCGCGGCGACCTGGTCCTGCTGGGGCTGCGTGGTCGGCTGGGCCGCGGCCTGGTCGACGGCCTGCTGGGCCTGCTCGACGGCCTGCTGGGCCTGTTCGACCGGGGTGGTCGCGGGCTCGTCGGCCATTGCCGGCGCGGCGATGGTGCCCGCGACGGCCACGGATGCGACGGCCGTTGCGAAAGCCTTCTTGTTCATAATTCTCCCTCCAATGCCATGCCCCGTATCGGGGTCGTGGCTCCAATGGAAACATCCCTGCGACGTTTCCGACAACCATTCCACGTGCCCCCAATCCGATATCGGCGCCATCGGCGTGTCGCGGTCGCGGAGGCATATGGCGCGCATACCCACCAGTCTACCCCCACATGAGGCGGTGCCGGCGGGTGGGCGTCTACCGTTTCATGCCGTGACGTCCGTACGGACGGACGCGTGGCCTGGACTCGACCATCGCCACGGGCATGCCCGCGAGCAATGCCACACCGGACACGAGCAGCGGGCGCGCGTCACGGCCGGTGGTCCTGGGCGCGTCCTCGGGATAGGGCGCGTCGTCCGGCATGCTCACGCGTTCGCCCGTGACGAGCAGCCGATACGTGTTCAGGAAGATCGGAGTGCAGGTGACCAGCGTCACCAAGTCGCGTCCCAGCTGGATGCGCACGTCGCGCAGATCGTCCGGATCGACCTTGCGGATGCGTTCGACCTTGTAGGCGAGGGTCTGGGCTGCGACCCTCACGTAGAACACGTCACCCTTCCTCAATTCGGTGAGCCGGGTGAACAGGGCCTTGTCGGCCACTCCCGTATGTCCGGTGATCACACTGTGGGTGCTTTGCCCGCCGACGGGCAGGCTGGTGCCGTGAAGGTGTCCCGCACCGTTCTCCAACGCGTACGCGTCGGCCCCGTGGCGGACGGGCAGGTCCACGCCGATGGACGGGATCTCGATGGTCGCCATGATCCCGTCGCCGAAATCCAGCAGGTTCTGGTATTCCGTGTCCGATTTGAACCCGAAATCACCATCGATGGTCCCGTCCTTGCCGGACGTCTCTCCGATGACATGCGGCGTGGCGGCGAGCCTCCGGTTGTACTCGCGGGCCGCGGAGACCATGCGCGCGTAATGTTCGGCGGAATGGTCGTCCTTCGCGGCCAGGGCGGACGATTCGGCCGCCCTGCGGGCCGCTCCGGCCTGTTCCACGCCAAGCCAAGCGAACGTGCCCACGCCCGCCAGGCAGAACACGACCGTGACGGCGATGAGCGCGCGGAACACGCGTCTCGAATGCCGTGCGCGTATGCGGCGCAGGCGCCGCATGCGACGTCCCTCCGAAGCACGTTCGCCCTCGATGATCCAATCCCAATCCATAACGTCCATACCTTTGCCACGATCCGTTCCACGAATATCGACGGGGATGGGCAACGGGAAGGGCCGGCGTCCGGACCATTCCGCCCACGTCCGAATGGAGTTGGTGGATGGCCGTCCGCCGGCCCTTCCGTCACCGGGTTCCGGTCACTCGTCGTCCGGCATGCCGTGGCCGTTCATGCGTCTGGTGAGCATGACGGTCGAGCCGATGCCGAACATGAGCAGCAGGACGCCGCCCGCGATGGCGATCGGCAGGCCGATACCGCCCGTTTCGACGAAGTTCTCGTGAACCTCCTGCCATTGCGCGTACAGGGTGATGTCCTTGTCCTGCAATGCGACCTTGCTGCCGTCCTTATAGACGACGTCCGCCTTACCGGGTTTAGTGCTCCAACCCTTGAACACGTACTTGTCGCGTTTGAACGACTTCGACACGTCGCCCGGGACGGTCACGTCCGAATACTGCCAGCCGGTCGTGTTCGGATGCGAACCGGTGCCGCCGTTCGCGTTGTAGATCACGTTGGCCTGCAACCGCTGCCAGTGCGCGTACACGGTCACATTGCCCGTCAACAACGTGTTCCAGTCATACAGGCCCGCGTTATCCTGTCCCGTGTACCAGCCGAGGAATTTGTAGCCCCGGAGCTTCGACACGTCGCCCGCCTGCCAGCCGGAACCATCCGCCGCGGCCGTGTTATAGGCCACGGAAACGGACGCCGGGGTGGACGGCATCTCGCCGCCCCACGTGCTCGGCTTGTTCGTGTCGTAGGTGAGGACCGGGTTGCCGACCCACACCGCGAACACGGTCATGCCGCCCTCGACCATCGTGACCTGGGCCTGCGCCTGGGTCGCGTTCCGGTCCTGGTTCCAACCCAGCTGGGTGTGGCCCGGACGCGACAGCATGCTGGAATCCCAGCAGTCGTCGTCCTTCGCCATGGTCGCCAACGTGATCCTCTGGCCGGCCGGATAGTAGACCTGGCATCCGGACACCACATCCGTGCTCTGGTCGACGGTCCTCACGGTCACGCTACCGTCCTCGTGGGTGGTGGTGCGCTGCACGAGGTCGGACACCTTGCCGTCGGTCTCCGATTTCGCGGGCTGAGTGGTGTTAGCGGCCGTGTCCGCCACGGCCCTCACAGTGCCGGTCGTCTTGGCCTTGGCCTGCTTGACGGTGTTCGCGGTCTCGTCGGAAGGGACGGAGCCGCTCGCATCGTTCGCGTTCTTGTCATAGGAGAGCTTGTAGGCGAGCTTGAACTGCACGTCGTCGATCAGATTGCCGGAGATGCCGTCGATGGATCCCAACGACTTGAACGTGAACCTGCTGACGTTCTGACCGGCGGGAACCACGACCGAACCCTGGAACGTGTCCCACGAGCCGAGCCAGCCGTCCGTGTTCGGAGCGTTCACCGTGGTGGACTTCTCGCCCAGCTTGTTGCCCCGGTCGGACGCGATGCGGGTCATCTCGACGGGCTGCTCGTGGCCGGGCGCGCCGACGAGGATCTGGATCTTTTCGTTGGAGTTGATGGTTCCGTTACGATGCGCGTACCGGAGCTTCACGGTGTACACGGTCGGATAATCATGCGCGGTATCGATGTCCTGGTACAGGTACGTGTCGGCCTGCGAGGCGGTGATCTCCGCGTACATGTTGTCGTTCGCACGGCTGCGCTGGATCTCGACGATGCCGCCGCGGCCGTCGACCCTGGTGTCGGTCTGGTTGGATTTCCAACCGAACTGGGACGCGTCGAACCCGTTCAAATGCACCCACTGCTTGGACGCCTCGCCCTTGTTGTTGAGGGCGCCGCTGATCTCGACGTCGCCGTGCGCGGGGTCGATGTTGGCGAAATTGTATTTCTCGCTCATCTTGGACTGGCCGACGATGTTCCGCCAATCATGGTCGAAATCACCGTTCATGATCTGCTTCGGCAAGCCGTTGGCGGCATATTCCACCACATCGTCGTCAGACGCGAGTCTCACAGTGCCGGAGGTCTTGTCCTTGGCGGGCTGGGTGGTGTTCTCCCTGCCGCGCTGGTTCGACGGAACCTCGCCGGTGGCATCCGAAGAGTTCTTGTCGTAAGTCAGGCGGTATGCCTTGTCGAACACGATGTCGTCCAGCAAGTTGCCGTAGTCGAGCTGCTTGGAATCGATGCTCTTGAACGTGAAGCGGGTCGTGGTCTGCCCGTCGGGAATCAGGTAGGTGCCCTCGTAGGACTCCCACTGGGAATCATGGTTACGATCGTTCTCACCCGTGTTCGAGACTTTCGTGGCGATGATGTTTGATTTCTCGTTGAGCTTGTCGCCGTTGCCGTTCACGCCGGTGCGGGTCATCTCGACCGGCTGCTCGTGGCCCGGAGCGCCGATCATCACCTGCATCTTGTCCAGATAACCGTCGTACAGGCTGGCGTGCTTCAAACGCACCTTGTACAGGGTGCCGGGAACGGTTTTGATGTCCTGGTAGATCGCGGTGCCGGCCTCGTAGGCGCATAATTCCGCGTACACGTTGTCGGCGAGGTCGTCGTATTGGACCTCGACGGCGCCGGCCTTGTGCTGGATATTGTCGGTACCGTCCTTCTGGGTGCTGGACCAGCCAAATTTGGTCTTGTCCCAACCATTGACGGTCTTCCAGGTTGTGGCGCTGTCGTTCCAGTTGCGGACGGAGTTCAGGTACTTGCCATCGGGGGTGATGGATGTCCAGTTCCAACCGCCGGTCAGCCATTGGTCTTTGTAGTTCACGCTGAAATCGCCATTCACCAGATGGTCCGGCAGGTTGTTCGTGTCATCGGCCGTGAGCTTCACGACGCTTTTCGTGGTCCCGGCCGCGCCGTTCGTGTCCACCGCGTTGGCGGTGCCGGCCAGGCCGGTGCCTAACGCCGCGGCCGCCGTGAGACCGGCGAGAAGTCTTGTAAGGAATCCCATTTTCCCTCATCCTTTGTGATTCATATGTGAGTTCCGTATTTTTTGGAAGAGGGCCGGGATCGTGCGGCTGACAGGAGAAAAGGCCGCACGATCCCGGCTCCCGGATCCCCGGACCTTCGCTTTCGAGGCCGGGGACGATTCGGAAAAATCAGGCGATGGCCGGACCGTCGCCCAGGTTCTCGTGGCGGACTCGGTAGGCGGCGAAGCCGGACGCGGTGGCCACGAGGATGATCGCGAACGCGCCGACCAGCATGACGGCCATGGTGGTCGCGCCGGTCTGCGGCAGCTGGGTGATGTTGTCGATGTTCTTCACCACGGCGGTCGGGGGGGTGGTCTTGCCGTCCGCGTTGTTGACCTTGCCGGTCAGTCCCGGCTGGTCCTTGCCGGTGATGGTCACGTGGCCGTCATCGGTGATCTTGAGGGTGAAGCTCGGCTTGACGAAGCTGAAGTAGCCGGTCGGCACCTGGGTCTCCTTCACGGTGTACGTGCCGGCGCCCAGACGGGTGAAGTTGATCACGCCGGACGCGTTCGTGGAGAATTCGGTGGCTTTGGACTCATCCGTGGTGAACGTCCACTGGTTCGAGCTCGTGTTCCACACGTACCACTGGTTCAGGCTGTCGTTGTGGAGCTTGAACTTGGCTCCCTGGATGACCTTGTTGCCGTCGGCCGCGCTGATCTTCTTCAGATTCACGTCGTAGGTCGGGACCGGGGTTTCGTCGGTGCCCGGGTTCGGGGTCGGCACGTCCGGCGGGACCACGTTGGGCAGCCAGTTCGACGTGAGGATGATCTGGTTGATGGCCTTGTTGGCCTTGGACGCGTTGACGACCTTGCCCTGGTAGGTCACGGTCACCTGCTTGCCCTGGACGGTGTCCACGAAGCTCTGCAGGCTGGTGACCTTGAAGCCGGTGCCGTCGGAATTGCCGACCTTGTCCTTGCCGATGGTGCCGAACTGGTTGGTCACGTCCGTGCCGGACGACGTGGTCGCGTGGAAGGAGCCGGCGATGTAGGTGATGCCGGTCATGTGGTCCTCGAGGGTGATGGTGTCCACGGCCAGTTTGTTCGGCACGGTGAACGTGGCCTTGAAGTCACGGGTCTCGCCGTTGGTCGCGGCCGCGGAATCCTTCCACGTGCCGTCCACGCTCTTGATCTTCTTGTCGATCTTGGTGACGTTGGTCTTGATCTGGGTGGAACCGAGGGTCTGGCCGTTGCTCATCCTGACGCTGCCGCCGATCGTGGTGGACACGAGGATCGGGATTCCCTGGGCGTCGACGACGAGATAATAGCCCTCCGGCAGGGTCAGGTTCAGACTGCCCGTGGCGGAGGTCTGGTTGGTCTTCACGGCCGCCACCTTGCTGGACGCGGCGGTGGACTGCAGGGTGCCGGCGACCTTGCGCAGCGTGTCCGAATTGGTCTTCAACCGCAGGAGCTGTTCGGCGGCGTTACGGCCTTCGGACGTGTTGTAGGTCACGCCGTTCTTGTTCAACGCGGCCTTGACCCACGCGTCGGTCGTGGCGTCCGGGGATGAGGCGCTCACGCTCTTCACGTTCGCGCCGTCCTTGACGACGTCGTTGTATCCAGCGACCTTGTACACGGTGAAGCTGTGTCCGGCGAGGGTGCTGCCGTCGCCCGCGTTCAGGGTGAGCGTGCCGTCGGCCGCGAACGCCGAGCCCGGGACGCACAACGCGGCCAACGCGGCGGCGGTCGCGCACGCGGCTGAGATCTTCTTCATATTCATACTGGATGTCTCCTTTGATAGGGATTCTTCTGTTTTCTGCACGGACGGCTCACGCTGCCGTGGAAGTCCGATATCGTCGGCGTCCGCTTTCGGATCGCCGGCCGGTTGCCGGATCTCTCAACCATTCCCACGTGCACATGGCCGTATGAGCGCAGATATTCGAACGGGTGGCACCCCAATAAGATGGATGGGGGCGTGGGCCGTTCTTTCGGACGAGCCACGCCGGCCTTGTACGGTATCCACGGTCCGGGAAAGGAAAAGGGCGGGATGTTGGAGGATTCTCCAACATCCCGCCCTTGGCGTCACTCATGCCGTATGGCGGATCCGAACGGTCATCGGATCATTTGGCGGCATGCACGCCGTGCTTGACGGTCGAGGTCCTGCGACGTGCGCCCAAGAGGGTCACGCCGACACCGCCGAAGGCGATGAGGGACAGCAGGACGCCGCCGATGGCCATGCCGGTCTTGGCGAGATCCTCGCGGTAGCCGCTCCAGTCGTCGGTGTTCGAGTCCACGGTGGTGTCCTCGCATAGGGTCCTGTCGCCGACCTTGACCTGCTTGAGGCCTGTCGTGTCGGACGCGTCGCCGTCGGACTTCGTGTCGCCGGTCTGGTTGCCGTCGGTGGGCTGCTGGCCGCCGAACTGGTCGGTGACGGGGCATTCGACGAGCGGCGTGCCGGTGACCTTCACACGGTCGGTGTGCTTGCCGCCCTGCTCGACGCCCTTCAACGTGCCGGTGATGATGGTGGACTCGCCGGGCTTGAGCACGAGGGTGTCCCAATCGTCCGGATACTTCAGGTCCGTGACGTCGCCTTCGCCGGCGATGGTCCTGTCGACCATCTTGAGGTCCTTGGCGAGATACCAGGCGCCCTCACCGGTCGAGGAGTCCGTCTTGGACGTGTTGGTGATCTTGAACGCGATCTGCTGGCTGTCTCCGGCCATCTTCAACGCGTCCTTCACGTCGTCGCGGTCGCCGGCCTGTTCGCCGGAGGCCACGTCGTACTTCTCGATGTGGATCGACGGGGTCATGTCCGGGGTGCGGGTCCACACGATGTTGGACTGGAACTCCTTGTCGTTGAACTGTTCGGTGAACTGGTTCTCGACGCGTTCGGACACCTTCAGGCGCTTGCACTGGATGTACGCGCGCCAGCCGTTCTCATGCGCGTTGTCCGCGGACACGAGGGCACGGTACGCTTCGGTCGCCTCGACGGTGACCTGGCCGTTGGCGTCGGCCGTGGCGGTGAACAGTTCCCCGCCGAGCTTCGAGCCGTCGAAGCCGTTGCCGGCGAGCTTGTCGCCCTTGGCGGCGAGCACCTTGCCGTCCCTGTACAGGTCGCGGGTCGCGTACACGGCCCACTGGCCCGTGTACTGGTCGAACTCGGTGTTCAGCGGATCCACGATCTTCCACTGGCTGACTTGCGGGTAGGCGCGGTCGGCCGGGATGACGGAGCTGTCGAGCTGGTAGAGGAAGGTGCGGTCCTTGTACACGCTTCTGCCGTCGATGCTTTCGCCGCCGACCTTGACGGTCACGTCCTTGGCCGGGTTGACGGGCTTGAGCGGGTTGGACACCTCGTTGGTCTCCACGGTCGTGTCGTTGGTGACCTGGATGGCCTTGTTCCTGACCGTGTACCCATCCTTGACCTTGACGACCTTGTACGGCATGACGACCTGGTAGGTCTGGCCGAGGAGGTTCTGGTCGATGGCCGGATCGTTGAGCGGATCATGCTTGCCGTTGGTCGAATACTTGGCGAGGTCCTTCGGCTGGGGGTCGCCCTTGACGGTGACGCCCTTCTTCGGGATCCACGTGTCCACGGTCTTCGCGTACACGTATGCGACGCCGTCCTTGATCTGGATGTTGAACTTTCCGGTCACGTCCTTGCCGGACTGGTCGAGCACCTCGATCTTGGATTCGTCGATGGCGACGTACTCGTCATCGAAATCGTCGGTGATGCCGGCCTTCCACACGCGGTACGCGTTGTTGGTCTGCTTCAGGTCGAGGGTGACCAGATAGTTGCCGGTATCGCCCAGCAGCATGGTTTTGCCGTCGATGCTGACGGTCGGATCGCCCTGCTCCTTGGACTGGTTGTCCTTCTTGGAGGGGTTGTGGACCGGCGGCAGGTTGTCGACGATGTTCGACGGGGTGATCATGTTGTTCAGCGTGAGCGCCCACTGGTTGGCCACTTTGCGGTCGACGGGAGCGTTCTTCGCGACGGTGCCTTCGAAACGGACCTGCACCTGCGGGTTCGTGCCGGCCTTCCAATGTTCGGCCACGTACTTGTTCGAGTACGTGATGGTGAACTTGTGCGCCGCGGTGTCCCATGCGACCGTGTAGTCGCCTTCGACGCCCATCTGCGGGTCGCTGGTGGTCAGCTGTCCGCCGGTGGCGAGGTCGGTGATCTCAAGGGTCTGCGGGTCGGGTTCGAGGTACTGGTCGTACACGTCGGTGTCCTGGATGGACACGATCCGGTATCCGAGGTCGGCGGGCAGTTTCGGCTGCGTGGTGAGACGGTATTCGACCTTCTGGCCCGGATACACGACCTTGTCGTCGGCGTCGTTGTTCGCGCCGCCCTGGCTGCCTTCGGCGATGACCTTCTTCTTGACCGGTGGGACATAGCCGCAGATGTGCGGTTCGTTGGTCGGCTGGGACTCGTTGTTGACCTTCTCGGAACCCGAGTTGGTCAGCTTGGAGCCGTCGGGGTTCTCGCAGAACGTGAGCTCGTCGCCCGCGGCCTTCCTGAAGTCCTTGCGGACCTGGGCCGCGCCCTTGCCGTTGGCGAAGTTCACCACGCCAGGCAGGAGCAGGCTGATCTGCTTCGGATTCTTCAATCCGGCCTGCGCGGCACGGTACTCCGGCTTCGCGGTCGCGGTGACCTTGGTGCCCTGGACGGTGATGTCGAACTGGTCGGTCACATCCCTGCCCTTGTTCGCGATGTCCGCGACGGAGGATGCCGCGTCGGTCGTGGCGTCGGCCTCGTACACGCGGATCTTCGACTTGTCGGACGTGAGGTCCCAGATGTAGTCGGCCTTGGCGTAATCGTCGGTCAGCTTGATGTCGGTGACCTTGACGAGATCGGACGCGATGACGCCGTTGACCACGGACGCGACCTGGTCGCCGTCGAGGAACTTCTGGGTGTCCGCTCCGGTCTTGTTCGTCTCGTCCGGATCGACCACGGCCTGCCAGGTGCCGTCATCGCCGAGCTTGATCCAGCTCTTGTCCGGGTTCGGGCTCCACTCCTTGACGGGCGGCTCGTTGCCGGGCACGGTCTGCTGGTTCCATTTCTCCCAATCGCCGTTGGTGAGCTGGACCTTCTGGCCGGCCTTGAGCACGCCCTTGGTGAACGCGCCCTTGATGGTCATGCGCACCTTGCGGTCCGCCGCCTGGTTGTAGGTCGTGTCGAGCAGCGGTTGTTTCGCGGTGATCCACACCCTGTCGTCCTGCTTGTGCACGTCGAACAGGCTGTTCGCGTCCTTGCCGTCGATGGTGACGGTCACGGTAGCGGAGTCCAGGTCGATGTTCCTGGCGCTCTTGGAGAAATCATCGCCCAATTCGTAGGAGCTCATCTTCCTGGCGAGGTTCTTCGGCAGCAGGCCGTTGACGGTCACGCCGAAATCGTCCTGCTGGACGAACGTGTGCGTGTCCGCGTTGACCTTGTTGCTCCACGCCGTGTCCTCGGCCGTGGCGGCCTGGCCCTGGTCGGCGCTCCATACCTTGTCGGGCTTCGGGTTGCGCACGTAGACCGGCGGCTCGTTGGTCGGCTGGGATTCGTTGTTCCAGGTTTCGGTGGCCTTGTTGGTCAGTTTCTTCTGGTCCGCCGCGGCCTGGGCGTTCGGAACCTGCTTGACGATGCCGCCGATGTACAGTTTGACCTTGCGGTCCTTGGTGCCGAACGCGGTCTTCGTGAGGAACGACTGCTTCGCGGTCGCGGTGGTCGTGTGCTTCGCGGTGTCGACCGTGATGTCGAACTGGTCGGTCACGTCCTTGCCGTCCACATACACCTTGACCTGGTCCTTGTGGTTCCAGTCGATCCACTGGGCCGAAGCGGTCCAATCATCGGTGATCGCGTAGGAGGTGAACGGGTTGAGCAGGTGCGCGGGGATACGGCCGTTGACCACGGCGCCGATCGCGTCGCCGGTCACGAACGTGCGGTTGTCGCTGCCCTTGTCGTTCGTATGCTGCGGATCCTCGGCCGTCAGGGCGCCGTTGGAGTCCAACACCCACACCTTGTCGGGCTTCGGAGTGACCTTGCCGACCTGTTCGCTGTTGCCGGTCTGGCAGTGGCTCTTATCCGCATTGCCGTATTCGTCGCCGGTCCAGCAGGCCTGGCTGTCGTCCGGGATGGTGTAGTCCGTGCCGGTCGGGGTCGCGGACTGGGGCACGTTCAACGTGTATTGTCCGGAGACCGGGTTCAGCACGTGCGCCTTGACGACGCGTTTGCCCGCATGGGAATCGTCCACCGTGATGTCGGCCTTGACGGTGTTGCCGTCCTGGTCGGTCACGGTGATCTTCGAATAGTCGTCCTTGTCGGCGCCGCCGATCAGGACCTTCTGGCCGGTCACGTCGATCGTGTCGTACAGCCAGAAATGCTCGGACGCGTTCGACTGGGCGGTGATATGCGCCGTATACAGGCTGCCGGAAGCGATCTGCTGGGCCTCGGCGGTGACCTGCTGGCCCGCCATGTTGGTGAGCTTCTTCGACGGCGGCGGCGAGACCGGCTTCCAGGATTCCTTCGCGTCCTGAGCGCCCATATGGCTGGCCGCGGCCTTCATATGGCTCTGCTTGCCGACGGTCACATCATAGTAGTAGAAGCCGGCCGGCCAGACCTTCCAAGACTTGTCCACGTCCCTATAGCCGAACGAGACGCTTTTGGTCGTGTTGTTGTTCTGGGTGAACTGCTTGGACGCGGTACGGGTCGTGCCGTCCAGACCGGTCCAATGCAGCGTGACGGTGCCCGTCACGTCCTCGGAGATCGTGCTGCCGCCACGGCTGGTGGTGATCGCGTCGGAAACGTCATCGGTCGAACCGGCCTGGGTGAACAGGCCACCCGCCTGCGTGCTGACGGTCAGATCATAGTCGACCGGCGGCTCGTCCTGGTCGAGGACGATGGCGACGACCGCGCGCGGGGCCTTGCTCATCTCACGAGCGGCGAGACTATTGATGGAAGTCTGTCCATCAGAGAAGAACGAACGGGTCGTGTAGTTGGCTCCCTGATACGAATAGGTGCCGTTCGGGATGCCGGAGGCGTTGTAGGCCGCCTTCCACTGGGCCGCGC
>ENA-OPSW01001762-OPSW01001762.1-human-gut-metagenome-genome-assembly--contig:-NODE-1762-length-11289-cov-2.530354_pt1 | contig 11289 bp, 9 predicted proteins | sample MGYA00241463_ERZ501918 | MGnify/ENA primary metagenome ERZ501918 (study PRJEB25962, sample SAMEA2042443) | human gut metagenome | biome: human gut; feature: human-associated habitat; material: faeces... | reverse complement strand
TGCAGGTACTGGATGATGGACGTATCACAGATTCTCAGGGACGTACTGTTGACTTTAAGAATACAATTCTTATCATGACTTCCAACATCGGTTCTCCGTATCTGCTGGATGGTATTGATGAGAATGGTGAGATTAAAACTGAGGCTCAGAGTCAGGTTATGGATGACCTGAGAGGCCATTTCCGTCCGGAATTCCTGAACCGTCTGGATGAAATAATTATGTTCAAGCCCTTGACAAAATCCAATATTGGTAAGATAGTAGACTTGATGGTCGGCGAGCTTGACAAACGTCTTGCAGACCAGGAGCTTTCCCTGGAACTGACAGATGCAGCCAAGGATCAGGTTATCGAGAATGGCTATGACCCGGTATATGGTGCACGTCCGTTGAAACGTTATCTGCAGAAATATGTAGAGACTCTTGCGGCGAGAAAGATTTTGTCCGGAGATGTTCACGCAGGTGATACTCTGGTGCTGGATGTTCAGAATGGGGAATTCATTGTTACGGTAAAGGACGGAAACTAAATGATACCCAAAGATCCAATGATTCTGCTGAGTTATGTGAATACTCAGCTCAGGGATTACTATGATTCCCTGGAAGCACTCTGTACATGCAGAGGACTGAAGAAAGACGAACTGGTGGCGAAGATGCATTCCATCGACTATGAGTATGATGAGGCAACCAATCAGTTCATATAAGAAATATGTGAAATGCTCTCTGACAGCGGGAATTGCTGTCGGGGAGCATTTTTCGTATTGCATATAAGAAAGATCCCTGCTTTAATTGCCCAAAAGTGATAAACTGCGGAGCAGTTATTGGGTCATGTGTTTCAAAATCAGTACAATTTTAAAAAATAGATAAGGCAGCACAAAAAAATGTCAGTAATAAAGATTAAATCGTTAAAATATAAACGAAAATAATCAGGGAATATGTAAAAAATGTATAAAAAAACAGGAAATAAAGTATAAATATTCACTATCCACACAATTGATTTTTGTATGCTGTATGATATAATTGCATCTGTAAAAAACAAGCGCATATTAAATAGGAAGAAACACGTATATGAAAAAAATCTCCTGAATGATAATCGCGCTGTACGAAAATACAATATGGAGGTGGCAGTTTTGAAAAAGTTGGTGACCGTACTGGGTGCTTTTTTTGCAGTTCTTCTGGCTTGCCCGTTGAGTGTATTTGCGGCAGAAGGCAGTAAAGCACCATCTACAGTACCTGTATGGCTTTGCATTCCCTTTGCAGGGCTTTTGTTATGTATTGCAGTGATGCCTCTGGTAAAAGCGGAGTGGTGGGAGTCTCATCAGCCACTGGTTGTTGCCTTATGGATCATTCTGATGGTGGTTCCATTTGCTTTCGTTTATGGAGCCGGAAAGACTGCAGAGACAGTTCTGGACTGTATTGTGAATGATTATCTTACATTCATCATTCTGTTATTCGGCCTGTTCTGCGTATCAGGTAATATTACCATGGAGGGTGATTTCGCAGGTTCCCCCCGTGTTAATGTAGGTCTGCTTGCACTGGGAACTCTTCTGTCAAGCTGTATCGGTACCACCGGTGCCAGTATGCTGATGGTACGTCCGGTAATTAAAATGAATTCATGGAGAAAGAGAAAAGGACATATTATGATCTTCTTTATCTTCATGGTTTCCAATATGGGTGGATGTCTTACACCAATCGGAGATCCGCCGCTGTTAATGGGATTTATGCGAGGCGTTCCTTTCTTCTGGAGCCTGCATCTGTTCCCTGTACTGATCTTTAATATGGTCATTCTGCTGTTTGTATTTTATCAGATTGATAAACGTTCCTACAGAAAGGATATTGCAAATGGACGTAAACCGGATATCCGTAAACCGGGTACTCAGTTTCGTCTGGATGGACTGCACAATATCATCTTCCTTGTGATGATCGTTGGCGCGGTAATCTTAAGCGGTGTACTTCCGGGAATGTCCGCATTTCAGGATGCCGCAGGCAATGTAAGAGGCATTCATCTTTTTGGAGAAGTAACCCTGACATTCCCGGCACTGATTGAGATTGTAATCATATTGCTTGCTGCTTTTCTTTCCTTTAAGACAACAGATAAGCAGATCCGTATCAGAAACCATTTTACCTGGGGCGCGATCCAGGAGGTTGCGGTTTTATTCATCGGTATTTTTATCACCATGCAGCCTGCATTGATGCTTCTGAAAGCGGTAGGACCGAATCTGGGAGTTACTGAACCGGCAGAGATGTTCTGGGCAACCGGTGCACTTTCCAGTTTTCTGGATAATACACCGACGTATCTGGTATTCCTTACAACAGCAGGAACGCTGGCATTTACAAATGGAATCACAACCACACTGGGAACAGTACCTACCAAGATTCTGTCTGCCATTTCCTGTGGTGCGGTATTCATGGGTGCCAACACTTATATCGGAAATGCCCCGAACTTTATGGTAAAGGCAATCTCTGATGAGAATGGTGTGAAGATGCCGTCATTCTTCGGATATATGCTCTGGTCTGTGGCATTTCTGATTCCGGTGTTTGTTATTGATATGTTTGTATTCTTTTTATAAAGAGGGAGGATCATTATGCAGGATAATCAGGAAAAATGTAAAGAACTTGCAATACGCATTTATAACCTGGACGAAGAAGTTTATAAATGTGTGGGTTCCTCTCTGGGACGTACATTTACAGGACAAAAAGAAACAACTCTCCGTCATCTGGCAGCACTGATGTATACCAAGCCGGACGGACATCTGCTCAGAAGTGAACTGGCGCTGATCAGTAACATGGCCCGTACCATCAGGGATAAGAGCGAGAGAAGACGTCTTATGATAGAGTATGACAGTATTCTGAAAGAGATTGAAAGTCTTCCGGATACATTTGGACAGACAGATATTGTAGATAAAGAACGTATCAGTCTGAATAATCTGATCGCAAGACGCCAGAATGAGATTTCCGAAAATGATCATCTGATCATCTGTATCAGCCGTACACAGGGAAGTGGCGGTAATGATATCGGATTTGAACTGGCGGATCAGCTTCAGATCAACTATTATGATGCAGAAATTTTTGATCAGGTTATGAAGCGTCTGCAGGCAGACAAAAATGCAGTCAGTGATACTGGTAATTTTGAAGGGTTTGATAAATACAGAAAGAAAAAACACACAGATCTGAAAACCTGGTTCAGGGAATTCAATCGTTATCATGGACTTCCGAAGCAGGACGCAGTATTTTTCAATATGAGTGATCTGATCTGTGAACTGGCAAAGAGTGAAGACTGCGTGATCATGGGACGTTGCGCAGATGCGATTCTTAAGAATAATCATATTCCTCATATCAGTCTGTTTATCAGTGCTCCGTTCCAGGTTCGTGTGCAGCACGTTATGGATATCCGTAATATGAATCTGAAACAGGCAGTACGTTTTTTGAAGCAGATGGATAAGCAGCATAAGAAATATTATGAATTTTATACCGGTGAGAAATGGGGAAAACCGGAGAATTATGATTTGTGTATCAACAGTGCCAACTATGGACTGAAGGATACAATTGAGCTGATCCAAAGAATGCTGGATCAGAAGGTTCACTGATCAGAGGGAGATTTATCTGTCTGATTTAACCGAATCAAGTAAATAGCGGAGCGGATTGCGAATATCCGCCTGACAAAGAAAATAAGCTCTGTGGATAAAAGAAAAATCCACGGAGCTTATTTTTTTGTTGCCAAGTCCAGGCAGATATTTATAAGCAGCAAAGCAATCTGGGAATGTCCGGCGCTTGCTGTAAACGACTTTGATTTTAACGCCAGTTGAATGTACTCATACCATAAACATAGATAAAGGCAATTATAATCGGAAGTACAAACCGGAAGAGCGGTTTCATCCAGCTCTGTACCTTTAAACCCTTACCGGTATTGCTCTCTTTGATAAAGTTATCCCATCCCCAGCCGAACTTATTACAGCAGAAGAGTGCAAGGATGAGAGAGCCAAGGGGTAAAATATTGTTGGAAACAATAAAATCCCAGAAATCAAGCCAGGTAGTTCCTTCGGCAAATGGCTGGAAGTGGAAAACGCTGAAACCAAGGGCTGTGGTAAGTGCCAGAAGAAAGACACCTGTGCCGCAGACCACGCTACCTTTTGGACGAGACCAGCCGGTGAGCTCACGTATCATTGCCAGGATGTTTTCGCACACTCCCAGAACTGTTGACATAGCTGCAAATACCATGAACAGGAAGAATAAGGAACCCCAGATGCGACCTCCGGACATGTTGTTAAAAACTGCTGCCATTGTATCAAACAGAAGGCTCGGACCTGCATTTACTTCCAGATTAAAGGTAAAGCATGCAGGGAAAATAATAACTCCTGCCAGAAAAGCAACCAGTGTGTCCAGTGTGATCACATGGATAGCTTCCCCCATTAGAGAATGCTCTTTGCCAATATAGCTGCCAAAGATAGCCATGCCACCCATACCTGTAGATAAAGTAAAGAATGCCTGGTTCATTGCCCCTACGATCACCGAACCATCAATCTTTGAGAAATCCGGTTTCAGATAAAAGGTCATTCCCTCACCAGCGCCTTTCAGAAAAAAACTGTGCACAGCGAGAGCAAGCATCAGCACCAGCAGTGCAGACATCATATATTTTGTCACACGCTCCAGTCCTCCCTGAAGATTGAAGGAAAGGATGAAAAATGCAATGACTACAGTGACCAGTAAGAAGAATACATTCACAGAGGGAGAGGAGATCATGGCTGAAAATCCCAGTGAACCATTTTTACCTCTGAGAAACTGTACAAAATAATAAATGATCCAGCCGCAGACAACAGTGTAAAATGCCATCAGGGCAATGTTGCCAAGCAGACAGAACCAACCGAAAATCCCCCATTTCTGTCCTGGCTTTTCCAGCTTACGGTACATGAAAAGGGGACTTGTCTGAGCCGCTCTTCCGATGGAAAATTCCAACACAAGAGCCGGGATTCCCAGGATGACCAGACACAGAAGATAGATCAGCATAAAGCTGCCGCCGCCATTTTGCCCGCACATCCACGGGAATTTCCACACATTTCCGCAGCCAATGGCGCAGCCGGCGGAAAGCATAATGAAGCCAAGCCGGCTTCCAAGCTGTTCACGTTTCATAAGATAACGCTCCCTTCAGAAGTTCATATAAGAGATATTATAAGATAAAAAACAATATTTGTAAAATTGATTGTTTTGTTGTATATTATTGAAAATATCGTTTGTATAAGAAAAATAACGCTTCTGCGTTTTGATGGGAAAATATTGAAAAAAATATGGGAAAGGAACGAGAAATGGATACAAATGTGTTAAAAACTTTTATTGCAGTATGTGAATATTCCGGATTTTCGGCTGCTGCAAAAGAACTGGGATATACACAGTCTACAGTTTCTTCACAGATTAAACAACTGGAAAAGGAGCTTGATGTCAGGCTGTTTGACCGTTATTATCATAAAATCAATCTTACGGAAAAGGGAGTTTTAGTTTTGCAGCAGGCTCGAAACATTCTGAAGGCACAGGCGAAAATGCTTGATTCGCTGAATTCGGCTGAAAGCATTGAAGGCGAGATCCGGTTGTCTATGTCCAGTTCTGTCTGCAGCAGATATTTTAAAAATGATTTTCTGCGTTTTCATCATCAGTATCCGGAAATAAAAGTGGAGATAACAGAAAACGGTACAGAGCAGATGTTTGATAAATTGCGGAAGAACGAAACAGATCTGGTTTTTACTCTGGACAGGCATATTTATGATTCGGATTTTATTATTTGCGCGGAACAGGAAGAACAGGTTCATTTTATTGCAGCGGCTGATAATCCTGTTGCAGGCTGTTCATGGAAATTAAGTGAAATTTCTCAGAATGAGTTTGTGTTAACAGAACAAGCCATGAGCTACAGAAAAATACTGAATGAAACCCTTGCGTCCCAATCACTGGAAATCCGTCCGGTTCTTGAAATCGGAAATCCGCTTCAGATATGTGAACTGGTAAAAAACAGCAGCCTGCTTTCCTTTCTTCCGGATTTTATTTCGGAGAAATATGTGAAAGACGGACAGATTAAAAGACTGGATGTTGCCGGCTGCCCGGTAACTGTATGGACACAGTTGCTGCTCCACAAAAATAAATGGCGGTCTCCGGCAATTAATGTGTTTGTAGAATTTTATAAAGAAGTCATGCAGAGATAGAACTTGAAGAATACTGGAAATTTTATTCGACCTGAGATGAAAAATATTAGCCGGGCAAAATAAAATTGAATATTTACAAATTGGAAATATCAAAGTTAAATCTAAAATAATTATAAACTGCACAAAAAACACTTGCATTTTTTGTCTAAAAGTATATTATATATGATTAGTCAGGCTAATCAAAGAACAATGTCAGACCTGAAAGAGGACAGAGGCCGGAAAGGAGTGAAGTTATGTGGTGCCCAGAAGAGGAGAAGAAAGAAAAACGAGAAGAGAAAAGCATGCCTGCTCTCTTTATGGAAATCAACCGCCAATATGGTATGAGATGTATGCAGCGTATACGGGAAATCGGTATCCAGCAGGGACAGATGCCGATCATTATGATCGTATACAGAAATAACGGCTGCAGCCAGAAGAAAATCGCAGAATGTATGGGTGTAACGCCGCCCACTGTAAATGTAAGTATCCAGCGTCTGGAGAAAGCCGACATTGTCTGCAGGAAACGTGATGATAAAGACCAACGCATCATGCGTGTATATCTGACAGAAAACGGAAGAAAAATCGTGGAGGAGCTCCAGCAGGAAAGCAAAGCTGTGGAAAAAGTGATGTTCAGCAATTTCAGCGAAGCAGAGCTATGTCTTTTACGAAGGTTTTTTGGGCAGATTCTGGATAATATTTCGGAGATACCTGTCAACAGGTAGAAACTGAAAAATACATGATGGAGCAGATTGAGAAAACTGTATCAGCATGTTCAGATAAAAAATAATATTGTCTGTGAAAGAACTGACACGTGAGTTTAAACAGACATACATATTAAAAATAGGAAAAGAGGGAATCAAGCAATGATTAAACTGATGAAATATCTGAAGAAATCAGCGGGATACATTGTCCTGATCATAGCACTTCTGTTTCTGCAGGCGTACTGTGATCTTTCCCTGCCGGATTATACCTCCAAGATCATTAATGTAGGTATCCAGCAGAAAGGTATTGAAGACAGTGTGCCGGATAAGCTTCGGGATTCAACCCTGCAGAATCTTCAGATTTTTATGGATGAGGATCAGAAAAAGGAAGTTTCACAGAATTATACACAGGAAGATGATACCTGGTTATTAAACGATGATATTTCCAAAGAAACCAGAGAGAATTTAAATGAGGATTTCTCAAAGGCAATGATGATGGTAGCTGCCTTTTCCGAAGACAGTGAGCAGGGGCAGGCAATGGTTGCACAGATGGGCCTTCCGGAGGGAACAGACCCGTTGACAGCACTGGCACAGATGCCGGAAGAAGCAGTACAGCAGATTATGAGTCAGGTGGATGAGAGGCTGAAAGATATGCCGGAGTCTATTGTGACACAGGCTGGTGTTTCCTTTGTTGCTTCAGAATATGAAGCACTGGGAAAAGATGTGGATGCCATTCAGATGCATTACATCCTGATGTCAGGTATCAGAATGCTTGCCATGGCACTGGTGATCATGCTGGCAGCAATCAGCGTCACATTTATTTCGGCCAGAGTGGCAGGCAGACTTGGTCATGACCTGAGAAACAGCATTTACCGCAAGGTTATGAGCTTTTCCAGCAGAGAATATCATAAATTCTCCACAGCATCCCTGATCACACGAAGCACCAATGATGTGCAGCAGGTACAGCAGGTTATGGCAATGATGTTCCGTATTGTTCTGTACGCGCCGATCCTTGGTATTGGTGGAGTGCTCAAGGTATTAAACACAGATTCTTCCATGACATGGATCCTTGGTGTGGCAGTTGGTCTGATCCTGATTGTGATCTTTGTGCTGTTCCAGGTGGCAATGCCAAAATTCACTATCTTACAGACTCTGATCGACAGACTGAATCTGGTATCCCGTGAGATTCTGACAGGTATTCCTGTTATCCGTGCATTCAGCCGTGAGAAACATGAAGAAGAGCGCTTCGAGAAGGCAAACCTGGATCTGACAAAAACAAACCTGTTTGTCAACAGATGTATGACTTTTATGATGCCCATTATGATGTTGATCATGAACGGAGTATCTGTACTTATTATTTACAGTGGTGCCCATGCAGTAGACAACGGAACCATGCAGGTTGGTAATGTTATGGCATTTATCCAGTATGCAATGCAGATTATTATGTCATTCCTTACGATCACTGCAATGTCCATTATGCTTCCAAGGGCAAATGTGGCAGCGCTTCGTATTGATGAGGTTCTGAAAACAGAGGTTTCCATTCAGGATCCGGAAACTCCGGTACATCCGTCAGAAAGTGTGAAAGGTGAGATCGAATTTGACCATGTATCCTTTGCTTACCCGGAAGCAGGTGAGAATGTACTGACAGACATTTCCTTTAAAGCAAAGAAAGGTCAGACGATTGCAGTGATCGGAAGTACAGGAAGTGGTAAAAGTACCCTGATCAATCTGATCCCAAGATACTATGATGTGACAAAGGGTTCTGTTAAAGTGGATGGTGTGGATGTCCGTGACATGACTCAGAAAGAGCTTCGTGATAAGCTGGGATATGTGCCGCAGAAGGGTGTACTTTTCTCAGGTACTATTGATTCCAATATCCGTTATGGTAAGCCGGAGATCACTGATGCACAGGTAAAGGAAGCAGCAGAGGTTGCACAGGCTACAGAATTTATTGATACCAAACCGGAGAAATATGAATCCCCTGTATCACAGGGAGGTACCAATGTTTCGGGCGGACAGAAACAGCGTCTGTCCATTGCCAGAGCCATTGCAAAGGATCCGGAAATCTTTATCTTTGATGACAGCTTCTCTGCCCTTGACTTTAAGACTGACAGTCAGTTAAGAAAGGCATTGAAGGAGTACACCAAGGACGCAACTACCGTAATCGTTGCCCAGAGGATCAGTACTATCCTTGGTGCAGACCAGATCATTGTACTGGACGACGGATATATGGCAGGCATTGGAACTCATAAGGAACTGATGGCAAATTGTGAGGTATATCAGCAGATTGCAAGATCTCAGTTATCAGAGGAGGAACTGGCATGAGCGAACAGAGAAGAAGAGGTCCTATGGGAGGACATGGACGTATGATGTCCGGCGAAAAGGCGAAAGACTTCAAGGGCTCCATGGCTAAGCTTTTCCGTTATATGGGACGATATAAATTCCGCTTTATACTGATGTTTATCTTTGCAGTAGCGGGAACTGTGTTTAGTATTGTAGGGCCTAAGATTTTAGGTAAGGCGACCACAGAGCTGTTTAACGGCCTGGTTGCCAAGGTAAACGGAACCGGTGAAATTGACTTCGGAAAGATCGGGATGATCCTGTTATGGACACTTGGATTATATGTGTTAAGTGCATGCTTTTCCTTTGTACAGGGATTCGTAATGTCCGGGATCTCCAATGATGTTACCTATAATCTGAGAAAAGATATTTCAAAGAAAATCAACAGACTGCCTCTGAACTATTATGAGAGCAGAACAAACGGAGAGATCCTCTCCCGTATCACCAATGATGTGGACACTCTGCAGATGAGTCTGAACCAGAGTCTGACGCAGCTGATCACATCAGTGACAACTCTGATTGGTGTATTTATTATGATGCTTTCCATTAACGTGTGGATGACTCTGGCAGCACTTCTGATCCTGCCGGTTTCCATGTTCATCATCCAGACTGTCATGAAGCATTCCCAGAAATACTTCCAGGATCAGCAGAGCTATCTGGGTAAAGTAAACGGTCAGATCGAAGAGAACTTCGGCGGTCATAATGTAGTCCGGGTTTTCAACAAAGAGAATGATGTAGTAGAAGAATTTGAAAAAGACAATCAGAAGCTTTATGAATCTGCATGGAAATCTCAGTTTTTCTCAGGAATGATGATGCCGATCATGCAGTTTGTAGGTAACCTTGGATATGTAATGGTAGCTCTCTTAGGCGGCGTGTTTGTAATCAAAAAAAGTATTGAAGTCGGTGATATCCAGTCCTTCTTCCAGTACATCCGTAACTTTACACAGCCAATCCAGCAGATTGCACAGGTTACAAACCTGTTACAGTCCTCAGCAGCAGCTTCCGAACGAGTATTTGAATTCCTGGAGGAGCCGGAAGAGAGTCAGAATGAGAAGAACCCTGTAGATGTTAATACACTTACAGGAGATGTACAGTTTGAACATGTAAAATTCGGTTACAATCCGGATAAGATCATTATTAATGATTTCTCTGCAGATGTGAAGGATGGCCAGAAGATTGCCATTGTAGGTCCCACAGGTGCAGGAAAGACAACTATGGTGAAACTGCTTATGAGATTCTATGATCTCAATGGCGGAAGTATTAAGGTAGACGGTTATGACATCAAAGACTTTAACAGAAGCAGTCTGAGAGAGATGTTTGGAATGGTGCTTCAGGATACCTGGCTGTTTTCCGGAACCATTATGGAAAACATCCGCTATGGACGGCTGGATGCTACCGATGAGGAAGTGATCGCAGCAGCAAAGGCTGCTCATATCCACAACTTTATCATGCAGCAGCCGGGAGGCTATAACATGGTTCTGGATGAGGAGACCAGCAATGTTTCCCAGGGCCAGAAGCAGCTCCTGACAATTGCAAGAGCCATTCTTGCAGACAATAAGATCCTGATCCTGGATGAGGCTACCTCCTCCGTTGATACCAGAACCGAGGTACAGATCCAGAAAGCTATGGATAACCTGATGAAAGGCAGAACCAGCTTTGTCATCGCTCACAGACTTTCCACCATCAGGGACGCAGATCTGATCCTGGTTATGAAGGATGGTGACATTATCGAGCAGGGCAGCCATGAAGAGCTGCTTGCAAAGAAAGGCTTCTACGCAGATCTTTACAACAGCCAGTTTGATAAGACGCAGACTGCATAAAAGTAAGTGAAACAGATAAAAAAATACAGCAGCTTTTTCGGAAAATATACGGAAAAACTGCTGTTTTTTTTGTCTTCAGAGAGAAAAAATCCAGGGATTTGCTGTCTGTACTTTTACCCGCAGATAATGTATAATGGAGCAAAGTTTCTGCCGGAAAGGAAGGCAGGGACAAAGTCATGACAACGAAAAAACTCATTTATTGCAGCAGCCCTGGGTGTTTTTTTACAAAGACTTGTAGAAAGGGCTGCAGCGCGAATGTTAAAGGGGTATACC
>ENA-OPSW01001761-OPSW01001761.1-human-gut-metagenome-genome-assembly--contig:-NODE-1761-length-11290-cov-2.139119_pt1 | contig 11290 bp, 9 predicted proteins | sample MGYA00241463_ERZ501918 | MGnify/ENA primary metagenome ERZ501918 (study PRJEB25962, sample SAMEA2042443) | human gut metagenome | biome: human gut; feature: human-associated habitat; material: faeces... | reverse complement strand
TGCTCCGGCAGTTTTACCCCCGACTGTCTCAATACTTTCCTCTGAAACATAAGTGCATGCATAATCAAATACTGCGATGGATGAAAATGTCCGATTGTGTTCCAGTTGCACATTTTTTCAGTTGGAAATACATTTCTGTAATTCATCGGTTTCTGGATTCCCTCATCCAGATGATCGTACACATAATTACAGATGATCAGATCCGGGAACTGTGCGACTTCAAAACTTTTTATTTTATCTAACATTTTCAGATAAGCATCACGGTCGAACCAATCGTCGGAATCCACGACTTTATAATAAAGTCCATGCGCCAGCTCCAGCCCTTTGTTCACACCGGAACCATGACCGCCGTTTGGCTTATGCACCGCTTTTACAATGTTTGGATAAAGCATTTCGTATTCATCTGCGATCGCACCTGTCCGGTCGGAAGAACCATCGTCAATAATGAGGATCTCGACATCCTCGCCGCCCACCAAAAGTGAATCCACACATCTTCGCATATAATTTTCTGAATTGTAACATGGGATTGTAAATGTGATATATTTCATTTGGAATGACCTCCGCTATACTCTGTAACATTTTTACTGTTAACGAGTATAACGGTTCATTCTTAAAATACACATGGATTATTCTAAAGAAAAGGTAAAGATTACCTATACAAAATGTTAAATCTTCAATAATTCGATCATAAACAGCCAGACCAGTCCATAATAAGTGACCACTGCTACCAGATCATTCACGGTTGTGATAAGTGGTCCTGACGCGACCGCCGGATCGACTTTGATCTTATGGAAAAGCAGTGGGATCGTTGTTCCGACAAGGCTCGAGATCACCATCGCAAGCATTAAGGAAACTCCCACACAGCCTGAGATCAAAAACGAATAGGAAAGCGCATTTCCTTTTATGAAACACACATAGAGTCCGATAAATACAAATGCCATAATTCCAAGAAACAGTCCATTTGCAAAACCAATGCGCATCTCTTTCAAAATCAGTCCAAACTTATCTTTCCGGTTTAAATTCTCATCCATCAGCACACGGATCGTCACCGCCAGCGACTGGGTTCCGACATTTCCTGCCATATCTAAAATCAATGACTGGAAACACATCACAATCGGGATCACTGCAACGACCGTCTCAAAAATTCCAACAACCGAAGATACCACCATTCCCAAAAACAGCAGGATGATCAGCCACGGGAGACGTTTTTTCATACTCTGAAACGTCGTCTCCTCCAAATCTTCTTCCGCGGTAAGACCTGCCAACTTCGCATAGTCCTCTCCCATCTCTTCATCCACGGCTTCCACAATGTCATAAGCTGTGATGACTCCTAAGATTTTTCCTTCCTCTGACAATACCGGAATGGAATCCTCTGCGTAGTCTTTTAACCGTTCGATACACTCACTGATTTTCTCATGTGCTCCCACATACGGATAGGAAGTCGAGATCAGATCGTCCAGATTCTGATAATCTCTTGCCACGATCAGGTCTTTTAAATCGATTGCTCCATAATACTGCTCATTTTCATCTACTACATAGATCGTTGAGATATTATCGTTCTCTCCCGCCTGACGGATCAGCTCATGCGTAGCCTGACGGATGTTCAGATTCTTTCCTATGACGATAAAATTCGTTGTCATTTTGCTACCGATCTCATCATCTTCATAAGATAAAATCAGTTTGACATCTTTTTCCGCATCATCATCCAGCAGATCAACGATCCTGGTCTTAGTGTCCGCATCCAGATTCTCCAGAACATCGACCGCATCATCGGAATCCATCTCCGAAATGACTCTGGCAGCATTTTCCAGGTTGATCTCCTGCAAATACTCTGCCGCATCCTCGGTATAGGAAAGGATTTCCGCAATATACTCCTCTCCAAGCAACGGATAGAGTTTTTTTCTTTCCTCCGGTGTCATCTGCTCCATTGCATCCGCAATGTCGCTCTCATGATAATCGGAGATTTTTTCGAGCAATTCTTCTTTTCCAAGATTGCTTCGGAATAATGTTAATAATTCTTCTACATAAGTCGGTTCTTTTAATACTTCTTTTTGCATTTCTGCCTCCTGTTCTCCCTGAAAAAAAGGGCATAAAAAACCACCGCTTTACTTCCAAGCAGCATGCGTAAGTTCCTACTGTTATAGTTCATGACAATAGATTGTCCGCGAAGCGTGCACTCTATTGTATAGGCATGTAAACCGGTGGTTTCAGAAGGCATATTCTATTATCACAGAGGTCAGACGCCCACAGACATCTGCCCTGTGCCAAAGCATTCAGAAAATCCATCGGTTTTGTTCTTTCGCCCCGCACTATCACAACTGTCCATGAATGTCACCTCCTAAAAAATTTCCATTGCTATTATATAATCGTGACCGGAAATGGTCAACTCATTTCTGCCTCATTTCTATCTGTCTTTCATAAATGCTTCGATCTCGTCCGGATCACGGATAATTGCCTCTGAGAGGCACTCACAGCCGTTCTCTGTGATCAGAAGATCATCCTCGATACGGATTCCGATTTCCCATTCGTCAATGTAAAGTCCCGGTTCATCAGTAATGATGGCACCCGGTTGTAATGTTTCATTGCAAGCCGCTGTGACATCATGCACATCGATTCCAAGATGATGGGATACGCCATGCATATAATAAGTATCAATCTCGTCCTCTTTTTCGATCAGACCGAGTTTCATGCAGCCTGCTGCAAGCACTTTCTTTGCAATCTCATTTAACTCTTTTAACGTCATGCCCGGTTTTGCAGTCTTTGCAACCTCACGGTTTGCAGCTAAAACAATGTCGTAAACCTGTCTCTGGCGCTCTGTGTATGTTCCGTTTACCGGATAAGTTCTTGTGATATCTGCGCAGTATCCGCGGTATTTTGCCCCGAGATCCATCAGCAGTAAAGAACCATCCTCACAAATGTCAAGGTTTGTGTCGTAGTGAAGCATGGTTCCGTTCGCACCGCTTCCTGCGATGGTAGGGAATGCAGTTCCCTCCGCTCCGTTATAGCGGATCATGTATTCAAAATCAGCCTGTGCCTGATACTCGGTGCAGCCCGGTTTCAGATTCTTCATCACGAATTTCAGCGCGTCGTCGGTGATCTTGATTGCCTGGCGGACGAGAGCGATCTCATCCTCATCTTTCTGCATCCGCAGTGCTGCGATGACAGGAGCAATGTTTTTAATCGGTCTGCCTGGAAATTTCTTTGCGAACTCCTCTGCCTTTACCATGTTGTAATCCGGCAGATCCTCGACCTGATAGCGGTAGCAGTCGAAATACAGGGTTCCGATGTCCTCGCGTGCCATCAGACGGTTTACCATGCCCTCAAAGGAATCCAGGAAACGAACGTCATCGATTCCGGTGATCTCCTGTGCCTCGGATACGGTTACTTTTCTTCCAAACCATCTCTCCTGGTTCAGATCCGCCTCCTCGATAAACAGAATGGATTTCTCCTCTTTTGCGGTCTTTTTCATCATCAGGATCATGTGATCTCTGCGAAGGCCGGTCAGATAGAAAAAGTTGCGGTTTGCTTCAAACGGCAGATATTCGTCTGCGCTGACATGCAGCTCGATTCCGGAAAACAAAAGCAGTGCGGAATCCTGGTCCATTTTATCAAAAACCTGTTTTCTTCTTTCTGTAAAATTCATCTGTCTTTCCTCACTTTCTTTTAGAGCCTGCCAAGATCTGTTTTCGGCTCCTCTACTAAGATAACACGTTCGTGCTTTTTTTCCTACCTTTTTCCTGCTTTTCTGTGAAAATTCTTATTTTATTCCGCACTTTCCAGTCCTTTGACAACTTCCAACGCTTTTTCGAGCTGCACATCGCTCGTCGCGTCATCCGGCAGCTCCACCTCGACATCCGGCGTAATGCCGACCTTGTGGATGTCGTTTCCGAGCGGCGTGTAATAATGGGCAATCGTCAGCTTCACCACGCTGCCGTCCGAGAGCTGGAATGTATTCTGGACAATGCCTTTTCCGAATGTCGTCGTTCCGACAATCGTTCCGATGCCGTAATCTTTGACTGCTCCCGTGAAGATTTCTGCCGCACTTGCCGTATTTTCATTGACCAGCACGACGAGTGGAATCGAGATCGGGGTATCGCCGTCGCAGGTATACTCTTCCCGTTTTCCATTTTTATCCTCGGTATACACGATGAGTCCCTCCGGCAGGATCTGGCGCAGGGTGTCACAGACTGCCGTCACGAGGCCGCCCGGATTGCCGCGCAGATCGATGATCAGGCGCTCCATGCCCTGATCCTGCAGTGACTGGTATGCTTTCTGGAACTGCTCGGAGGTAAGCCCTGTAAACTCGCTGATGGCCAGATAGCCGATCTTGTCGTCCAGCATTTTACCGTCTGCCACAATCGCCGCAAGCTTCTCTTTTGTGACTTCCGTTTCAATCAGATCCGCCTCGCCTTCCCGCTCGATGGAAAGCGTCACGGTGTCGTTCTCGCTGTTTTTCAGAAGACCGACCGCATCGTTGAGGTTTAAGCCTTCGAGTGTCTGCCCGTCAATCTTCACAATACGGTCATCCGCCTGAATACCGGCCTTCGCCGCCGGGGTATCGTCCTGTACGCCGGTGACCTGCAGCTTATCGCCATCCAGCGTCACCGTAACACCGATGCCCTGATAGTAACCCTCCTGCGCTGTCTTGATCGCTTCGTATTCCTCTTTCGTGTAATACGTAGAATACTTGTCGCCGAGGCCGCTGATCAGCCCTTTATACATCGCATCCGACAGCTCTGTGTCATCCACATCGCCCGCGTAAAGCTGGCTGATCATCGCTTTGATCGCCGCCGTCTTCCGCCACGCCCAGAAGCCGCCGGGGTGGTCCGCACTGCTTCCCGGCCAAAGAAACGTTGTTCCGACAAGCACGATCATTACAATCGCCAGCATGGAAATCATGCCCGCAAAGTAGCTCTTCCGCATCTCATTTTTTCGGTTTTTCTTTCTGTTTCTGCGCTTTTTCGGTTTTTCCTGCTCTGCCGCTTTTACGCCCTCTTTTTCTTCTTTCATCAGTTCTTCCAAAATATGCCTCCCAATCGAAAGATCCCGGAATCTTTTGACGGATTCCGGGACTTATTTTTACTTTATTATATTGTCTAATCCTATCAGACTTTCAAGTGTTTTCGAATCGTAAAGATACTGCCGACAAGTCCGATTCCCATACCGAGAATGAGTCCGACCGGAAGCAGAATCCGGAATACGGCCGATACCGGCATGAATGCCATAAAGTTCGACAGTACGCTGAACTCCGTCATAACGTAGCTGATGACTCTGTTGTATACAACATACAGCAGCCCCAGCGGAATCGCTGCTCCGACAAGACCGATCAGGATACCCTCGATCAGGAACGGAGCCCTTACAAACAGGTTCGTCGCACCGATCAGCTTCATGATACCGATCTCCTCTTTCCGGACCGAAATACCGATCGTGACGGTATTGCTGATCAGGAAAACAGATACGGCAAGAAGAATCAGGATGATCGCGATGGAAACGTAGCCAATGACACGGTTCATCGTCGTCAACGTTGTTGTTGCACCCTCGGCCTGTTTAACCTCACGGACACCGTCCAGCGAGCGGATATACTCAGCCAGTGCATCCTGCGTCTCTACCTGGTATACGTAAACCTCGTAGTGAGCAGAAGTTGCGAGCGGGTTGTCGTTTGGCTTAAAGCCGTCCTTGTATTCCTCTTTTCCTTCGAAATACTGTTTTGCAAAGTTTTCCCACGTCTCATCCGCGGAAACATACTTACATTCCTTGACCACATCGGTCTTGGCCTTGATCTCCGTTCCGATCTCATCGATCGTCGCCTGATCCACATCTTCGTTGAAGAAGACGGTCATGGATACGTCTGTCTCGGCATTTTTTACGATGTAGTTAAAGTTGATGACAACCGCAAAGAAGATACCGAACAGAAAGATACAGGCTCCCATGGTTGCGATGGATGCCAGCGAGAACATCTTGTTTCTCCAGATGTTTTTGACACCCTGTTTGATGCTGTAGCCCAGTGTACTAAACCTCATGGTACTCGCCCTCCTTCTCATCGCTGACTACCACGCCTTTTCGCATGGTAATAACGCGTTTTTTCATGGAGTTGACGATCTCACGGTTGTGGGTTACCACAAGAACGGTCGTTCCTCTGTTGTTGATTTCCTCCAGGAGCTTCATAATCTCCATGGAGTTTCCCGGGTCCAGGTTTCCGGTCGGCTCGTCCGCCAGAAGAATGTCAGGCCGGTTGACAATGGCTCTTGCCACGGCAACTCGCTGCTGCTCTCCTCCGGAAAGCTCCTTCGGGAAGGATTTGTACTTCTCTGCCAGTCCGACCAGCGTCAGAACTTCCGGCACGCGCTTTTTGATGACGCGGTTCGGTTTCTCGATGACACGCTGTGCGAATGCTACGTTTTCATAGACATTCCGGTCTTTTAAAAGGCGGAAATCCTGGAATACGACGCCGACACCGCGGCGGTATTTCGGCACTCTCCAGCGTTTCATTTTATTTAAGATCTGTCCGTTTACCTTAATGGTACCGGATGTGGGCTCGAGTTCTTTCAAAAGGAGCTTGATCAGCGTCGATTTTCCAGAACCGCTGTTTCCCACGATAAAGACGAATTCCCCCTTCTCGATGTGTAAGGATACGTTGTTGACGGCCGGCTGGCCTTTCGCGTAACTCTTACTTACACTATCCAATGTTATCATGCAATTCCTCCTTCAAGGGTTCTCGCTTAATAATCGAGCGTTTCCATGTATTTCATGTACTGCACAACCATAAGCGCAATCTTGAATGTGATCGCATCTTCAAAAACTCTAAGATCGAGTCCCGTGCTCTTCTGCAGCTTATCCAGCCGATAGACAAGGGTATTTCGGTGTATATAAAGCTGTCTCGAGGTTTCCGAGACATTCAGAGAATTTTCAAAGAATTTATTGATCGTTGTCAGTGTCTCTTCATCAAAGTCATCCGGCGATTTGTTGCCAAAAATCTCTTTGATGAACATCTTACAAAGTGGTAATGGAAGCTGATAAATCAGACGGCCAATACCAAGTCGGCTGTATGCAATCACATTCTTATCTGGATAGAAAATCTTGCCAACATCCATCGCCATCTTCGCTTCTTTATAAGAACGGGATACCTCCTTGATCTCATTCACAATAGTACCAAAGGCAACATGAACCTTTGTCATCGCTTCTGTGTTAAGCATATCAACGATAACCTGTGCTGTCTTAGTCAGTTCATCGTATCCCTCTCCATTCTTCACTTCCTTAACAAGAATAATGTTCTTCTCGTCTACCGCAGTAATAAAATCTCTCGTTTTCGCAGAAAAAATATTACGAACTGTCTCAAATGCATTATTATCTCTGTCATTCTTTGTCTCGACAATAAATACACATCTTCTTACTTCCGTTTCAATATGGAGCTTTTTCGCCCGGTTATAAATATCAACCAAAAGTAAGTTATCTAAGAGCAGGTTTTTAATAAAGTTATCTTTGTCATAACGTTCTTTATAGGCAACTAATAAGTTCTGAATCTGGAATACAACAATCTTTCCAATCATATATACATCCTCGGCCTCTCCCTTTGCCACGACAATGTATTCTAACTGGCTCTCATCATAAACCTTAAAAAACTGGTATCCCAAAATCGCCTGACTGTCTGCCGGCGAATCTGCAAATATCTTAACGGTCGCACAGTAATCTTCACTGTCACCTGCCGTCTCTGCTAATACATTTCCATCGGCATCTACTACACTAAGGTCTATTTTTGTAATTCCTTTTACACCATCAATTGTATTTTGCAAAATCTGGTTTGATATCATTTATGCCCCTCCTTAACTACTCCTTTTGTACTTTTCGTTCACCACACCTCATTTCTCCTCATTGTACCATTTATTCGGGTTATTGTCAAAAGGTCTTAATCCTCGCAAATTGAAGGGCATCATTTTTCTTATACCATTTTTTGTACTTTTTCAGGGATGCTTTCGGTACATACACATCTCTGAAAATCGGAAGATAACAATAATTTTTATCATTATTCTGTGTCAGTTTCGGCGGATTTTTGGAGCGGAAATACACTTTTGTTGTCACATAACCGGCGCGGTAAAATTCACCCCATGCTCCCTGCAGCGTTTTTACACTTGCCCCGATATCCAGTTTTTTTAACTGACGGCTGCCGCAAAGAGAGGCATCTTCACTTATCAGTTTTACCTTATTTCCTATTTTTACTACATTCTTTTTCGCAATGGCAATTAATAATTTGCCACTCTTTTTCTCATAAACACACTGCCCCTGTTTGGCAATACTTTTATTTTTCTTGGCAATACTTACCTTTGTTATCTTCTTTCCGGCAATAGCATCTTTGCCAATCATTTTCACCTTCTTGCCAAGATAAACACTTGTTGCTTTTCCTGCTTTGAGTGCATTATCCGCAATCGAAGTAACACTATCAGGAACTGTAATTTTATTTTTCGCCGGCACTGCCCAGATAAGCTTTGTCCCCTTCTTATTTAATAACAGGCCTTTCTGCATTTTAAAGCTTTTATTTTCCTTCGAAAGTGTGACTTTGGAAAGTTTCGGACAGGCGGAAAAGGATGTGTAATTGTCAAAGGAAGCAAGTGATTTTGGCAATTTCACTTCCTTAAGACTCTTACAGCCATAAAATGTTTCTGCACTAATTTTCTGCACACCATCCGGAATTGTAATACTCTTAACTTTACGAAGTCCGCTAAGCGCTGTTGACTCTAATATCGTCAAGTTCTTTGGCAGAACAACGGATTCAACATTTATCGTCTTTTCGCTCCAGCCGTCAACACCATGTGCATACTCAACGGTCACACCGGAAATGTTCTGGTTAAATTCATCTGCATCTTCCAATTTGCGAAGTGCCGTGTCATAACCCACTCTTGTCACCGAAGCTCCTTCTACCGCATCCGGAAACTTTAAGGATTTTGTCTTGTTTGTTGTTTCTACAAGATAAATCCATGCATTTTTCCCATCTTCGGATAAATACGCATGATATGTAGCTTCCGAACCTTTATAGGTTACCTCTTTGCCGGTGTTCCATCCCGCCAGTGCGCTTTGGCTTTTTGTGTCAGCCGCTTTCACAATAGCAGGCTGTCCGTTATTTGAAAATCCCATATTTAAACCGCCGCCAAGCAATGACATAGACAACAGTAACGCTCCACCCAGTATTCTTTTGTTTCTCATCATAATAAAACCTCCTTTTGTATTGTCTTTATATATAAGACGATTCAAAAGGAGGAAAAGTTGCAAAAAAAAATTTTTATATTATTTTTATTCCTTATCCGGCAGCGGTTTGATGATTTTTTTGTAAATCCTCATAAGAAATATCGTTGATACCGCAAGTGACATACTCTCCGCAATCGGGAATGACCACCAAGTGACATGCAAGCCGCCAATATGAGCCAGAAGATATGCAGCCGGAATCAGTACGACAAGCTGACGCATAACCGAAACCACCATGCTGTAAACAGCCTTTCCCAAAGACTGGAATACCGTACCTGCAATAATGCAGAACCAAGCAATCAAAAAGTGGATTCCAATAATACGAAGTGCCGGAACTCCAATTGTAAGCATCGCTGTCGAAGCCTCAAACAATCCCAGTAATTTATCTGGAATCAGTTCAAATCCCAAGAAACCAATAAACATCAAACAGAACGATACAACCAGACTCATTTTAATCGTTTTTATCATTCTGTGCTTTTTCTGTGCTCCGTAGTTATAGGCAATAATCGGTGTAATTCCATTATTCAATCCAAACAATGGCATAAAGAAGAAACTCTGCAATTTAAAATAAACACCAAATACTGCTGTTGCCGTCGAAGAAAATCCAATCAAAATCCGATTCATGCAATAAGTCATAACAGAACCAATTGACTGCATAATAATGGATGGAATTCCAATCGCATAAATTGATCCGATAATTTTAGCACTCGGACGGAACCCTTTGATTTTCAAATCCACCTCATGATTAAATTTCACATTAAATACAGCAGAAAGAATCGCCGCTCCACACTGTCCGATTACGGTTGCCACAGCCGCACCGGTAACGCCCATTGCCGGTGCACCAAGCAGCCCAAAAATCAAAATCGGATCTAAAATAATATTGATAACCGCACCGGTAAGCTGGGAGAGCATTGTATACACAGTTTTCCCCGCCGAAGTCAACAGTCGCTCAAAATACATCTGACAAAAAACACCAATGGAAAATATCATGACTGTACTCAAATAGTCAACGCCCATTCCATAAATCGGAGAACTTGTCCCATTTAACTGTCCTACATAAAATGGTTTTACTACCGTAAGACCAAGGATTAAAAATACAACATAGCTGAGGACTGTCAAAAAAGCACCATTCATCGCAACATCATTCGCCTTCTTAAAATCCTTTTCTCCCAACGCCCTTGACAAAAGAGCATTCACACCTACACAGGTACCGCCGCCAACCGCAAAAATCAGCGTCTGAAGAGGAAAGGCAAGGGAAACCGCGGACAAAGCATCCTCCGATAACTTCGCCACAAAAATACTATCTACAATATTATAAAGTGCCTGAACCAGCATGGATAACATCATTGGGAGCGACATGCTAAATAACAGCCTGCCGACCGGCATGACACCCATTTTGTTCTCTTCCGGCACTGCCACACTCTTACTTTCGTTACTCACTCATATAACCTCCTTTTTTAGTCGTAACGCCACAAAAAGGGTGCCTCCTTAAGAAGACACCCAGCAAAAACATGTTTCGTGCTAAGACTAGTTTGTAATTGTTTCCTGTGTTTCTTTATCAAACAAGTGAATCTTAGAACCATCCAAAGCAATCTTAATTGTATCGCCAGGACGAGCTGTTGTACGAGGGTTTACACGTACAGTAATGTCAAATGTCTCAATTGTGAAGTACAGGAATACTTCTGCACCAAGCATCTCGTATACTTTAACAGTAGCTTCCAGTGTAGTATCCGGAGAGTTGCTGATGAACATCTCTTCATCTTTAATATCCTCTGGACGAATACCAAAGGTAACTGTCTTATCTTCATATCCATTATCAATCAACTTCTTAGCTTTATTCTCCGGAAGTTTAATGGAGTTAGAACCAAACATCAAACGTACTTCAGAACCGGATACAACTACTTTTGCATCGATGAAGTTCATCTGAGGAGAACCGATAAATCCGGCAACAAACAAGTTGTTTGGTCTCATATACAAATCAAGTGGAGAATCAACCTGCTGCACAACACCATCTTTCATAACAACGATACGAGTACCCAGTGTCAAAGCCTCTGTC
>ENA-OPSW01001758-OPSW01001758.1-human-gut-metagenome-genome-assembly--contig:-NODE-1758-length-11317-cov-7.278192_pt1 | contig 11317 bp, 10 predicted proteins | sample MGYA00241463_ERZ501918 | MGnify/ENA primary metagenome ERZ501918 (study PRJEB25962, sample SAMEA2042443) | human gut metagenome | biome: human gut; feature: human-associated habitat; material: faeces... | reverse complement strand
CGTACGTCAGTTTAGCAAACTGGTGGTTTCAGCCACTCACCCAAACTTCCTTTTTAACCGCATTTCCTCTCAAATGCGATGCAAAGATAGAGGGAACTTTTGAACTACGCAAATCTTTCTGCAACATTTTTTTCAAGGATTTTATGCGAAATAAGTTAACCGGCTAAGTTTCAAATGTTAAAGGAGAGAACTTTTTTTTCATACACTTCTTCCTCCGGCCGGACATCGGAGTAAAACGAATCTTTTTACTTTGAAAAATTGATTTATATCAACCGATTTTCGTACTTTTGCCCCGCAATCTATAATAACTTATCAATATATAACATAATGGAAAACCTGAAAGAGACAGTGGATATTGTTGTAAACTCCAGATATCCGGAGATGAACAGAGAGGGACGAGAACTACTGGCACAGGTCTTGATACGCAAAGAGCTGGAAAAGGGTGAAATGTTGTTGAATGAAGGACAAATAAGCCGCCACATGGTTTTTGTCGGTAAAGGGATGTTGCGGCAATTTTATTATAAAAACGGAAAAGATGTCACCGAGCACTTCTCATACGAAGGATGTATCCTGATGTGCATCGAAAGCCTGTTAAAACAAGAACCTACCCACCTGATGGCTGAAGCATTGGAACCGGCGGTAGTATATATGCTCCCTTATGACGTCCTGCAAAAGTTGCTGGAACAATCCAAAGAAATCAATGCTTTCTATCGTAAGGTACTGGAATACTCACTCATCGTATCGCAAATAAAGGCCGATTCATGGCGTTTCGAAACGGCACGCGAACGCTACAACCTACTCTTGCACCATCATCCGGAGATCATCAAACGAGCTCCGTTATCACACATTGCATCCTACCTGCTGATGACCCCGGAAACACTCAGTCGTGTTCGTTCGGGAGTACTGTAAAAAACATTTTTTGATTTATATCAAAACGTAATTCAACTACATGCTGTATTTTTGCAGCAGTTAATAAATAGGTTGTTTTTTATAGGAATAAAGATTAGTTTTTAGGTAACAATTAAAAAAACAGGCAGCGTCAACTATTTGACGCTGCCTGTTTTTTATCAGACACTTTCCATCATTCATATAGATCATGCTGTGCCATTTCTTCAAAAAGTCCGGCGAGTTTCTCTACGATCGGTTTCACATAACGCTCTCCTTTTTCCGCTGTTGCTTTTTTCGGGTTTCCTACACCACTGTCTACTGTTGCTTTGTCCCAATGCCGAGGTACCCAAGCTACTTTTTCGTTTAGCGAAGCAATGGCAAACGGTTTCGATTCACCATCACCGGCCTCAGCCAGATTCACCAGTTCCGGATGATAATGCATCATCACGGAAGTTTCCGATTCTCCGGCATGGTCGTCAATCTCCGCTTCAAAATAGCCTTTGGGCGACACCACCTCAAACCAGTTTGCAGCAGCAATCAGAAAGTCGGGATATTCAAAAGCAAGGTCACGAATCATCCCTTTAAAATTATTCCCTCCGTGTCCACTCAAAATCAACAGCTTACGAAATCCTTGTACATGAAGGGACGATACGATATCTTCCAGAATAGCCTGCTGGGTGGCATATCGGGTATGGATACAGAACGGCAATTCACGCTGCCCGGGATTATGCGCTCCGAAAGGTACGGGCGGCATCACCATGCAACGGACACCCGAACGGCTAAGTGCCAGTTCGGCTGCCTCCACGGCAATATCATGGGGGAGAATGCAATCGGTGAGATACGGCAAATGTAAATTATGGGGTTCCGTAGCTCCCCACGGCAAAATAATAACATCATATTTCAGCTCTTTCACCTTACCAAGGCAGGATACTGAAAGATCTACTTCTTTATTCATGGTCTTCTGTTTTTAGAATTCAAATGTGATATCACAAAGATATGAATAAAATCAGAAACTTAGTTCATAATCTTTATCCCCACAAAATAAGTCCTCGGCTGAGTCGGTCCGTAGAAGTAACCTGCATCCCGGAATTCTCCCTTGTCCAGATCCTTCTGGAAGCTATTAAATATATTCTGTACTCCTCCGTTTATCTGCATTTTGATATGATCTTTCAGCACAAAAGTATAATTCAGTTTCAGGTTGAGATCCATGAATTGTGGAGTGTGCTCCATGCGTGACTTCTCGATGTATCCGGCCATGTGCGGCACAATCATCTTACCGGTATAAGTACCCGAAAGCGAGAAATCGAAATTCTTTAATGGTGCCGACGTAAAAGTGAAATAACCGTAGTAGTCCGGCGTACGGGGCATGCGTTTCGTAGTCTGCTCTTCTTCTCCTTCACTGGTCCATACTTCCGCCCGGTTATATCTGCTGCGCTGCACCGTAAATCCCAACTGCAACTGCGCTTCGCGTCCGTGGGCTACCTTTGCATCCAGATTGACACCATATACTTTGGCCCCGCTGCCGTTCCGGCGCTCTTTTATCTTATCTCCGTTTTGGTCCTCACCGATATCTTCGAGCACAAATACATGATGTAAATCCGTATAAAACCCTTCGAGAAGAATATTTGACTGCCAGTGCCCCATCGGGAACGACCAATCCACCGAACCGCTGAAACTGTTGGAGCGCTCTTCACGAAGTCCGTCGGCCAACCGGATCTGTACTCCTTCCCCCCCCCCAGCCGTTACGGCACGCCGGACGAGCTGTGTACCCTGATCGATGCCTGCCACGCGGCGGACATTGGCGTGATCTTTGACTTTGTGCCGGTCCACTTCGCTGTGGATGAATACGGCCTGAAACACTTTGACGGCACCGCTTTGTACGAATACCCCGCCGCAGCGGTGGGGGAGAGCGAATGGGGCAGCTGCAATTTCATGCACTCCCGCGGCGAAATCCGCTGCTTTTTGCAGTCGGCCGCTGATTACTGGCTGCGCACCTTCCACGCAGACGGCCTGCGCATGGATGCCGTCAGCCGCCTGATCTACTGGCAGGGCGACCCCGCCCGCGGTGTGAACGGCTCTACCCTGGAATTCTTGAAGAATATGAACCAGGGGCTGCAGCAGCGCCACCCCACCGCCATGCTGATTGCCGAGGATTCCACCAACTTTGAAAAAGTGACCGCCCCCGTGGAATACGGCGGCCTGGGCTTTGACTACAAGTGGGATCTTGGCTGGATGAACGATACGCTGGACTACTTCAAAAAAACACCGGAAGAACGCAAATCCAACCTGGGCAAGCTGACTTTCTCGATGATGTATTTCTGGCGGGAGCATTACATCCTGCCGTTCAGCCATGATGAAAATGTTCATGGCAAGGCGACCATCCTGCAAAAGATGTACGGCGAGTATGAGGATAAGTTCCCCCAGGGGCGTGCGCTCTATCTGTATATGGCAATTCACCCCGGCAAGATGCTGGACTTTATGGGCAACGAGTTTGGCCAGCTGCGGGAATACGATGAAAGCCGCGAGCAGGACTGGCTGCTGCTGGATTACCCCATCCACGAGGCCTTCGCCAACTACCGCCGCACCCTGAACGAACTATACCGGAAATATGATGCGTTCTGGAGCGGAGAATACAACCCAGACCATTTCCTGTGGCTGGACTGCGACCACCCGGAACTGGATGCCTGCGCCATCCTGCGCAAAGGGCAGGAAGCCACCGTGTTTGCGGCGTTCAACTTCGGTGATACCGAGCTGAAAGACTATGAGCTGACCCTGCCCGGCAAGGGCAAGATCACCCCGCTGCTGAACAGCGATTGGAACTGCTTTGGCGGCAGGACCGCCCGCCCCAAAGCCCTGCGCAGCAAAACAACCACCGGCAGCGTAAAGCTGACACTTGCCCCCTACAGCGCCCAGCTGTACCGCTTTGAACCGGCAGTGGAAAAAGAAACAAAGTAAAACTGGGGTGTATCAGAAAAGTCGAAAATATCGTCTGTTTCTACAAACGCAGCCGGATTTTGCGTTAAAAAGCCTTGGAAGCCACAAAGGATTCCTGCGGCTCTATGCCTTACATCCTGCTTGTGTTTGCGAAATATCCGTTATTTCCTTTGTTTTCAGATATACCTTAACAAAATCCAAAATGGCACCCGGCACAAATTTTTGAGTTTGTGCCGGGTTTATTTTGCCAGAACGTTATTTTTGCCTGCGATTACTTGCCTGTTTGGGATGGATGTGGTAAACTGATATGGTTAATGCAAGAAAAAAACACTTGGATGCGGAAAGTGGAAAGGGGTAAAACGGATTGTTGAAACAAATGACAGCGCTGCTGCTGGCAGCGGCTTTTGCCTGCGGGGCGGCACTCCCGGCAATGGCGGAACAGGCCACGCCGGAAACCGCAGCCCAGCCCGACCCCACAGAATGGGCAGACGAAGCACAGGATGTGACCGAAGCAGAAGAAGCACCGGTGTATCAGCAGGCTGATGCGCAGGAAGTGGCAACGGGGGAAACCGCAGCATCACTGACCGTTACGGCAGCAGACTGCACGGCACAGTTTATTGATGAAGCGTACCGCCTCTTCTTGCCCGTCAATACGGACATGGCAGCTCTTACGATTGAAACTGGTGCCGAGCTGGCCGCCGCGGATGCAGAGGGACTGACTGTGGACGGAACCACTGTCAGCGGCGATTTTACCAACATCGAAACCCTGAACCTGACCTTTACGGATGGCAAAGCGGCGCGGGTGGAACTGTACAAATCCCAGCTGCCCAGCGTATCCTTTACCCTGAACGGTGTGACCCTGGATGAAATCCAGGCTGGCTCCAAGGATGTCAAATACAAGGGCAACAGCGTGACGATCAGCCAGGCAGGCGGGAGCGACCTGACCGATACCGATGTTGAGTTCAAGGGCCGCGGCAACACCACCTGGACGCTGGACAAGCGTCCCTACCAGTTCAAGCTCAGCAGCAAAGCCAAGGTATTGGGCATGGATAAAGCCAAAACCTGGCTGCTGATCGCCAACCGGCAGGATACTTCCATGATGCGCAACAAGGCAGTGTATGACCTTGCCAACGCCATGGGCGAATGGGCTCCGGATGGCCGCTGGGTGGATGTGTGGATCGATGGCAGCTATCAGGGCTGCTACCTGCTGTGCGAAAAAGTGCAGGTGGGCACCAACCGCGTGGAACTGGAGCAGGAGGATGGCATCCTGGCTGAAGCGGACAACATTTATTATGATGGTGAAGAGTACTGGTTTACCGGCAACCAGAGCGGCACCCACTTTACTTTAAAGGATTCCGCCGCCGATGACTTGGACGAGCAGGACTCTGCCACCCTGAAAGCCTGGTCCGGCTTTGAAACGGCGCTGGATGAATTTGAAGATGTGCTGTACGCATCCGATAAAGATTGGAACATCATCAGCTCCAAAATTGATGTGCAGAGCTTTGCGGATTATTACCTCATTTCGGAATGGGTCGAAAACTGGGATACCTTCAAAAGCAGTACCTTCTGCTACCGGGACGGTGCCGACGATGTGCTGCATATGGGCCCCGTGTGGGACTATGACTCCGCCCTGAACAATGAAGATGAAAGCTATGGCGTCAGCGATCCACATGCCGACTATGCCATGAACATTCAGGACCAGCAGCGCGGGGAAATCTCGCTGACCTGGTTCACTGAGCTGATGAAATGCCAGCAGTTCCGTGAAGTAGTACAGGAGCGCTACCAGCACACCATGCGCCCTCTGCTGGAAAATTGGAGCGAAACCTGCAACGATTACCGCAGCACGCTGGAAAACTCCTCCAAGATGGAATTTGTCCGCTGGGATCTGAAAGATCAGCCCGGCACCGCGCGTGCGGATGAGAGCGGCACCTGGCAGCAGGATGTTGACAAACTGCAGGATTGGATCGCCCAGCGTACGGCGTATATGACAAAGCGGTTTGACGATGAATTTGTCCGCCGAGGCAACCAGGCTGACGGTATGACCCTTGGCGGCTTGAACGATAACGCCGTTAAACTGGGGGCAGGGCAGAACAAAAAGTATACCTTCCGCCTGACCCCTGCCAGCGCCTGCGATACCGTGCGGGTGACGGTGGATGACCCTACAGTTGCGAAAGCTGAAATTGGTACTTACGCAGGGACTTTTGTGGTGACTGGCGTGCAGAACGGGGAAACGACCTTGACGGTTCGGGCGGGCGCTGCTTCCGCTACCGTGAATGTCATAATCGACGATGAGGCACGCAACGGCTGGTATGAAGAAAACGGCAAACACTACTGGTATGTGGATGGCGAACGCCAGGGCTTGCAGAAAGGCGGCCTGGAGTTCACCGACCCCGATACCGGCTGCCGCTACTGGCTGGACCCGGACGATAGCGGAGCCCGCGCGGAAAACCGCAAGGTGCAGCTGAATGAAGACCGGCTCTGCTACTTTGATGAAAATGGCTGCATGGCATTTGGCGAATGTCTGGAGCACGGCGGCTGGTACTATTACGATGAAAAGACCGGTGCCCAGTGCCGCGGGCCTGTGGTGCTGCCGGATGGCCGCCAGGTGTTTTACAGCCTGACCAACGGCAAAATGCTGTATGGTAAGCAGACGATCTGCGGAACATCCTTTACCTTTAATACGGTGAATGGCAGCCGCAGCAGCGGCCCGGATGGCCTGTTCTGGCTGGAATGGGGCGGCAAGCGCTACTGGTTTGAAAGCTGGAAGCGCCAGGGTTACAATCCATACGATTCCAGCTACCGCGGTAAAGAGATTTATGACCCCGCCAGCGATGCCTGGTATTGGCTGGATAATATCCAGAACGGCGCAATGGCAGCCAGTAAGGACGTTTATCAGGAATCCAACGGCGGCAAGTGGGTGCGTTACGATGAAAACGGCCACATGGTAAAAGGCTGGGATGTGAACGAAAACGGCACCTACTATTTTGACCAGATCACCGGCGCTATGGCCAAGGGTGCCTTGCTGCTGGATGATGTGCAGTACGGCTTTGACCCCATCATGGGAACCATGCTGGACTGCCAGTGGCTGCATACCGAAGTGGGCGACTACTGGTACGAGGGCGGTATTCGCCAGGGGACCGAGGGCCGCGGCAAGGAAATTTATGATCTTGCCAGCGACGCCTGGTATTGGCTGGATGCGGTGGACAACGGCAAAAAAGCCGTGAGCAAAGATGTTTACCAGGAATCCGATGGTGGCAAGTGGGTGCGCTATGATGCAGACGGCCACATGATCAAAGGCTGGGATACCCAGGGCGTGGACCGTTTCTACTTTGACCCCATCACCGGCGCAATGGCGAAAGGTGTTGTGATGATTGATGGCATCCGGTATTGGTTCGACAGCCGCACCGGCGCATTGATTGCACCGAAGTAAAGCGTATATAATATTATAAGGGCAATACCGCATAATTCTAAGTGCCGATACGGCGAGCGAGGTGCGGCAGCTGCTAGGCCAAAAGCGCAGATAATACTGGATGTCTTATCGAGCATTTTGGCAACGCAGATGCCGTGCCGCAGCCGTCGGAGCGGTGCTTAAGCCGTAAGGCGGGAATTGTGCGGTGTTGCCATAAGGAAGATAAGTTAAAGTCAGGGCTGTGCAGAAAAGCACGGCCCTGACTTTTTAGATGGTGGCTTGACTGAGGTGGGATATTTGGCGGCAAGTGAGTTCCCGCGGGCCGATGCGAGCAACGGCCCCTACAAATGTTCTTTAGGTTGGCTGCTGGGAACCACAGCTTAAAGGAAAGTGGAGTTTTGCAACGAGATTTTATGCGAAATGTATTATAAAACGCTGGAACGGTCAAGACCGTTCTCTACAGAATATTTGGCTATAAGCAATAGACAATAAAATGTCCTGTAGGGCGGGATGCCCTCATCCCGCCGCGGAGAAACCTTGCTGCATGTTGCGAACGCTGCAAATAATTTGTAGGGGACGATGTTTGCATTGTCCCGAGGCGTTGTTCCTTATATAGGAAAAAAATATAAACATGCCCTGATACAGGCTGTTTCTCTCCTGGGAAACTCTAACCGCTCCAAAAGATAACATTTCTTCGCCAAAAATCCCAACAACTCCAAGACAACAGAAAATGCACCATGCCAGGCAAAATATGCGTGAAACGACCCTTGCTTTTTGCGCAGGAACGTGTATAATATACCACGGTAGAAGATGATACCCCCAAAGAGGAAAATGCCGGAAAGGGCCGGGATAATGAATTTCGGCAAAATGCAGAATTTTTCAAAAAATATTTTACGATTTGCTGAAAAAACACTTGCAATTTACGGTATATTGTGGTATCATACTTCTTGGCTGCGAACGGCTGGTGTAGAACGGGCGTTCGGCACCCGCCACGATATGCGTTGGTGCGGGAGGTTGCCGCTGCTCCCATAGGGGCGGACGGGTTTTTCCGCGGAGTATGTCCGATCTTAGAACCGGGCGAAAGAATTACGAATGCGAAGGGATATGTACGGCGCTGCATTCTGCGGCACGGACCAATTTCCATAGTTTTTGCGATGTATTTCTCCGGGGGAACTGCGGTGCGCGGTTCACCGGATTTTCTGATGCGAAACTATTGAACACCCGGAAGCGTGTGTAATTTATCGGCCGCCTAAGGCAACACAAATTTTTAGGAGGCGAATCTAATGGCAGTCAAAGAAAAAATCAGAATCCGTTTGAAGAGCTATGATGCATCCCTGATCGATGCCGCTGCAGCAAAGATCGTGGAGACCGCAAAGCGCACTGGCGCTCGCGTGTCCGGCCCGATCCCCCTGCCGACCGACAAGGAAATCGTCACCATCCTGCGCGCTGTTCATAAGTACAAGGACAGCCGTGAGCAGTTTGAGACCCGCACCCATAAGCGTCTGATCGACATTCTGAAGCCGTCCAACAAGACGGTCGAGGCTCTGATGAGCCTGCAGCTCCCCGCTGGCGTTGACATCGAGATCAAGCTCTGATGCAATCAGGCGGGAACCGGAACCCCAGCCCGAATGGCCGTGATCCATTAACCGCCGGACCCGCGTTCCCATGCTGAATGAATTCAGACACGATCCGCATAAAACGTTCATTAAGCGGAGAGGTCATGTTGGCGGACAACCCGCCGCCAACCAATAACCTTTACAGGAGGATTTACACAAATGCAAAAAGGTATCATTGGCAAGAAACTGGGCATGACCCAGCTGTTTGATGAAAACGGCAAGGTCGTTCCCGTAACCGTCATCGAAGCCGGCCCCTGCACCGTCGTGCAGAAGAAAACCGTCGAGTCCGACGGCTATGAGGCAGTCCAGCTTGGCTTTGGCGAAGTGAGCGCCAAGAAGGTCAACAAGGCAGCCAAAGGCCACTTCGACAAAGCAGACGTCGCTCCGAAGCGCACCCTTCGTGAGTTCCGTCTGGACGATATTTCCGGCATGAACGTCGGCGATATCCTCAAGGCTGACGTTTTCACTGCTGGCGATAAGGTCGACGTCATCGGCACCAGCAAAGGTAAGGGCTATCAGGGCGTTATCAAGCGCTTTGGCCAGCACCGCCTGCGCGAGAGCCACGGCACCGGCCCCGTTGCCCGCCATGCCGGCTCTAACGGCTCCACCTCCACCCCGTCCCGCGTGTTCAAGGGCAAGCGTCTGCCCGGCCACATGGGCGCTGTGCGCGTGACCGTTCAGAACCTGAGCATCGTTAAAGTCGATGCCGAAAACAACCTGATCGCCATCAAGGGCGCCATCCCCGGCCCGAAGGGTTCTGTGGTTTGCGTCAGTGACAGCGTCAAAGCGTAAAGGAGGAAAACACAATGGCTAAATTTGATGTCGTTGATATGAGCGGCAAGAAAGTTTCCACCGTTGAGCTTTCCGACGCCGTGTTCGGGATCACCCCGAACGAGAAGGCTGTCCACGAGGCAGTCGTCAACTTCCTGGCCAACCAGCGCCAGGGCACCCAGAACACCAAGATCCGCAAGGAAGTCCGCGGCGGCGGCAAAAAGCCTTGGCGCCAGAAGGGCACCGGCCACGCACGTCAGGGTTCTATCCGCGCTCCGCAGTGGACCCACGGTGGTGTTGCTCTCGGCCCCAAGCCGCGTGATTACTCTTACACCATCAACAAGAAGGTCAAGCGCCTGGCTCTGCTCAGCGCCCTGTCTGACAAGGCTGCCAACGGCAACCTGATCGTCGTTGACAAGATCGCTGCTGACGAGTTCAAGACCAAGACCGTTGTTGCTTTCCTGGCTGCTGTCGGCGCCGGCAAGAAGAACCTGATCCTCAACGATACCGCTGATGTCAAGTTCGTTGCTTCCGCTGCCAACATCCCCGGTGTCAAGACTGCTGTTGACGGTGTGAACACCTACGACGTTGTGAACGCCGACAAGCTGATCGTCAGCCTGGACGCCGCCAAGAAACTTGAGGAGGTATATGCGTGATGAAGTTCGCACAGGATATCGTTCTCGCCCCCGTCATCACCGAGAACTCCATGGCAGGCATTGCCGATAAGAAGTACACCTTCAAGGTTGCTACCAACGCCACCAAGGTTGAGATTGCTCAGGCAGTCGAAGAGCTGTTTGGCGTGAAGGTTGCTAAGGTCAACACCATCAGCGTCCGCGGCCGTTACCGCCGCCAGGGCATGCATGCTGGTTACACTGCCGCTTCCAAGAAGGCCATCGTTACCCTGAAGCCCGACTCCAAGGAGATCGAGTTCTTCAACAGCATGGTCTAATTGGTTGCCGCCCGGTAAACGCCGGGCGCATGGCCCCGCCGAGGGGCCACATATGGGGATATGACCCCGATAATAAGTCATAAGATCAAAAAGGAGTACCACAATGGCTATCAAAAAGTACAAGCCGACTACCCCGGGCCGCCGCGGCATGACTGTTACTGACTACAGCGTGCTGAGCAAGGTTGCACCCGAGCGCAGCCTGCTGGAGCCCAACAAGAAGCATGCCGGCCGCAACAACACCGGCAAGATCACCGTTCGCCATCACGGCGGCGGCAACCGCACCAAGTACCGCGTGATCGATTTCAAGCGCAACAAGTTCGGCGTTCCCGCAACGGTCAAGACCCTTGAGTATGACCCGAACCGCTCCGCTTTCATCGCTCTCGTTGAGTACGAAGACGGCGCCAAGAGCTACATTCTGGCTCCGGACGGCCTGAAGGTTGGCGATAAGGTTATGGCTGGGCCCACCCCCGCGATCAAGCCGGGCAACGCTCTGCCGTTTGAGAACATCCCTGTCGGTACCATGATCCACAACATCGAGCTCTACCCGGGCAAGGGCGGCCAGCTGGTCCGCTCCGCTGGTGTTATGGCTCAGCTGATGGCTAAGGAGAACGGTTATGCACTGGTTCGCCTGCCTTCCGGCGAGATGCGCAACATCCCCGTTAACTGCATCGCCACCATCGGCGTTGTTTCCAACCTCGACCACGAGAACGTCAACCTGGGCAAGGCTGGCCGCAAGCGCCACATGGGCGT
>ENA-OPSW01001755-OPSW01001755.1-human-gut-metagenome-genome-assembly--contig:-NODE-1755-length-11341-cov-2.364345_pt1 | contig 11341 bp, 10 predicted proteins | sample MGYA00241463_ERZ501918 | MGnify/ENA primary metagenome ERZ501918 (study PRJEB25962, sample SAMEA2042443) | human gut metagenome | biome: human gut; feature: human-associated habitat; material: faeces... | reverse complement strand
CGCCCGCCATGTCGGGCAGCGGGACCTCGACGATGTTGTGGGTGGCGAGCATGCGGGCGATGAACTCGGCGTCGCGCCGGTCGTTCTTGCGCCGGGCGTCCGCCGCCGGCCTCTGCATCTTGGAGACGGCGGCCACGGCGCAGTCGAGGCCGAGCGCGCGCAGCTCGCGCGCCATGTGGAACCCGGTGGGGCCGCTCTCGTAGCACGCCCTCGGGTCCTCGAAGCCGAGGGCCCACTCCGCGATCTCGGAGGCGTCGGTGCCGAAGCTGCGGCGCACCACCTCGCCGGTGAAGGGGTTGAACGCCGCGGCGGCGACCGATCGCGCGTGGACGTCCAGGCCGATGGAGGTAACATGGGGCATGGGAAGCCTCCTCCCCGCAGGTGCGGTAAGGGCTACCGCACGGGCCGATACTCAAAGCCCATTGTGGCACCCCGAGCCCGCGGAAAGAAGCTGCGCCGCGGGGGAGGCGGCCCCCAATGGCTTTCTCATATCGTCTTTTGCTTCGTACGCTGCTTAAGTGCCTCGGAAAGTCCGATAAGCGCCGTGAGGAGCGAGACCAAAGCGGTCAGGAGCTTCACGAAATCAATCAGATCGGTCATGGGCATCACCTCCCGTCGCATGGAGGGCGCTGCCCGGCACATGGAACTGCCGTCAACGATACCGATTCTATCAAAGCGCAGTTAGATATGCGAATGTTTGTTCGTATATAAGAAGATTGGAGCTCGGGCATGGCGAAGGAACAGTTCCTTTGCCATGCCCGAGCTTGTTGCCGGACTGTCACCTACATTTTTCGAGTTATTCGGCCACGCTGCTGGTTCTGTATAACTGCACCGCTGGGATTATCTGAGGGTTTTTGTCCTTATTTGAGTGCATACATGCCCATTTGCACACTTACGTCGCCGAATCAAACACCATTAGAGGTGTGAATGTTCCCGAGACGGCAACTTTAGCCCTTGAACGGCCTCCGGCAGGCCTAATAACTCGAAATTTGTTGGTGGCGAAAGCGTAACAGTCCTATACGCCAAAAGCCGGCATCTCCCAAGTGACAGGGGGACTGTCCCTTTGTCACATTATTTGATTATGGTGCGGGAAATCTGCTTGCGCATGGTGGCGAGCATGTGTTTGGGGACGGCATGAGTCATGCAGCTGCCGATGGTCACGCTCGCGGCGGCCTTGGCTGCATCGCTTGCGTTTTTGGTCGCGTAGCTGTGGCGGAAACGCTTGAGCATGGCGATGTCGTTGCCGCCGTCGCCGTAGACCGCGACCTCATCCTCGGCAATACCGTAGTATCCCGCCAGCCAGGCCACGCTCTCGCCCTTGTTGCACGCCACGTCCGTGATCTCGAACATCACCGGATCGAACGGCGCGTTGACCACGCGGTCCGATCGCTCGGCCAAATATGCTTTAAGGTCACGCTCCAGCTCGGGCGAGGTCACGCGGCAGTTGATCTTGCACACATCGTGGCGCAGGATGTCTCCGATCGACTGGTCGAAGTATTGTTCCTCGTGATACCCGCCACGTGCACGCATGCCACGCATCACGATACGCTTGATAGGGCTGTCCTTTTTAAAGCCCGCCTGATGCATCTCGAACGAGCCGCTCGAGAACATGCCATCGGGCGTGGAGCAATCAAAGCAAATGTCCGGAAACGCCTTGAGCAGCTCCTCGGTAACCTGCGGGTCGATGGTCCAGGTTTTGAGCACCTCGCCATGGCTGTCGCGCACGATTGATCCATTGGAGCAGCAGGCGTCAAGCGCCAGGCCCGTAAAGCCATGCTCGCCGATTGGCAACGTCGAGCGCCCGGTCGCGGGAACCACGTGGAGTCCCGCCTCAGTCAGCTCGCGAATGGCACGGCGGATGGTCCCATCTGCCTCGTGCAGGGCGTTCAGCAGCGTTCCGTCTAAGTCACTCGCAAACATCTTGATCATGGGCATGCCTCTCCTTCGTCTGCACGATATTGTAAACGAAGGAGAGGCACGCCCAAACAATGCCGTCCCGGCGCGGCGTACCACCGCCTCCACAAATTCACGGTGTCCCAGCGCGTTAAGGCAATCGCCACAAGCGACTTTTCAGCCGATAAAACAGCGCCGTCGTCAACGTCAGCACCGCCAGCATGCCTGCGAATACAATCGCCGGTGTCCATCGATCATATGCGAGCCCATAAACCAATTGGCCAATAGGCGTTGCACAGGAAAGCATCATATAAACGAGTGCCAGCACTTTTCCGCAGAGTTCCTTTGGCGCTGACCGCTGAACAAATGAAACGATTTCGACCGATGCAATGCTTGCCCACGCCATGACCCATGCCGAGCCGGCCACAAGCGCGGCAAACGCAAATTCATCAGGACCGCTCAGTAGCGTGACAATAATCGGCACGACTCCAAGACAGATCATCGCAACATATCGACATATGCCCTTGAAGGAAAAACGATGTGGCCAAATACCGACCAAACCACTGCCGACAAGACCACCTAAGCCCATAGCCACCTCAATAATCCCAACAAAGGATGACTGCATTCCGAGATGCTTCGCAACAATAACGGGAGCGCCAATCGTTAGCCCAACTAACTCAAGGTTCAGTACAGCCGCAATCACAATCACAACGAGCAATGATGCGTTTTGAAACAGGTAACGTATCGCTTCCAGAAAATCGTTTCGGCATTTCGCGCGAGTCGTGCTGTCCTCCATCTTTCCAGAAGGGGTATTTCGCTTGAGAGCGCCCCCGAACAGCAGGGCTGACATCGCAAACGTCAACGCCGCGGTTTCGCATAGAGTATCGATACCAAAGCACCCATAGACTGCCGTCCCGACTACAGGCCCCAAGATATTACTCATCATGGTTATCTGCGAGACCAACGCAGTGGCACGCTCAACCTTTTCTTGGCCCGTCATGCGCACCGTCTCAATTTGAAGCATCGGTTTCAGCAGCGATTGGATGCCATATTGGACGCAAAGCATTGCTGCCACGACAACCGCAAGAGGCAGCGAACGCTTCACGGGGATAAACAGCAGTGATGTAGCCATCAGAACAATGCCGAGTACCACAAGAACCCCGTGATGTCTTCCCCGATCCGCCAAGATCCCGCCAACCGGAGTCGCAAGCACGCTTGGCATGAACGCTATCGCCGCGACGGCGCCATATAACGTTGACGAGCCGCTGCAATCGAACAAGTAGAGCGGACACGCAAAGCACAGTGCTGACAACATTGAATACGCACACAGCTGTGCAACAAGAAGGCCAAATAGTCTGATAGATCGCACTGTTTTTGGCGCCAACGAAACGCTACCCCTCCGCATTCCAGCCATAAGCCTACCCCCTATACATACCACTAGTATGTATTTAATGACTTAAAAAGGGCAGCCGTGGCTACCCTCACAAATCAATTACATACCGTTGGTATCTATATTACCACCCGGCGCGGTCCCATACGTCCCAAATCTGCGCCGTTGTCTGAAGCACTTCATTACCCAAATCGAGCCCCACCGCAGCCGCCATCTGCGCCAAACATTGTGCGCGAGCGAGCATTCGCTCCTTGGGCTCGAGCGGACGGAACAATGGCAGCAGCCAAAGATTCGCCAACAACGATACGGCCTCCGCCGCTTCGCGCGGGCATTCGCACGCAATGGAGCCGTCGGCGATGCCCTCCTCGATCACTGGCAAGAGACAGCCATCGGCCGACTCGTCAAACGAGCCCTGGTACTGCATCGCCAGTAGACGCGAGCTTTTTACCGGATCCGCCGCAGGATGCATGCGTGCCCATAGCTCAATTTGTGGAACGACGGACTCGGGCGCGTACAGTCGCTTGAGTTTTTGGGCTCCGGTCATATTGTCAGCACCGATTGTCGCACGGCGACGCTCGACAATTGGAGCCATTGCCCGATCAAATGCGGCGTTGAAAATCTCTTCTTTGCTCTTAAAGTGATGATAGACAGCGCCCTTGGTCATGCCATTGAGGCGGTCGACGATATCTTGAATGCTCGTCCCCTCATAACCCTGTGCGCAGAATAGCTCCAGCGCCGCGTCGAGAATCTTCGCGACCGTCTCTTCGGGATATTTATTGCGACCCATAATCCGCCCATCTGCAACGCAAGTCTTGTGCTTCACTGCAGTATTTTAACGTTGCAGATGGCAGACGGTCGGTCCTACACCGCGGCGGGGCCGTGTTCGCCGGTACGGATGCGGATAACCTCCTCGACCGGCTCGACCCAAATCTTGCCGTCTCCAACGGCGCCGCAATCTTGGAAACGGCGCAGCAACGGGCGCGAAACGAACGGGAAATACGCGGGCAAGGGAGCCGTCCCGGCTAGCGCCGAAACAGCTCGTGAGCGCGGTCGCGGAGATTGGTTGCTCGAATGACACCTTCGTAGCGATTGATGCGCAGACGCGGGAAGGCATTGAAGAAGCGCAGGTCGCGGCGGCTGAGTGACACGTTCGGCACCGGACGGCTTATGCGCTTGCCGGCAAAGCGATGACTAAGCGACGGACGCGGCATGCTCGGCGCGGCATCGGCCACGCGGCGGGCAGCGAGCGCCAGGCCGCGAGCGCCGTCCGCGATAAACGTCGGCATCGAAGCCTTCTCGCGCAGGGCATCGAGCGTCGCGTCACCCAGCTCGGCCAGCCATGCGTTAACGGCACGGCTAAGGATGTGCGTCTGTGTCACCGAGTCAATCGTCGATTCGGGAATGCGCTCGAGCATTGAGTCCGAGGCATCGGCAAGCGACTCGTTGATGCGGTCGGCAAGGTCGGCCCGGACGCGCTCCAGCTGATCGGACAGACGCCGCCAGCTGGCCAAAGAGCACACCGCGTCGGCCATCATCGCGACCGCGACGATAAAGGCGGACAGCCGCACAATCAGCACCGGCAGATGGCCAAGCAGCCCCAGCAATGCCGGCTCCACTAAACGGCAAATGCATAACGCACCCAAGCCAAACGCGCAGGCCCAGTACAGGCAGATGCGCCCGTGCAGGTTAAACGGCAGATGCGAATAGTCCCAAAAGCGAGCGCCCGTTGTTTTTTCCAACAGCACGCCCACGCTGTACTCAATCACGCTGCATACGAGCGCTGCAGCGACAAACTGGCTCGACGCGTCAGGAATTCCGCGCAACAGCAGCCAGCAGGCAATGCCGCCCGCGCCATAGATGGGGCAACACGGTCCCAGCAAAAAGCCGCTGTTGGCAAAGCGTCCGTGGTTGAGCATGGCGCATACTGTCGACTCCCATGCCCAACCGCAAAACCCGTAAAAGGCAAACGAGAGCACCAGTGCCGAGAGCGGGCAGGCGGCAAGCGTCGCGCCGCCAAATGCCATGTCGATCGCGGTCCCCACCGTCTACCCTCTCCTCTTCTCGCTCGATTCGCTGCTCACGCCATCGTCCGCCTCGTCCTTGCGCGGCAGACGACCGGCGACCGTCTCGCGCAGCGCGCACCATTTATCCGCCAGACACACAATCCAAGCCTCACGGCACGTCGGCGGCACCGGTACCAGCGGAAACATATGGCGCGCGATAATATTCCGCTCGCGCGGCGTCAGCTCAAAATCTTCCTCGGCACGCGTCAGGGCAAAAAACGGGTGGCGAAAGCCATGCAGCCGATGGCTTGGGTCGGAATCGTGCCAGTCATAGAGAAAGTAATCGTGTAGCAGGGCCCCGCGCAGCAACGAGGCGCGGTCGACCGAGACACCGACGCGGCCCAGGCGCTCGGCAAAGGACAGACTTGCCCGCGCCACCGAGGTCACATGTGCATACACCGTCACATCGCCATGCTGGATAAACTCGCGCGTCAGGTCCAGACGGCCCGCCTGTGCCAATTGACGGGCAGCATGGTCTACTTCGCACGCGATTTTCTCGGCACGAACGACATCGGACATGCTGCCTCCTTCCAGCGACTCACGGCGACAAGCCACGGCCTGCACACATTGAATAAAATCACCATGGAATCTATCAGTATGGCATCTGACAAAACGTTTTGCCCCACCAGTTGGCGAATTACCGCGCCGCCGTCACATATCAAACGTCAAAATGTGCGAGACTGTTTTGTGCAATTGTGCCGGCCAAGGGAGTGCCGGCGCACGATTCGCATGGAGTAACCCACAACGATGCTGCTTACGCAAACGACAACGCCCGAGGACGTCAAGGCTCTTAATCGCGCCGAGCTCCCGCAGCTCTGCGACGAGATTCGCCACGCCATCCTCGAAAGCTCCGCCGCCGTCGGCGGACACGTTGCCCCCAACTTGGGCGTCGTTGAGCTTACGGTCGCACTCCATCGCGTGTTTAACTCCCCCACCGACAAAATTGTCTTTGACGTTTCGCACCAGACCTACGCCCACAAGGCGCTGACTGGGCGCGCGTACACTTATATCGATCCGGAGCGTTATGGTGAGGCTTCTGGCTTTGCCAATCCCGACGAGTCCGAGCACGACCTGTTCGCCATGGGCCACACCTCCACATCGGTGAGCCTGGGCTGCGGCTTGGCACACGCCCGCGATCTGGCAGGCGACAGCTACAACGTCATTACCATCATTGGCGACGGCTCGCTTTCGGGCGGCTTGGCGTTTGAGGGCTTTAACAATGCCGCCGAACTCGATAGCAACCTGATCATCATCGTCAACGATAACGACCAGTCCATTGCCGAAAACCATGGCGGCCTGTATCGCAATCTGGCCGAGCTGCGCGCCAGCAACGGCACCTGTGAGCGCAACGTTTTCCGCGCGATGGGGCTCGACTACCGCTACCTGAACGCCGGCAACGACGTGTTGGCCCTGGTCGACACGCTGCAGGAGCTGCGCGACATCGACCACCCCATCGCGCTGCACGTCTCCACCGCCAAGGGCAAGGGCTTTGAGCCGGCCCAGAGCGACCCGGAACGCTGGCACCACGTGGGTCCGTTTGACATGGCAACTGGCCGCAAGCTCTGCCCGGGCCATCCGAGCGAGCCCGCACCGCGCACCTATGCCGATATTACGGGCGAGGCGCTCAGCGCCGCCATCGAGCGCGATCCGCAGGTCGTGGGCATCACGGCCGCCACGCCCTACATCATGGGCTTTACACCCGAGCTTCGCGCTGCCGCCGGCAAACAGTTCGTCGACGTGGGCATTGCCGAGGAGCACGCTGTGACCTTTGCCACCGCGCTTGCACGCTCGGGCGCCAAGCCAGTCTTTGGTGTGTACGGCACGTTTTTGCAGCGCGCCTACGACGAGCTGTGGCACGACCTGTGCCTCAACGACGCCCCGGCAACCATTTTGGTGTTTGGTGCGTCAATCTTTGGCACCACGTCCGAGACGCACCTCTCGTTCTTCGATATTTCCATGCTGGGCGGTCTTCCCAACATGCACTACTTGGCGCCGGTCTGCATGGAGGAATACCTATCCATGCTGAGTTGGTCGCTCGACCACCGCGAGCATCCCGTGGCGATCCGTGTACCGGGCATCGGCCTGGTAAGCCGCCCCGACTTGGCGCCCGCCGAGGACGCCGACTACGGTGCCGTTCGCTACAACGTGGTGCGTCAGGGCCGCGACGTTGCCGTGCTCGCACTCGGCGATTTCTTTGAGCTGGGCGAGCGCGTGGCAAACCGCTTGGCCGCCGAGTACGGCATCGAGGCCACGCTCGTCAACCCGCGCTTTGCAACCGAACTCGACCGCGAGTTCCTCGATAGCCTTGCTGCCGAGCATCGTGTTGTCGTCACCCTCGAGGACGGCATCTTGGACGGCGGCTGGGGCGAGCGTGTCGCGTGCTACTTGGCCTGCACGCCCGTGCGCACGCGCACCTTCGGCATCGCCAAGGGCTTCCCCGATCGCTACGACCCCAACGAGTTGCTCGCTCAGAACGGCATGACGGTCGAGAACATGGCCGCCGAAGCCGTGAGACTACTCAACGAGTAAGAAAACCTCCGCAAGGGAAGCGCCCCTGCGGAGGTTTTTATTTTCACAGCTCAATTATCTCAATCTGTAACATCTATGGCCCGAATTCCCGTCTAACTGTTACAGATTGAGACAAGATGTCTTAGTCCCAGACCTTTGTCTCAATCTGTAACAGGTAGAGACCTTTTGGCCGTCCAGATGTTACAGATTGAGACAAAGCAGCAAGGCATGCCGCTGCATCGGCCAGAACCACCACAAAGGTGCCTGTCCCTTTTTGGTAGGTAGAATAACCCATAAGGTAAGTATGTTTCTGAGTTATTTCGTGTTGACCCATTTGAGCGCGATAGGGTATAACTCTACTCAACCGCTAGGGATTTTATTGAGAAAGGTGTTCTACCATGAGCAAGAACCTCTCCCAGCAGGTCGTTCTCGACCGCCGCGGCTTCGTTGCCGCCACCTTCGCAACCGTCGCCGGCCTTGGTCTTGCCGGCTGCTCTGACACCAGCGCCGAGGCCGACAAGGGTTCCGCCGCCGGCTCCCCCAAGGGCTCCGAGGATACCGAGGTTTCCGCCACGCTCGATGCCAAGGCATTCGACAAGCTCGTCAACGACGGCCCCAAGGCCGATGACGACGCCATCGCCGCCAGCACCTGGGCCACGGCCGTCAAGGACGCCGGCGTCTTTAAGATCGGTGGCGTTCAGACCTCCACGCTCTTCTCCCTCCTCAACGAGAAAGACGGTCAGACCCGCGGCTTCGACGCCGGTATCGCACAGCTCCTGTCCAACTACATTCTGGGCGAGAACAAGGTCGAGATCACCCAGGTGACCTCGGACACGCGCGAGTCCGTCCTGCAGAACGGCCAGGTCGACGCTGTCTTTGCCACCTACACCATCACTGACGAGCGCAAGAAGCTCGTATCCTTTGCCGGTCCCTACTACTACACCCAGCAGGCCATCCTGGTGCTCGCCGACAACGACGACATTAAGAGCGTCGACGACCTGGCCGACAAGAACGTCGCCGTCCAGTCCGGCTCCAACGGCCCCGCCATCCTGGAGGAGTTCGCTCCCAAGGCCAGCCAGCAGGAGTTCAAGACCGACGAGGAGGCCCGTCAGGCACTCCAGCAGGGTCGCGTTGACGCCTACGTCATCGATAACAACATGCAGCAGAGCGCCCTGGTCCGCGAGCCCGGTAAGTACAAGATCGCCGGCAAGCCCTTCGGCAGCAAGGAGCCCTATGGCATCGGTCTGCCGCTCGATTCCGACGGCGTCGCCTTTGTCAACGACTTCCTTAAGAAGATCGAGGACGACGGCACCTGGACTGAGCTGTGGCAGATCTGCATCGGTGACCGTACGGGCGACACCAATGTTCCCGAGCTGCCCGAGATCGGCGCCTAGGCAGCGAGCCTGGTAACGGCCGCAACGAAACCATACGGAAACGCATGATGCGCTTTATTGCGGTAAACTGTTTCCTCACTGAGTTGTCGGGGCTTCCGTACACACGGGAGCCCCTTTCCTTACCGGCGGGAGGTCCGCATGAGTCTCTCCGAGCTCTGGTCGCTCTATGGCCAGAACTATATCGACGCGCTGCTAGCAACCTGGGGCATGACGCTTGAGTCGTTTGCCATCGCCATGGTGCTGGCCGTCGCCGTCACCGTGATGCGCGTGTCGCCGCTCAAGCCGCTGCGCGTCTTTGGCGACCTGTATGTCCAGGTCTTCCGTAACATCCCCGGCATCGCGCTGCTTATCATCGTCGTCTACGCGCTGCCGCCGCTCAAGGTCGTCCTGCCCTACCGCACCTGTGTTATCGTCGCCACGGTCCTTTTGGGCTCGGCCTTTGGCTCCGAGAACTTTATGAGCGGCATCAACACCGTCGGCGTCGGTCAGGTCGAAGCCGCCCGTTCGCTCGGCATGAGCTTTAACCGCATCCTCGCCAAAATCGTGATTCCGCAGGCGCTGCGCTCGAGCGTGCTGCCCATGACGAACCTCTTTATCGCCGTCATGCTCACTACCGCCTTGGGCAGCCAGGTGCCGCTTAAACCGCAAGAGCTCACCGGCGTGGTGAGTTACATCAACACGCGCTCGCTCGGCGGCGTCGCCGCGTTCTTTATCTCGGCGCTCGGCTACCTGGGCACGGCCTTTGTGGTGAGCCACATTGGCAACTGCATCGATAAGAAGGTGAGGATCCTCCGATGAGCAAGCACTCCTCCCCTGCGCCTACCATGCGCGATGCGCTCTACGAGGCTCCCGGCCCCAAGATGCGCGCCAAGATTCGCATCGGCACCGCCATCTCGCTCGTCGCCGTCGCCGCGCTCATCGCCCTGGTACTGCAGCGCTTTTATGTGACCGGCCAGCTTTCGGTCCACTATTGGTATTTCTTTACGCACCTCACCACCTGGAAGTTCTTGCTTGCCGGCTTTGAGGGCACCGTTAAAGTCGCACTCACCGCCGGCGCCATCGCGCTGGTGCTGGGCCTGGCCCTTATGCTCGGCCGCACGAGCGACATTAAGCCGCTGCAGCTGGTCTGCCGCGTGCTCACCGATTTCTTCCGCGGTGTGCCGAGCCTGCTGTTTATCTACTTCTTCTTTTTGGTGCTGCCCCAGTACAAGATCGCGCTACCGTCGTTTTGGATGCTCACGCTTCCCGTCGCACTCGCCGCAGCCGGCGTACTTGCCGAGATCTTCCGCGCCGGCGTCAACGCCGTACCGCGCGGGCAGGTCGAGGCGGCCCAGGCGCTCGGTCTCTCCAAGGCTAAAACCACCTTTAAAATCGTATTGCCCCAAGCGATTCGGTTTATTATTCCGTCGTTGATCTCACAACTTGTAGTCGTGGTCAAGGACACCACCGTCGCCTATGTGGTGAGCTATCCCGACCTGATGCAAAATGCCCGCGTGCTCATTACCAACTACGACGCCCTCGTGTCGGTCTACCTGGTGATCGCAGTCATCTACATCCTCATCAACGTCGCGATCAACAAGGCCGCTGTCTATGTTTCGCACAAGACCGGCGCGACCATCATCCGCTAACGCTTTACCATTTCGAGTCATAAGGAGCCGAGCACCATGGCACAGAGCACCTCTTCCACCGGCAATCAGCCGCTGATCGAGCTCAGACACGTCGATAAGCACTATGGCGATCTGCACGTCCTCAACGACATCAATCTCTCGGTCGACCGCGGCGAGGTCGTCGTTGTGATCGGTCCCTCGGGCTCGGGCAAGTCGACCATGTGCCGCACCATCAACCGCCTGGAAACCATCGATTCGGGCGAGATCCTCATCGAGGGCGAGCCCCTGCCGCAGGAAGGCAAGGACCTTGCCCGCATGCGTGCCGAGCTGGGCATGGTGTTTCAGCAGTTCAACCTGTTTGCACATATGACGGTGCTGCAGAACGTCATGCTGGGACCGGTCGATGTGCTGGGTGTCTCCAAGGACGAGGCCCGCGAGCGCGCCATGGACCTGCTGAGCCGCGTGGGCGTGGCCGAGCAGGCCGAT
>ENA-OPSW01001753-OPSW01001753.1-human-gut-metagenome-genome-assembly--contig:-NODE-1753-length-11353-cov-5.068065_pt1 | contig 11353 bp, 10 predicted proteins | sample MGYA00241463_ERZ501918 | MGnify/ENA primary metagenome ERZ501918 (study PRJEB25962, sample SAMEA2042443) | human gut metagenome | biome: human gut; feature: human-associated habitat; material: faeces... | reverse complement strand
ACTACGGCTACGCCGGTACCCGGGAGCTGAACGAGGCCCTGACCTCCCGCTTCGTGGTCATCCAGATGCCCACCATCACCCAGGACAACCTGGAAAAGCTGCTGCGGGCACAGTTCCCGGATCTTGCTGCGAAGTACGCCCACCAGTTCGCCCTGCTGTTCCTCGACTTGCAGAAAAAGTGCGACAGTGCGGAAATTTCCACCAAGGCACTGGACCTGCGCGGCATGCTGGACGCGCTGCGTCTGATCCGCCGCGGCATCCCCGCAGGGGCCGCGCTGGACATGGGCATCACCAACAAGGCCTTTGACAGCTACGAGCAGGGCCTGATCCGCGACGTGATCGCGGCCCGCATCCCGGCCAAACTGGATGCGGCCAAGCTGTTTGCCTGATGGAAGCCCAGAGCTACACCGCACAGGAGCGGCGGGCGGCCAATCAGGTCTGGGCGGCTGCGGGCGCCTATGGCTTTGAGCCGCTGTTTCTGGCCCATAACACAGACGGCACCATTGATTTTTACATGAACTGCGTCGTGGGGCTGGTCCACAAATACTACGGCGACGAGCTGGTGCGCAGCCTCTTTGACGCATGGGAGGGCGACATCCGGCAGGCCATGCTGGACGATCTGACCTGGCTCTATCTCGAGAGCGCGGTCTACGCGCTGGAACTGTCCTGCCGCCCGGTGCTTTCGGCCCTCCGCCGCGCCCATGCGGACTACTTTTTCGGCATCCAGTACAAGCTCTCGCGGCAGGAGTGGATGGCGAAGAACCAGCTGGTCTACTCCATGCAGGCCGCGCGCTGGCGGGCTGTGCAGGGGCGCACGCCGCCGGTCATGACCCCCTACGAAAAGAATCTCGACGCCGCCCTCAGTCCCGAGACGCCCCCGAAGCCGGACGAGCTGAAAGCCGCACTGCTGGCCGTCTACGCCAAATTCGAGCTGTTCAACGGCACGGTACATCAGAAGGCCGGGCTGCATCTCCATCTGGACGGCCTGCTGGCGTCCCTCATGACCCGCACCATGCCCACCCAGATGATAAAGACCGACCGGGTGACGGTGGAGCATTCCGGCTCGGTGGACGCCTCCGGCAGCGGCATCCACGCCGACAAGCGGCTGGCCCACATCACCCTGCGCCAGCGCGCCGAGGAAGACCGCGCCTACATCGAAAGCTGCTTTGGCCGGTCGCTCTACCCGCCCGAACGGCTGCGGAAGGCCGAGCAGGAGCTTTGCACCGGGGAGCATCTGGGCTGTCACCTCTGGTTTGCCTCCGGCGTCCCCAGCCCGGAGCAGGCCCCTACCCCCGAGGCAAAGCACCTGGCCGAACAGGCCCAGCTTCAGGCTGAGCGGAACCGGGCGTACTATTCGAAAAATCTCGAGCTTCACCGCAGCGTCGTGCTACGGCTGACCGAACAGATACGCAACTGCATCCTCGTCCACCAGCAGCCCAACGCCCGGGTCGCCCGCAGCGGCAACCTCGACCCGGAGCGGGTCTGGCGCACCGTCATGGACGACGACCGGGTGTTCCGCTGTGCCGAGGAAGAGAACCACCCGTCCTTCACCGTTGACCTGCTGCTGGATGCTTCGGCTTCCCGCCTCCACTGTCAGGAGGTCATCGCGGCGCAGGGGTCTATCCTCGCCCAGAGCCTTGCGGCCTGCGGCATCCCGGTGCGGGTGAGCTGCTTTTCCAGCCTGCGGGGCTACACCGTCCTGCGGGTGCTCAAGGGCTTCAAGGAGAAGAGCTTACAGGGCATCTGCCAATATTTCGCCTCGGGCTGGAACCGGGACGGTCTGGCTCTGCGGGCCGCAGGCGACCTCATCGGCTTCGACCCCGGCCCCGCCGCGCGGCATCTGCTCATTCTCCTGACGGACGCCTCCCCCAACGACAGCCGCCGCATCCCGCCCTCTCCCGATGACCCGCTGGGCCGCGACTACGGCGGCAGCGCGGGCGTGGAGGACGCCGCCGCCGAGGTGCGGGCGCTGCAGCGGAAGGGTCTGCGGGTCTCCGCCGTCTTTATGGGCGAAGATGCCAGCGCCGCCGACGCCTCCCGCATCTACGGCAAGAACATGGCCCGCATCCGGGGCATGGACCAGCTGGCCCGGGCCGCAGGCCGACTCATCCAGAACGAGATACGGGAGCTGGGCGACTGAATCATAATAATGTACGGGGCCGCTGTGCAGTTGTATCTGCTGCCAGCGGCCCCGTATTTTTGTTGTCGCTCACAACCATCTTGTTTTGCATTGCAGAAGAATCAAAAAGTTTTTTGGTTTATTTGCAAACTTATAGTTGTATTCTGGCGTAATTTATGATATACTACAACCAACGAAGGGCCGCACGCCTACACATCACCCCGCGCCCACAGGAAGGAGAACCGCTATGGATGCCGCACGTTATTTTGAAGAGATGCATCTTGCCATGTCCAGCCAGAAGCCTGAGTACCGCCTTGTGCTCAGCGTCAAGGTCCAAGACCTCGGAGGCGCAGACGCTTATCTCGAGCTGCGGCAGGAGCCGGTCAGCGGCAAGGCCCGGGTGTTCTATTCCACGATGGGACGTCAGAAGCTGAACTTCCAGCTCGTCCGCAAAGGGTGGCAGAGCTGCCACAACGCCTCGGGCGAGCTGACGGGGCGCTTCCCCGCCACCGCCGACGGTCTGCTGGCCCAGACGGATTTCTCTGCTTTTGTCCGGGACGACGCCCTCGACAGCGGCCGGATGGCGCGCATTCTGGACGTTCTGGCCCATACTGCCGGTGGTTGTGGGGCCGTCGCCCCCTCTGCCGCCCGGGAGGGTGCGCTCATCACGGTGGAGCGGTTCGTGGGCCGTCCCGCCCATTGGAGCTATTGGAGCACCCGCGCCGCCGAACAGCTGAACATCGCGGCCATCCTCTGCTGGCTGGGCGACTACCTCGCCGGGGCCGAGCGCCGCACCCTGCAGAGCTGCCCGGAGGCCATGCAGCTTGCCGCCGCATGGCAGTCTGCGCTTTTCGCTCCCCTGCCCCAGACGGCTCAGCGGCCTCAGCCTGTACAGTCCCGGCCCGTCCGCCGTGCGCCTGTGGTCGAGAACAAACGCTGGCAGAGCATCCTCGCCGTGCTGGCGACGGTGTAAAAGAAAAGCTTCCCACGAAGGGAAGCCTTTACAGTCATAATTCTTATTTCCATCCTCTGGCCGTAGGGTCGAGCATCTCGGCGGCAGAGTAGATAAGGGCGTTGCAGATGGCGGCGGCCACATTGCTGCCGCCCTTGCGGCCCATCGCCACGATGGCCGGTACATCATGCTTTTCGCAGACGGCGAAGAGCCGCTCCTTGCTCTCCACCACGTTCACAAAGCCCACCGGCACACCGATGACCAGTGCGGGCCGCAGGCCGCTTTCGATTTGTTCTGCAATCGTCAGCAGAGCCGTGGGCGCGTTGCCGACGGCGAGGATGGCCCCGGGATGCTCCTGTGCTGCCTTTTTCATCGCCGCGACGGCCCGGGTGGTGCCTGCCTCTTTTGCGGCGGCGGCCACCTCGGGGTCAGCCATATAACAGCAGGCCGTGCCGCCCAGCTTCGCCAGACCGGGCTTGGTGATGCCGGCCAGCGCCATATTTGTATCGGTCACGATGACGGCCCCGGCGTGGAGGGCCTTGACGGCCTGCTCCACCGCGCGGGGGGTGAAGTGGAGATTCCGCGCATAGTCGAAGTCGGCGGTGGTGTGGATGACCCGCTTGACCACGGCTTCGTGCTCGGGCGGCGGGGTCATGCCCATCATTTCCAGCTCTTCGGTGATGATGTGGAAGCTCGTCCGCTCAATGTCAGCAGGTAAATGATGCTGCGGCGTCAATATTCTATCCCCTTTCGTGCTTTTATCCCCTTCTGGTAGGGGTGGCGGTGGCATTTCATCTCGGTGGAGTAGTCGGCGGTGTCCAGCATCCACTGGGGCGGCGTGTGGGCCGTCAGGACGCACTCACACCCAGCAGGCCGCTCCAGAACGGCCTTTTTTAATAGATCGACGTCCACCATATCCAGCTCTTCTGCGCTCCCGGCTTCGTCCAGTATCAGCAGGTCGGCAGGCTGTGCTATGGCGGCGGCGAGATTCTGGTTTTGCAGTTCCCGGGTCGCGGCCTTTTCCTCCGGCGTCATCTGAAAGACGAATTTCTGCCCGGCCTTGCCCCGGTAGATCTCCGCGCCAAGCTGGGCCAGAAGCGGGATCTCGCCGCTGTTCCCGCCCTTCAAAAACTGGACGATGACCACCCGCTTCCCGGACCCCAGCGCACGGAGCGCAAGACCCATAGCGGCGGTGGTCTTCCCCTTTCCGTCGCCCCAGTACAGATGCAAAAGTCCCTGTTCCATTCAGCGCTTCTCCATTCCCATCGCGGCATACACCGCGTCCATATCCAGCGCCCCACGCACGCCGTCGGCCAGGATGTCGAACTGCTGGCGGCGGTACTCTTCCATCGGGATGAGGGCCGCGTCGGAGGGGTCGATGCCCTTCCGGCGGCAGAGCCAGCCCGCCAGCGCCTCGGTCAGCGTGCCGGTGTCGAACAGACCGTGGAGGTAGGTGCCGAACACATTGCCCTGCACACAGCCCTCCCGGCCTCCGTCGGGGTAGTGGGCGAAAGGTTCGCCCTCAGCCTCGGTCACGCCGGTGTGAATCTCGTAGCCTTCCAGCTCTGCACCCGCAAAGGGGGCGGCGGCGACGGTCGCTTTGACCTGTGCGCGGCGCTTCTGCTCGCTGAACACGGTCCGGGTGGGCAGCAGACCCAGCCCCCGCAGAGTCTGCGGCCGGCCGCTCTCGCTGCCGGTGGGGTCGTCGAGGGTCTGGCCCAGCATCTGGTAGCCGCCGCAGACGCCCAACACCGGCGTGCCTTTCGCGGCCAGCTTGAGCAAAGCCGTTTCCAGCCCGCACTGCCGCAGCCAGAGCAGGTCGTCCACCGTGTTTTTCGTGCCCGGCAGCAGGATGAGGTCGGGTGCGCCCAGCTCATGAGCATTCGAAACATACCGCACGCCCAGCAGCGGGTGCTGTTCCAGCGGCATGAAGTCCGTAAAATTGGACAGATGCGGCAGACGGATGATCGCCGCATCCAGCGGCTTTTTGCCGCCCCGCATCTCGAGGCGCTGGCTCAGGGAGTCCTCGTCCTCGATGTCCACCTTCAGGTACGGTACGACGCCCACCACGGGCAGATGGGTCTTTTCTTCCAGCATCGAAAGGCCGGGACGCAGAATTTCTACGTCTCCACGGAATTTATTGATGACGAGTCCCTTGATGCGCCGGCGTTCTTTTTCTTCCAGCAGCTCCACCGTGCCGTATAGCTGGGCGAACACGCCGCCCCGGTCGATGTCGCCCACCAGAAGCACCGGCGCGTCCACCATCTCGGCGAGGCCCATGTTCACGATGTCCTCGCTCTTGAGGTTGATTTCCGCCGGGCTGCCCGCGCCCTCGATGACGATGACGTCAGCCTCCTCGGCGAGGCTGTCATATGCCTTCAGGATGTCCGGCACCAGCTGCCGTTTCGTGCGGAAATACTCCGACGCTTTCATCTGGCCCCGCACCTCGCCGTTGACGATGACCTGACTGCCCACGTCACTGCTGGGCTTCAGGAGGATGGGGTTCATCCGCACGTCCGGCTCGACACCGGCGGCCTGCGCCTGCACCACCTGCGCCCGGCCCATCTCGAGGCCGTCTTTGGTGACGAAGCTGTTCAGAGCCATGTTCTGGCTCTTGAACGGCACGGCGCGCAGGCCGTCCTGCGCAAAAATGCGGCAGAGCGCCGCGCAGAGCAGACTTTTGCCTGCACCGCTCATCGTACCCTGCACCATGATGCATTTTGCCCTGCTCATCCCAGCACCTCTTTCATAAGTTCCAGCAGCCGGGCGTTCTCGGGGGCCGTGCGCACCGCCGTGCGGTACCACTCCGGCCCGAGGCCCGGATAATTCGCGCAGCTGCGCACCTGTGTTCCCAGCGGGCGAAGCCTCTCGTTCAGGTCGGCGGGCGCGCGGGAGAGCAGATAGTTTGCCTTTCCATCGATGACCCGCAGGCCCAGCGCCCGCAGGCCCGCCGTCAGAACGGGCCGCTGCCGGGCGATAAGGGCGCGCACCTCGTCCACATAAGCGGTTTCTTTCAGGGCCGCGACGCCTGCCGCCTGCGCCAGACTGGATACGGCCCACGGCTGGCCCGCTGTCTGCATTTTTTCCAGAAGCGTTTCGTCGCCGCAGAGGCAGTAACCCAGCCGGACGCCGGCCATGCCGTAGAGCTTGGTGAAAGCTTTCAGGATGACGAGGTTCCCACTTTCCAGCAGAGGCTTCGCGGTCCACCCGTCGGCGTCGGGCAGAAAGTCCAGAAAGCACTCATCTACGGCCAAAATCGCGCGGCACTCCTCGCACCGGCACAGCAGCTTTTTCACCAGTTCGGGTGAGGCCAGCTGCCCAGTCGGGTTGTTCGGCTGGCAGAGGAACACCATGTCGATGCTCTCGTCCACGGCGTCCACGAGGGCGTCCGTCGGGGCGAAATCATTCGCTTTATCGAGGAAGAAGCGTTTCACTTCGCACCCCACCGTATCCAATGCAGAGGCGTACTCGGCAAAAGTCGGGGCTGTCACCAGCGCCTTATGGGGCTTTACGGCCCAGACCAGCCGGAAGATGAGGTCTGCCGCGCCGTTGCCGCAGAGGATATGCTCCTGCGGCACACCCTCGGCTAGGCTCAGCGCCGCCCGCAGGGTACGGCAGAGGGGGTCGGGGTAGCGGTCGGCCAGAGGCAGTGCATCCCGGATGGCCTGCGCCACCCCTTCGGGCAGACCGAGTGGGCTGACGTTCGCCGAAAAATCCAGCGCGTCGCGGCCAAAGCGTTCGCGGTAGCCCATCCAGTCACCGCCGTGGACCAGTTGTTTCATCCCAAGAACCCCCGTATCGCACATCCAAACGCCAGCGCAAACCCGCTGGCTACATACATCATCCGATCTGCCCGCAGAATATCCTCCGGCTCGATGGGCCGCAGCGGATCGCCGATGGTGGGCTTCGGATAATATTCCCCGAAATAGTAGGCCGGCCCGGCCAGCTGAACGCCCAGCGCGCCCGCGCAGGCGCTCTCAGTCTGGGCGCTGTTGGGGCTTGCGTGATTGCGGCGGTCCCGCCGCCAGATACGCCATGCGCCCTTGGCGTCATTGCGGGTGAACGCCGCCGCCATGATCCAGAGCAGCGCCGCCAGACGGCTCGGGATATAGTTCGCCACATCGTCCAGTTTTGCAGCGGCACGGCCAAAGTAGAGATATTTTTCGTTTTTGTAGCCCAGCATACTGTCCATGGTGTTGATGGCCTTGTAGGTCAGGGCCAGCGGCGCACCGCCCAGCAGCATATAAAGCAAAGGCGCAATGACGCCGTCGCTGGCGTTCTCGGCCACCGTCTCCACCGCCGCTTTGGTCACGCCCTCGGCAGTCAAGGCTTCCGTGTCGCGGCCCACGATGCGGCTCACGGCCTTCCGGGCAGCGGGCAGGCTGCCTTTTTTCAGCTCGACATAGACATTCGTGCTCTCCTGCACCAGCCCCTTTGCGGCCAGCGCCTGCCCGCACCAGAACATCTGGACGGCCAGCCCCAGCAGAGGGTGGAGCATCGCCGCGCCCCAGCAGACAAGGCCCGTGAACAGCAGCGTTTCTACCGGCAGGCAGAACGCCAGCACCGCGCCGCCCAGCAGCTCGCCCTGAGGCGTTTTGGGCAGGCGGGCGCGGAGGAATTTTTCCAGCCGGGAGATGGCTTTTCCCATGTACACCACCGGGTGGGGCAGCCATGCCGGGTCGCCGAAAATGGCATCCAGCACGAAGCCTCCCAGCACAGCCCAGGCGGTCATCATACGCCGGCCTCCGCGTCTTTCGTGTACTGCACGGTCTTCACGAGGTGGAGCTGGCGCTTCTCGGCCCAGTCGGCGGCATCCAGCACATAGCCGCCCGCGTTGGGGCCGCACCACGCATAATAACCGCGCCTGGGCAGGGCGTACCGCTCCATGGCCGCCATCTGGGTGCCGCCGTGGGCCAGGATGACCAGCAGTTCTTCGCCGTCGGCCAGCGCCTTGTCCACCAGAGCAGAGAAGGCATTGCAGATGCGGTTCGAGAAGTCGTCCTTCCGCTCACCGTCGGGGCATTTGCTCTCGCAGTTGGCCTGCACCCACGCCTGATAATCGGCGTCGTGCTCCATCTCGACGTAGTTTTTGCCCTCGAAGCTGCCGAAGCACATCTCCTGCAGGTCCTTCACGACCACAAGCTCTGCCTCCGGGAAGAGCACCCGGGCCGTCTGGGCCGTCCGCTGCAGCGGGGTGATATAGACCACCTTCGGGTCGATGTCGGCCCGGCGCAGCTGGCTCAGACCCTCCGCCGAGAGCGGGATGTCGCGCTGGCCCTGATAGCGCTTCTGGGCGTTGTATTCGGTCAGGCCGTGACGCAGCAGATAAATCAACATTGGGGTAATTCTCCTTTCAATACCGTCGGGATGCCGCAGAACATCTGCACCACGCAGTCGGCGCGCTCTGCCAGCAGGCAGGCCAGCCGTCCGGCGGCCTCCCGCCCGGTGCGCTCCTCAGCATCCATCGGGACAACACCGCCGCCGACCTCGGTGGCGATGACAATATCATATTCCGCCAGCTCCCGGGCCAGCGTTTCGAGCTGCTCCGGGGTCTGAGTCTCGGCGGCGGCGTCCTGCACATCGGCGATGATGCTGCCCCGGAAGTTCCGCGCAAAGGTGCGCTTGCCGCTGTAGAGCGGCCCTGTGATGAACATCATTTACAGCACTCCTCCCCACTGACTGACGGCCAGCGCCGCCAGCATCCACAGCTCGGCCCGCTGTAAAAACCACCCGGCCAGGTCGCCGGTGATGCCGCCAAACTGCTTTTTGGCCACGAAATAATAGCGCCACAGCGCCAGAAGCGCCGCCGCCGCCAGCCCGCCGCCGCCCAGCGCCGTCAGCGCCAGGATGAGCAGAGCCGACAGGCCGCAGAGGAAGCGGCAGACGGTCTGCTTGTCGGCCGCTGTGGCAAAAGTATGGGCGAGGCCGGTGTCTTTCGCCAGCGGGAACGCCGCCACGGCAAAGCCCGACAGCGCCCGCTCCAGCACCAGCGCCAGCGTCCAGCACAGGCCCGCCCGGGGTGTGAACCGCACACTGCCGCAGAGGCCGAAGTAGGCCACAAAGTAGCAGCACAGCCGGATGACAGCGAAGGCCCCACAGTGGGAGTCTTTCAGAATTTCAAGCTTTTTTTCGCGGTCGCCGTAGCTCGAGAGGGCGTCCGAAGTGTCGGCGTAGCCGTCGAGATGGATGCCGCCGGTGACGGCCACCGGCACGAGGCAGAACGCCGCCGACCGGGCCAGCTCCGGCAGGGGCAGGACGCCGCAGAGGCACCACAGCCCGCCGCACACCAGCCCGATGAGGGGGAAGGCACACATGGCGTACCGCATATTTTTTTCGTTCCACTCGAACTGCGGCACCGGCAGGGCCGAAAACATCGCAAAGGCCACCGCGATGGTCTGCAAAACAGTCACAGCTTTTCTCCCCCTTTGTAGTACACCGGCAGGCCGCAGACCACCCGGCAGACGTTGTCCGCCCGGGCGGCGAAGGCGTTGTTCACCTGCGCCAGCGCCAGCAGATACTGGTCGGTGTCGCCTGCGTAGTCGGCACCGCCGCTGAACACCTCGTTCGATACGACGATAAGGTGATCACACCCGGCGGCGAGGCGTTCCAGCCCGGCCAAAACGGCCTCGGCGGTGTGCTTTCCTGCTCCGCCGGGGCTGTAAAGCTCGTTGGCGACGAGGTTGCCGAGGTCTTCCAGCAGGACGGTCCCCCGGCCGGGCAGGGGCAGACGGTCGAGGTGGAGCGGGCATTCCAGCGTTTCGAACTGCTTTTGCGCCCGCATTTTCCGGTGCTTTTCCACCCGGGCAGCGCACTCGGCATCCCAGACCTGCATGGTGGCGAGGTAATAGCGAGGCAGGCCGGTCTTAAGCACAAGGCTCTCGGCGTAGGCGCTTTTGCCGCTGGCCGCGCCGCCGAGCACCAGCGTCAGCATCCCGCACCCTCCTGCGGCGTGTAGGCTTCGATGCCGCCTTCTTCAAAGGAATAACAGCCATCGTAGACGGCCAGCGCCATGTCCCACAGCGGAATGGCGGCCACCGCGCCAGTGCCTTCGCCCAGATGCAGGCCCGCCGTGATGAGGTTTTTTTTGTTCAGAGCGTCCAGCACCAGCTTTGCGGCCGGCTCGGTGGAGCAATGGCTTGCAAAAACAGCCTTGGCCGCTGCCGGGCAGAACCGGACAGCGCAGAGCGCCGCCACACAGCTGATGAAACCGTCGGCCAGCACCGGCACACCTTCCAGCGCACCGCCGAGGAAGACGCCGCAGAGCCCGGCGATGTCGAAGCCGCCCAGCTTTGCCAGCACGTCCAGTGCATCGGCAGAGTCGGGCTGATTTTTTGCGATGCCGCGATGGATGGCGTCGATCTTCCGGGCAAGTCCCTCGTCCGAAAGGCCCGCGCCCCGGCCTGTCATCACTTCGACGGGCTGGCCCAGCAGCACAGCGGCCACGGCGCTGGATGTCGTGGTGTTGCCGATGCCCATCTCACCGGTGGCCAGCAGGCCGACGCCCGCTTTCTTCTGCTCCTGCACCAGCCGGATGCCCCTGCCGATGGCCTCCACAGACTCAGCCCTGCTCATGGCCGGGCCGAGGGTGAAGTCCGCTGTGCCGGGGGCGATGCGGCAGTCGAGGACGCCCGGGACCGGGTCGCCCGCGATGCCCATATCCACCGGCACCACCTCGCACCGGGCGGTCTGTGCCATCCGGCAGACGCTGGTGCGGCGGGCGGCGAGGTTCTCAGCCACGGCGCGGGTCACGCTGCTGTCGGTCTGGCTGACGCCCTGGGCCACCACACCGTTATCGGCACAGAGCACCAGCACCGCCCGGCGGGAAATATCCAGCTTTGCGCTGCCGGTGAGGGCGGCGGCGTCCTCGATGGTCGTTTCCAATCTACCCAGCCCGCCCAGCGGCTTTGCAAGGCTGGCCCAGTGGGCGTGCGCCGCCGCCCGGGCGGCTTCGTCCGGCGGCGTGATGGCCGCACAGAGGGCGGCCAGTTCTTTCTCAGTCATGGTCTCTCCTGTAATTTTCAGCCGCGGCGGCAAAGCGCTGCGGCAGGGGCGTACCCGCCCAGTACAAATGCGGGAAGCCCGCATAGAAATGCTCGTTTACAGATCCGCACCGCCACTCTGCGCCGCCCACCGGCTTTTTTGCCGCGAGAGCCACGCCGTTGGCGGTGGAATCCCAGTGGTGGAATTCGTGGATGGGCAGCGTTTCTCCGGCGCAGAAGAGCATACTGTCCGCCTTGGCGGTCATTTCGGCATAGCCAAAGCGCACCAGCCTTCCCACCCGG
>ENA-OPSW01001749-OPSW01001749.1-human-gut-metagenome-genome-assembly--contig:-NODE-1749-length-11374-cov-2.227140_pt1 | contig 11374 bp, 7 predicted proteins | sample MGYA00241463_ERZ501918 | MGnify/ENA primary metagenome ERZ501918 (study PRJEB25962, sample SAMEA2042443) | human gut metagenome | biome: human gut; feature: human-associated habitat; material: faeces... | reverse complement strand
GACGGCCCTGGTCGTCGCGTTCGCGCACACCGCCGGTCGCCAACGTATCGTGGCCCAGCAGTGCATTGAGCAGCGTCGACTTGCCGGCACCCGACTCGCCCAGAATCATGGCGCAGCTCCCGGCAGGCACGCAGGCACGGACCCCGTCCAGGCCGCGGCCCTCGGCAGAGGACGTCACGATCACGCGCACGTCCGGACCCACCAGGCGGCGCACGCGGTCTAGATCGTGCTCGAGCTCCTCGGCATCGCAGCGGTCAGCTTTGGTGAGCACCACCACCGGCTCGGCATCGCAGTCGAGCGCCAGCACCAGCGAGCGCGCCACGCGGTCGAGCAGCACCTCACCGGCACCGAGCGCCTGCACGATTAGCACGCTATCCACGTTGGAGCAGAGCACCTGACGCTCCCCACGGGCACGGCCGCGCCAACGCTCAAAGCTCGTACGGCGCGGCAGAACGCACTCAATCACGCCCATATCGTGCCCGGGAGCGCGGCGCACCGCCGCACGGTCGCCCACGGCGGGCAGCAGCACCTCGTCCTCGCCGCGCGACTTGGCAAACCCCACGGCATGCTCGGCACGGAAGGTATCGTCGGCAGTCACCACCAGCGGAAACCCGCGATCCAAGCGCACCACGGCACCCAGCCGCATCTGCTCGGGCTCCTCGGCATGTGCGCAAAAGTCGTCAAATGCCGCCTGCTGAGCCTCATCGACCGGCAGGTCATCAAACGCCGGAACGTCCTGCAGCGCGTCGAGTCCCGGCACGCTTGCCAGCAGCTCCTCAGCAGACGTGGGGGCCTCGGTCGCAAGCTTCCGACGACGATCGCGCTTAGCCCGCGCCCCCGTCGTCTTTTTCTTCGCTTTAGCCTTAGCCTTGCCCACAGATGCCTCCCAGCACAAAATCACACAACTGAGCAGGTATTTTACCCACAAAAAAGAGTCGGTCGAGCAAGTGCTCGACCGACTCACATACTTTCCCTCAGCCCTTTATCATCCGCGCGGGAGAAAAGCCAGCAAGGATACCGCAGGGCCCGCCCCGGAAGCCCTTTCTCCCGAACGATCCCGCAGCGCGAAGCGCGAGGACCAGTGAGGGAGAAAGGGCGTGGGGCGGGCCCGGACAGGTACGTTACTCTTTCTCCACCGCGCGCATGATCGCCTTGTAGATCTCCATCAGCGGAATGATCAGGAAGGCAAGGCCCAGGGCGGCAACAACGCCCTTGAGCTCAAGCGTCACGGGGCCAAAGAACATCTCGGCAAGCGTCGGCTGCACGGTAACGATCACCGTCAGCACCAGTGCCAGCGCGGCGGAAGCCCACAGCCACTTGTTCTGCTTCTTCATGGTGAACAGCGACGCACGACGGCTGCGCATATTGAAGCAGTGGAATATCTCGACCATGTTGAGCGTGATGAACGCCATCATCACGCCTTCCTCGTCGGCATTGCCGGCGATCATATCGGCGATGTGGATGTAGCCCATGTCAAAGTACACGCCCACAAAGAAGCTCGCCAGCACCAGCACGGTGATGATTAGGCCCTGGACCACGCAGTCCAGACCCATATGTCCGGCAAAGACACCGTCCTTGGCGTTGCGCGGCTTGCGCTTCATGATGTCGCCCTCGGCATCCTCCATGCCCAGCGCGAGCGCGGGGAAGCAGTCGGTGACCAGGTTCACCCACAGCAGCTGCACCGGCTGGAAGATGGTAAAGCCGATGAGCGTGGCGATAAACACCGAGAACACCTCGGCAAGGTTGGCCGAAAGCAGGAACTGGATGACCTTGCGGATGTTGTCGTAGATGCGACGGCCCTCTTCGCAGGCACCAATAATGGTGGCGAAATTGTCGTCGGCAAGCACCATGTCGGCGACGTTCTTGGTGACATCGGTACCGGTGATGCCCATGCCAACGCCGATGTCGGCGCGCTTGATGGACGGGGCGTCGTTGACGCCGTCGCCCGTCATGGCCACGATCTGGTCGCGCGACTTCCAAGCCTCGACGATGCGTGTCTTGTGCTCGGGCTGGACGCGGGCGTACACGCCGTAGTCCTCGATGTGCGCGTCGAGTTCCTCGTCGCTCATGCGGTCGAGGTCGGCGCCCGTGATGGCCTGGCTGCGATCGGTGACGATACCTAGCTGCTTGGCGATGGCCACGGCGGTGTCGATGTGGTCGCCCGTGATCATGACGGTGCGGATACCGGCGTCGTGCGCCTCGCGGATGGCGTCGGCGACCTCGGGGCGGACCGGGTCAATCATGCCGGACAGGCCGCAGAAGACCAGGTCATGCTCGAGCGCGGCGGGACTGCAATCGGCCGGGACCTCGGTGTAGGTGCGGCTTGCCAGCGCCAGCACGCGCAGGGCCTCGTCGGCCATGGCCTTGTTGGCGGCCACGAGCTCGGCGCGACGCTCCTCGGTCAGGGGGACGACCTTATCGCCCTCGTAGATATGGGTGCACAGGCCGATCACCACGTCGGGCGCGCCCTTGGTGTACTGCTCATACTCGCCGTCCAGGGTCTCGACGACCACGGACATCATCTTGCGGCCCGAGTCGAACGGTGCCTCACCCACGCGCGGGTGCTCGGCAGTCAGGCCGGTGAGCCCCGCCTTGCCGGCGTCGTTGACGAGCGCGCACTCGGTCGGCTCGCCCACGGCCTCGCCCAGCTCCTCGTCCCACTGGGCATCGGAGCAAAGGGCCATACCGGCCAGGAACTTCTCCTTAGGCGCAGCGAGCTCGTGCTTGACGACGGTCATCTTGTTTTGAGTAAGGGTACCAGTCTTGTCGGAGCAGATGGTCTGCGTGCAGCCGAGAGTCTCGACGGCAGAGAGCTTGCGGATGATTGCCTGGCGCTTGGCCATCTTGGTCACGCCAAGCGACAGCACGATGGTCACGACGGCGACCAGGCCCTCGGGGATGGCGGCGACGGCGAGCGAGACGGCAACCATAAAGGTATCGAGCAAGGCTGTCGGGTCGGTGAGGACGTTGCCCACGCCGTGGCGGATGATATCAACGCCAAAGATGACGACGCAGATGACGATAACCATAATGGTGAGGATGCGGCTGAGCTCGGCGAGCTTCACCTGCAGCGGCGTGAGCTCTTCCTTGGCCTCGGCCAGGGCACCAGCGATCTTGCCCATCTCGGTGTTCATGCCGGTGCCGACCACGACGGCGCGGCCGCGGCCGTATACAACGGTGGAACCCATGTAGCACATGTTCTTGCGGTCGCCGAGCGGCACGTCATCGGTGCCGGTGGCGAGCTCGATCACGTTGTCATGCTTCTCGACAGGCACGGACTCGCCGGTGAGTGCAGCCTCTTCGATCTTCATCGTGGCGCTCTCGAGCACGCGGCAGTCGGCCGGGACGGAGTCGCCCGCCTCGAGCATGATCACGTCACCGGGCACGAGCTCGGCGCTCGGCAGGTGCACGAGCTTGCCGTCGCGCAGCACCTTGGACTGCGCCGCGCTCATCTCCTGCAGGGCCTCGAGAGCCTCCTCGCTTTTAGCTTCCTGGACCACGCCCAGCACCGAGTTGACGATAACGACGAACATGATGATGGCGACGTCGGCAAAGTCGGGTTCGCCCTTGACCATGCCCGTGAGCGCGCTGATGACGGCGGCAACGATCAGCATGATGACCATGGGGTCGGCCATCTGCTCAAAGAAGCGCTTCCACAACGGCGTCTTCTCGGCTTCCTCAAGCTTGTTAGGGCCTGTCTTGGCAAGGCGCGACGACGCCTCGTCGTTGCTCAGGCCGAGGTTCTCATCGACACCTTGGTCGCTGAGCACCTCCGCCGCGGCGGACAGGTATTCCTTTTGCATATAGAGTCCCCTCCTGGGATTCGGGCCACTCAGCAGATTGATGCCCGATCATAATTCCCAGGAGAAGGGCAAGGGCTCATCAAGGCTGCCGTGCTGAGCGGCAGTTGATAGTGGAGCTATGGTACCCCAAAGCGACGCGTCTAGCCAAAACATTCCATCTGGAAACACGGCACAGGCGCAACGGTGCAGACAGTGTGATGCTCAAGATTGATAAAACGTTTTTTCTTCGGCGCATCATCGAACTAAAATATCGCCCAGATAGCAGCGGTTAGAACGGTTGGTAAAGTTTTTGCATATACCGTTTTTCCGCAAAAAATGAACTTCTAATTCGGCATACGGTCGATTTTTTGGGGTATTCGGTCGGCATTTCGTTATAATCATCTCAGTTTTATTTCTTATGGTTTATCTATCAGCGCAAGACGATGTCAGATGGAGGTCTGAATGTACAAGCGCACCAAGATTGTATGCACCATGGGTCCCGCCTGCGATAGCGACGAGACCATCCGCGAGATGATCAAGGCGGGCATGAACGTCGCCCGTTTTAACTTCTCGCACGGATCCTACGACGAGCACCACGGTCGCATCGAGCGCGTCCGTCGTATTTCCAAGGAGCTCGGTCTGCCCGTCGGCATCCTGCTCGACACCAAGGGCCCCGAGGTCCGCACCGGCCTTCTGGTCGACGGCAAGAAGGTTGCCGTCAAGACCGGCGACAAGATCGTCGTCACCGCTCAGCCCACGTCCGAGGATTTCCACGGCACCTCTAAGCACATCTCCCTCGACTACCTGGCTCTGCCCTCCGAGGTCGAGAAGGGCTCCCTCATCCTAATCGATGACGGTCTGGTTGCCCTCGAGGTCGAGTCCGTCGACGGCCAGGACATGACCTGCGTCGTTAAGAACGACGGCCTGATCGGCGAGCGCAAGGGCGTCAACATGCCCAACGTCAACATCTCGCTGCCCGCCATCACCGAGCGCGATCGTCAGGACATCCTCTTTGGCCTGACCGAGAACATCGACTACATCGCCGCTTCCTTCATCCGTGACGGCGAGTCCGTCCGCGGCATTCGCAAGCTTTGCCGCGAGAACGGTGGCGAGCACGTGACGATCTTCCCGAAGATCGAGTGCGCCCTGGGCGTCGAGAACTTTGACGAGATCCTCGAGGCTTCCGACGGCATCATGGTCGCCCGTGGCGACCTGGGCATCGAGATCAAGCCCGAGCTCGTTCCCCACATCCAGAAGGAGATCATCGCCAAGTGCAACGCGGCCTACAAGCCCGTCATCACCGCTACGCAGATGCTCGACTCCATGCAGCAGAACCCGCGCCCGACGCGCGCCGAGGTTGCCGACGTTGCTAACGCCATTTACGACGGCACCGACGCCGTCATGCTGTCCGGCGAGTCCGCTGCCGGCAAGTACCCGGTCGAGGCCGTCAAGATGCAGGCCAGCATCGCTCTCGAGACCGAGAAGTACCTCCCGGCTCACGCTCCGCTCGAGGTTCCGGCTGACGCTCACGGCACCCGCGTCGTCAACAACGTTGTGGGTATGTCCGCTGTGAACATGGCTACCACTGTTGGCGCCAAGTGCATCACCGTGCCGACGACCACCGGTCGTACCGCTCGCCTGATCTCGCACTTCCGTCCCAACATGCCGATCTGCGCGTTCTCCCGCCACGAGTGGGCCGTCCAGCAGATGATCATGTACTGGGGCGTTATCCCGCACCAGGCCGAGATTACCCAGGGCACCGTCAACGGCACGATCGTCAAGGCGATCGAGACCGCTAAGGAGCTCGGCTACGTCAAGGCCGGCGATCTGACCGTCGCTACCGCTGGCGATCCCCGCATGAGCGTCCAGCTCGAGGATAAGGTCTCCTCGACCAACGTCGCTTACGTCGCTCAGGTGCGCTAAATCGTACTTGCAAGCAAATTTGCATTGCAAAGGGCCCGGAAGGCATTGCCTTCCGGGCCCTTTTTCTGTGCACCGATGCCTACCGCACGACATGGCACGCACCCATTTCATTACCAAAAGCGCGAAATCCGCCCTCCGAGGCCCAAAAAATAAAGCCCCAAGCGCTAAAAGTGTTCGCCCGGTGGCAAACCCACACCTTAACCGACGCTGCTAAATCGTTTTAGCAAGAACCAGATCAACCGCGTTTTCAGAAGTGCGGGGAAAAATTGCTTACCCCCGAGCATAAGTCCTTTTATTTCAACAAAACCCCTGATAAAGTTGGCTTAAATACCGCTTGTGCCTGACCTATTTGTCTTTTTCACCGCACTTCCGAAACGGATAGCTTTTCTAGCCCAAATAACGCTCAAACGATCGGATCGCTATGTCATTTCTTGCCTGCGGACCCACGGCTTTTCAGTACTATCGCATCCCGCCCCAAATACTGGGACTCTATCCAGCAATCCTGCCGCCCGACCATGACCATCGCTTGGTGCATTACTCAAAACAACCGGTATTTAAAGACTTGCTCGGCACACCAGTTTGGAGATCCGTGAGTGAAAGGAAACAGCGCGCGAACGGAAAGCTATTTCATAGCCGTCTGCTAACCCAAGAGCCGCCTCCTGGGTCGTTTAGACAGACTGAACATGGATTTGATGTCACTTCACCGGAGTTCACGCTGCTCAGCCTTGCCACGCAGGTCTCACGCAACCAGTTACTCATGGCGTGCTACGAGATGTGCGGCTCCTTTGCAGTGTTTAAGCCCTGCGAGCGAACGCAACAACAACTCGATGAAGCTATTTCGCTTAAGTTCATTCCACCCAACTGCGGCTGGGAGCGAGTTAACGACACCAAGGGCAATGACACCAACTTGTGGAAGCGCACGCCGCTTCTTACCGCAACGGATATCGCCGCGTTCGCCAAGCAAGCCGCAGGCCTGCGCGGCGTCAAACAACTGCGCTGGGCGGCCGAGCACATGACGGGGCAGGCCGCCTCGCCCTTCGAAGTACAGACCTCCATGCTTATCTCGCTCCCCCGCGACGAGGGCGGCCAGGGCATCGAGATCGCCAACAACGCGCGCATCCCGCTCAGTGAAGCCGCACGTTCGCTGTATGACAAAACCTGCTGCTACGCCGATATCCTCATCGAAAGCGCCACCGACAGCATGGGCGTCATCTTGGAATGCCAAGGCCGCTCCGCCCATGACAGCGAAGCCGCAAGCCTCTCCGATGCCGAGCGCGCCACCGCACTCACAAGCATGGGCTACGACGTCATCCAAATTACCTATGACCAGATCAAGGAGAAGAAGAGCTTCGACCACATAGCTGAGCTCATCCATAAAAAGGCGGGGCTCCCCTACATCCCAAAGACCAGTCAGGAACGCACCACCGAAGAAGCCCTGCGACGGGAGCTGTTGGTCAATTGGGATGAGCTGTTCACCGTCAAGCCGGCCGGCTAGCAGCTAGCGATCAGGGGGGCTGCGGGGACGTCAGAAGCAGCAACGCGAGCCGCAAATCCCACCTCGGTCAGCTCGATGACCTCGGTAAACGTTGCGTCGAAGAATTCCTCGGTTAGCAGGCGGTATGGCGGATGGTCGGGATCGCCGGGGTTTTCGCGTACAATCTCGTGCATGACGCCGATGGTCTTGAGCACATATTCTTTATGGATGGGATACTGCCCAAAACGCGTCGCAGCGGTATACAGGCGATCGGTCGCACGCGGGATGGAGACAATGCCCAGCGTCTTGCCAAACCAGTCAAAGTCGCCTTGCTTTTTAATGCGGAACTCCTCACACGGCTTGCCGCCGTGCGCCTCCAGGTACTGATTCACGCGCGTGTTCCATACGGTATCGGCCACCAGATGCGACCAGACGCCCAGCGTCAAATCGAGCAACGACTGCGCCACATCTTCGGACGCAAGCGAGAACTCACAGGCGCCGGGACCGACAACCGGCTCGGCATCCTTGTAGCGCTGGGGATAGTGCACACGGTTCAGCCGCTCGCGTTCCTCGACAATCGAGGTAGCCTCAGCGGGTTCGCCCGCGGGTGCGCCTTTAAGCAACGGTGCCACATAAGTATCCCAGAACTCATGCTCACGAGGCTTAGGGATGGGCTCAGGCTTGGCAAAGTGCGTAATGCGGTACGGGATGGGATCGGCGATGCCAGGGACCATATAGCCCACGAAGATATCCGGAACCACGCAGCCAAACAAAAAGGCATTGCGGTCGCGAACGCTCTTGGCAAGCGCACCAGTGCGCTCCAGCAAACGCTCCGTCTGAGCGATATGAATGTTCCAGCTTGGCATAGCCACCCCCATAAAAACCTGGATAACTATACCATCACGGCAAAGCCGCGCGAGCGGCTACGCACGCTCTACGCAGCATCTAGTCCGTAGCACCGCTTTCGGTACCATACGACGGCGAAGGCGCCTCGACCACATGGTGATATCGATCGATATAGATGGCACGGGCACCCAGGCGTCGCACCAAATCCTGGTGATGTGTGCTCATCAAGACCGTCTTACCCGCCGCGACGTAGGCCAGCAAGAAGTTGACCACGATATCGCATGAATCCTCGTCGAGCCCATTGGTAGGCTCGTCGAGGACCAAGATATCCGGGTTCATCGACACGACGGCAGCCAGTGCCACGCGCTTCTTTTGCCCGCCCGAGAGCTGATAGGGAGAGGCGTCGGCAAGGTCGGCAACCTGGAACAGCCCCATGGCATCGCGCACGCGGCGCTCGAGCTCGTCTGTCGGCAGCCCCATCTGCGCGGGACCAAAAGCAACTTCCTCGCCCACCGTAGCGCAGAACAGCTGGGCGTCGGCATTCTGGAACACAAAGCCCACGCGCTGATGAAAACGCTGAGCGGCCGCGGAATCCTTTAGAAACGCCGCATCGATCACATGCCCGTCAAACAGGTATGCCCCTGCGTCTGCGAGTTCAAGGCCGTTAATAAGGCGCATAATCGTCGTCTTACCGCAGCCGTTGGGACCGAGCAGGGCAACGAGTTCGCCACGATCGACCTGCAGCGACACGCCATCGACAACCGTATGTCCCGCATAGGAGAACACTACGTCGCGCAGCTCGATGAGCGGCGCGACCTCGGCGCCGCCCGCACCGTTCGTGCCCGCCGCACTATTCATATCGATCGTCAAAACGTCGCCCTTCCCTATTTGCATCCCCAGCCGGAACCAGCAGCGCCTACAGCACGGCGCACAACACTGCCAGCAGCGCCACGCCGGCCGCATAGACCGCATCGCGCCAGCCAAACCCGGCGCGCGCGGGTACCGGATACGCACCGGCAAAGCCGCGGCACAGCATAGCCTCGTCCATCGCGCGGCTGCATTCCATCGCCTTGATAAACGTCATGCCCATGATACCCGCCAGCGAATCGGTGCGCGAAAAACCCGCAGGCGCGGAACCGACGCTGCGCAGCATGACCGATTCGCACAGATCGTGCGCCGTGCGTCCCAGCACCTCAATATGCTTGAGCGCCATATCAAACGTAAAGATAACCTCGTCGGGCAGGTGCAGCATTTTGAGCGCCGCCGACATGCGGCTCCAGGTGAGCGTCCACGAAACACCCAGCACCAGCGACACATTAATAAACGTCTTGAGCGCGATCTTGAGCATGGCGCCCATGGCAGACGCGCTCAGCAACAGGGCAGGCAGCGCCAGAACCACCGCAAGCCCCGTGGCGCCAAGCGCCGGTACAAAAGTCGCGCGCAACCCGCGCGCGGGGCGCACCGCGACCAGCACCAGCGCGATAGCCGCCATCAGCATCAGGTACAGCGGGCTCTGCGTCAGACACACGCACAGGACGCAAACGAACATCCCCACCAGGCGCACCGGAGACGAAACGCAAGAAAGGGCGCGGTCGACCATCGACCCGCCCTCGTGCGCGCCTCCACCCAGGCGAACCCGCTCAAGCAGGCTCGCCAGGTGCAGGACATTCTTTTGCATCACACGATGCCGAGCCCCCACGGGCTCATATCGCTCCTCGGCCGCAAGCCAGCTAGGCAGCTCGGCTATTGCCATGAGCACCGCTTTCCTTAACCGTCAGCGAGATCAGGCGGAATGCGATGGTGAGCACCGCCACGCCAATCACGCCGGACAGGATATACATGGCAGCCTGACCGGCAAAGCCAAGGCCCTGCTCCTCGGAATAGGCCTGCAGATAATCGCCCGTGGGCAGGGCATCGGCAAAGGTCGGAGTATCGAGGCCAACCGAAGTCTGCAGACTGTCGTCACCAGCCTCCTGAACGGCGGTCGCGGCGCCCTCGGCGTCCCACTCGCCCCATGCGTCACCCGTGGCCAGCAGGCCCAGCGGCGTGGCCACGACAAGCACGGCGACCAGGATGAGCGTGGGGACCAGCGAGGTCTTCTTGGCGGCTGCGCCCTCGGCAGTAAGCTGTCCATCGGCGGCTTCGGGGCCGACGATAACGCCCGGCGCCGTCTTCTTGATAAAGCCGTAGATCGCGGCAGTCGCCACGCCCTCGACTACGCCGGCAACCAGCATATGCGGGATCAACATGGCCGGAATGGCCACGGACAACGGGAAGGGGCAGTACAGCGGAGCGCCCGAAGCATTCGTGAAAAGCATCGGCTGAATACCAAACTCGATTGCTGCGCACAGGGCCGCCAGGCACAGGCCGACCCAGCCGCTTACGATGGCCGAAACCGAGGTGCCCCAGCTCTTGTCGTGCAAACGGCTGTTAAGCGCGCGGAACACGATGGCTGCGGCAAACGGCAACACGAAGGCCATGTTAAAGCAGTTAGCGCCAAAGGACAGGATGCCGCCGTCGCCAAACAGCAGCGCTTGCAGCGCCAGCGCGACCGAAACCGCGATAGCCGCGGCCTCGGGGCCCAGCAGCAGCGCGATGAGCGCGCCGGAGAACAGATCCGGCCCGAGCTGCGCCCGGTCGTACCCACGCAGGGAGGCGAACAGCGGCTGGGAAAGCGCTTTCATAGTATCACCTGGTTTTATATAGAGTGTCCCGCTCAGGCGAGCAGGGGGTCAAGCCCGGCGTCGAGCCGGGCGTTGCGTTTCGCCTTCGGCCGGTCGATGACCCGGCCGCGCGTGACGACCATGTCGAGCGTGCGCAGCACACGCAGATCGTCGAGCGGGTTTTCGGCCGCGACGATCATGTCCGCGCTCATGCCGGGAGCGAGCGTGCCGGTCACATCGCCGAGCCCCGCCAGCCGCGCACTCTGCCCGGTGGCGCAGTAGAGCGCGCAGGCGTTGGACGCGCCGGCATATTTGTGGAAGTAGCACAGCTCGCGCCAGAAGTCGTACTGTGCGACCCACTGGCAGCCGACGTCGTTGCCGAGCGCGATGGGGATATCGTGCGCGAGCGCGGCCTTCGCGCACGCGATCATGCCCTCCATGACCACGTTGCCGTTGAACTGCTCGACCTCGGTCAGGTGCGTGACCGAGCGGTCAAAGAGCGCGTACGGCAGCGCGGGCGAGAGCGTCACGCACAAAAACGCCCCCCGCTCGTGAAACAGGCGCAGGATCTCGTCGTCCGGCTTTGCGCCGTGCTCGATGGAGTCCACGCCGTTTTCCAGCGCCACGCGCACGCCCTCGGGCGACTCGGTATGCGCCGCCACGGTGTAGGCGAGCGCATGCGCCCG
>ENA-OPSW01001744-OPSW01001744.1-human-gut-metagenome-genome-assembly--contig:-NODE-1744-length-11410-cov-2.572083_pt1 | contig 11410 bp, 9 predicted proteins | sample MGYA00241463_ERZ501918 | MGnify/ENA primary metagenome ERZ501918 (study PRJEB25962, sample SAMEA2042443) | human gut metagenome | biome: human gut; feature: human-associated habitat; material: faeces... | reverse complement strand
TTGTTTGGCCAGCCACAGGCAAGCAGTGCCACTACAAATGTACGGTCCTCACTCTGTAAAGCCCCTACATAGCAATATCCGGCATCCCCGGTAAAGCCTGTTTTCCCGGAAATCGCGCCATCCATCATCTGAAGAAATGCATTGTGGTTGCTGCAGCTAAAATTCCCCTTTCCCTCAGCATCAGAAAAGCTGTATGCCGGCATTTGCGTGATCGCAAGAAATTCTGCAGCTTTGGGAGAACGCAGGACACAGTAGCTCATGATTTTTGCCAGATCTGCAGCTGAAATGCTGTGCACACCGCCCACATCCTCTCCATCCAATCCGTTTGGCGTAACAAAATGTGCCTCAGTGCATCCGATCTCTTCTGCCTTTTCATTCATCCACCCGGCAAATTGCGGAACGGATCCTGCAAGGTGTTCCGCGATCGCCACTGCTGAATCATTATGGGATTCCAGCATCAGGGAATATAGAAGATCCCCCAGATAAAACGCTTCCCCTTCGTGCATTCCCAGATGAACCTTCGGCTGTGCGACCGCATTTGCAGAGGCTGTCACCAGATCCTTCGGATTTCCCTTTTCCAGCGCAAGAATGCAGGTCATGATCTTCGTTGTACTTGCCATCGGGCGCATTACATGCTCTTCTTTTCCAAGCAGAACCCTGCCGCTGTCCGCATCCACCAGCGCAGCGGAACGGGCATAGAGCCGGGTAAGAAGCTGCTCCCTTTCCTGCTCACGGTTTTCTTTTTCCTGTGCAGTCTGCGCATCCGAGACCGGTTCCTTTTGCTGCGTAGTCTCCATTATCTGTGTCCGTTCATTTTCTTCCGCAGGCACTTTCCCGGATAAGACCTTACCCGGACTTTCTCCTGTGGATTCTCTCCATAGCACCTTTCCTTGAAAAATCTGCAAACTAAAAAAGAATACCATGCACGCTGCCAGAATCCCTCTTCTGGTCCGTGCCGGTATTCCATTCCTCTTCTTTTCTTTCTTTTTCATGTGCCCCGGTCTCCCTCCTGCTCTTTTCTGTTCCATTTTATGAACAGGGACGGGCGTTTATACTATGGATTCCATTTTAAATATTCAGCCGGATCTGTGCCTCATCTTCCGCTTCTTCTTTGAATGTCTCCAGCTTCTCCGGTTCAATGCCCGGGAGATCATCTAAAGACTGCACACTGAATCTGCGCAGAAATTCTTCGGTTGTTCCAAAAAGCAGCGGACGTCCCGGTGCATCAAGGCGCCCAAGCTCGCAGACCAGATTGTACTCGATCAGCTTGTTTACCGCATGATCCGATTTGACTCCGCGAATCTTCTCAATCTCCAGCTTGGTGATCGGCTGACGGTAAGCAATGATTGAAAGCGTCTCCAGCATGACATCTGTCAGGACATACTTTTTCGGCTGCTTTGCGATCCGGATCAGATACTCATACATCTCCGGTTTGCTACAGAGCTGATATGCATGATCCAGTTCGATGATCCGGATGCCACGCTCCTCTTTCTGATACTTGTCCATCATATTATGGATAAGTTTCTCCGTCGTCGGCACATCCTGCTCGATCGCGGATGCGATCTTACTCACCTCGACCGAATCTCCCATAGTGAACAGGATTGCCTCTATGATACTCTCCAACTGTTTTGTTCTCATTTTCTTCTATACTCCTTGCCACAGTCCCTTGTCCGATGTAATGATGATATCATCAAACGTATGTTCCTGATATACCTGTATCTCTCCTGTCTTCATCAGCTCCAGCACCGCCAGGAAGGTGACAATGATCTGTACCTTGGATGCCTGCTTTTTCAGGAGATCCCGGAAACTGAATCTGTGATGTACCTTTGCATACTCATAAACATATTCCAGTTTCTCCGGAAGCGTAACCTCTTCTTTCTCGATCTTGCCGAACTTACTTCGGATCGGATCCGTCTTATCTGCCTGTCTTTTCAGGATATCCTGAAAAATATCATTCAGCTTCGTCAGGGTCAGCCCGTCAAGAAGCGTATCCAGATCTACCGGTTCTTCGTATTCCTTTACTTCATCCGGAATGGTCGCTCCCTTATAGAACAGCTTTTCTCCGTCCACTTGGCGGTCACGCAGTTCATAAGACATGTATTTGTACATCTTGTACTGCAAAAGCTGCTCTACCAGTTCCTGACGCGGATCTTCTTCCTCGCCCTCTTCATTGACTTCCTTTGGAAGAAGCATCTTGCATTTGATGTCCAGAAGTGTCGCCGCCATGACCAGAAATTCACTCATGACATTCAGGTCTGCTCTGTCCATCGCCTGGATATATTCCATATACTGGTTGGTGATCTCTACGATCGGAATATCGTAGATGTCTATTTTATTTTTATCGATCAAATGTAAGAGCAGATCCAGAGGTCCCTCAAAAACCTGCAGCTTTACCGGTATTCCTTTTCCCATAGATATCCTTTCCAGTCAAATTGTCGATAACCTTATTTATTATACAGGAAAGCCGGGATGATATCAAGTACGACTAACTCTGCCGGATTCCAGAAGCGGAAATTGATCGTGTGGGTTCCGAGCCCTTTGCTGACCACAATATATTTCCCGTCTTTTTCATAACAGTCCCCGCTGTAGCGTGGAAACAGACGGAACTGCGGACTGATCACACCGCCAAGCAGTGGAAGTCTGGCAATCCCGCCATGTAAATGTCCGGACAGCACCAGGTCTGCTCCCCACTTCCAGTAGGTTTCTGCGTAAAGCGGATGATGTGCCATTAAAATGCAGTATGCGTCCGTCTCTGCACTGCCAATCCGTTCTTCCATCTCGCCAGTCGTAAGCGGACACACCTTCCATCCTTTTTTATAGCATCCAAATGGAAGCTCCATCCCATATAAGCGCAGCTTCATCCCGTTTACCGGGATCTCTTCTGATCCATTCACCAGGACATGAAACCCTGCCTTTTTCAGTTCATTCTCATAATATCCATATTCTTTGCCGTAAATCTCCGGCTGCTCATGCATTCTCTGCTCATGATTGCCATTACAGCACCAGACCGGTGCGATCTGTGGAAGTTTTTTCATCAAATCCGCTGCCTGTGTCCAGTCTCTTCCGGCTTTCCCGACCAGCATATCGCCACCTGCCAGTATCAGATCCGGCTTTGCTTCCCTGATCGCCAAAAGCAGCTCCTCATTCTCTTTTCCATAGACATGATTATGCAGATCACTTAAGAAAGCAATCCGTACTTTTCCGGCATCTCCCTTTATTTTACTGGTTCTGATCCGGTATCTTGTAATCTTGAAGCAGTGCAGCTCCCGCCATACTTCTGCAAGAACTGCTGCTGCAAAAATCACCAGTATCAATACGATAATCCCTGTTACCTTCATCTCTTCCCTCTTTCGTTATACCATCATTTCTTCCAGAATTTTAAGGAATGCGCCCCCAAATGTCAACTCCCCGACACCTTCTGTCGCATAAACCGGAACGCTTCCGATGGTTTTCTCATTCAGCCGGTAAATGACTTCTCCGATCTGGTCGCCTTTCTTTACCGGGGCAGTCTGTTTCTGTATCTGTACCTCTTTTTCCACGGCAGACAGATCTGATCCACTGGTATCCACATACCGGAAGCCCTCCAGCGTCTCTCCCTTTGCCTTCTCCTGCATTCCATGTTTCACTTCAGCATACACAATTTTTTCCAGTGCCTTTTCATCCTGGTAAATACTGCATTTCCCAAAGCCATAGTTTAACATGGCAATGGCATCCTTTATCCGTGTCTTAGAATCCGGCTCTGCCATCACAACCGCAATCATATTGACCCCGTCTTTTCTTGCCGTTGCAGACAGGCAGAACTTCGCACCGCTTGTGGATCCGGTCTTCAGTCCGGTTGCGTATTCATACTGCCGGATCAGTTTGTTGGTATTACTCAGTCCGAATTCACTGCTGCCCTTTGCCGTAGTGTGGGTAATATTTTCCATCCAGATCGTTGAGTAGTCCTCGATCTGTGGATACTTCGTGATCAGTTCCCGTGACATCAGTGCAATATCTCTCGCTGTCGTCAGATGCCCTTCCGTGTCCAGTCCATTACAGTTGACAAAATGGGTATTCGTCATTCCAAGTCCTGCCGATCTCTGATTCATCTTTTCCACAAAAGCCGGTTCACTCCCGGCAATCTTTTCTGCCATCGCCACGCAGGCATCATTGGCACTTGCCACAGCAATGCACTTGATCATTGTATCCACAGTCTGCTTCTCACCAGCTTCCAGAAATACCTGAGATCCGCCCATCGATGCAGCATACTCAGAAGTTGTGACTTCGGTATCCGGCGTGATCGTTCCGTCTGCCAGTGCATCAAAGATCAGAAGCAGCGTCATAACCTTTGTCACACTCGCCGGGGGCTTTTTCTCATCCGCATTTTTTTCTAAGAGAACCTGACCTCCGGAAGCTTCCATAATAACTGCGGACTCAGCAGATAGTTCCAGATCGGTCAGATTGCCCGAATTGTCTCTGTTCGTCTGCTCCGGATCCTCCTGCCGGATCACATCCTGCATAGCTTTCGGTCTTTCTCCCGGCTCGAAAACATCTGCCGCCCGGACCGGGATCCCATATACGGTCTGCACGCACAGAACCATGCCAAGCAGACCTGCCAGAAATTTGCGCATCATAAGACTCCTTTTTTCCATCCATCGATATTATATAAATAAGCCTTCTGACAGGAAAATAGAACCTTTCTTTACACTTCCCGGTTCATTTTTTCGCCTTCCTCATTGAACCAGTCCATTGCCTGACAGATTCCTTCTTCTGCAAATGGGAATTCTCTCTTTGTGATCTTTTCCTGCGGAATCTTATCATAAATAAACGGTCCTTCCCAGATACTTCCGACAAGAATCGTTTCTGAATTTTCCTCATCGGTCTTTTTTTCTTCTTTCGCCAGGCGATAGTTCATTTTTCCCATACTTCCGTTAAATTTCGCTTTTTTATAAAAATTCAGCGGAAAAAGCTGCATTCTTTCTAACATATTTTTCACCTCAAAAACCGGCACAGAAACTGGGGGATTTCTGTGCCGGTACTCTATTTTTTATACAATTATATCAATAAGTCGGAGGAATGTCTATACTATGCAGTCTTCTGATCTACCTCATATTTTGCAGCAGCTTCGTTGATTGCATCTCTCATGATCTCGATTGCCTGATCTACGTGTTCTTTTGCAAGGATCAGTGGCGGGATCATACGGTTTACGCTGTCGCCGATCGCTGTGATCAGAAGTCTTCTTCTGAAGCATGCCCATTTTACTTCAAGAGCGATCGGAATATCGTATTCGCATCCTACCAAAAGTCCTTTTCCTCTTGCTTCTTTTACATGTGGAAGCTCTGCAAGTTTTTCTTTCATGTATTCACCCATTACTTTTGCATTTCCACTTAAATCTCTGTCGAGGATTTCAGAAATGGAAGCAAGAGATGCGGCACATGCAAGTGGATGTCCACCGTATGTAGATCCATGTGTTCCTGATGTAAATACTGCAGCTACTTCTTCGCTTGCGCAGCATGCACCGATCGGCATTCCGCCTCCCATAGCTTTTGCCATCGTTACACAGTCAGGTTTTACACCATATCCCATGAATGCCATTGGAGATCCTGTACGTCCCCATCCAGTCTGTACTTCATCGAGAAGGAGAAGCATACCTCTTTCATCACAGAGTTTACGAAGTCCTTCGATAAATTCCTGTGTTGCCGGATGTACACCACCTTCGCCCTGTACCGGCTCGATCATGATCGCGATCGTGTTATCTGTTACTTTTGACTTGAAATCTTCAAGGTTGTTATATTCTGCGTAGGAGAATCCCGGAAGCATCGGTTTGAATCCAAGCTGGCATGCGTTATCCGGCTGTCCTGTTGCGGAAAGTGCTCCGTATGTTCTTCCGTGGAAACCATTGATTGCTGTTACGATATGGTAATGTTCCGGGCCATATTTTTCAACACCGTATTTTCTTGCCATCTTGATCATACATTCGTTGGCTTCTGTTCCTGAGTTCTGGAAGAAAATCTTATCCATTCCGATCGTGTCACAGATCTTCTTTGCGAGAAGTGCCTGTGGAATTGTGTATGGGTAATTGAATGTATGCATGATGTCATCAAGCTGGTCTTTTACTGCTGCGACAACCTTCGGATTTCTGTTACCTGGTGTATTTACGGCAACTCCGCCATAAAAGTCGAGGTAAGCTACCCCTTTTTCATCGTAGAGATACATACCTTCTGCACGTTCTGCGATAAAATCATATCTTGCATAGGTTTCTACCATATATTTTTTTACAATGTCCTTTAATTCTTCTGCTGTGAGTCCTGTGTCTTTGAGTTTCATAAGAATCTCCTCGCTTTCCTTCTTTTGATCATATACTACTTCATGCTATTCGTTCCGGACTTCGAATAAAAATGTGTAAAAGAATGTGCCTTTTGTTTAGCAGGAAATCCCTTCGGAATTTACCGCTAAACAAAAAGACGCCATGTACTAACTGTACATGACGTCCTTGTCGTTTACAAGACACAGTATAGACCACAGTCTATGGTTTTGTCAACAACAATTATGTCAAAAAATTATCTTTCATTTTGTCTTTTGCTTGTTCAATCTGCTGTATTTGTTCCTCATCCGTGCTTTCCTGAAGATTCTCTTTCTTCTGGCGATAAATTGTCGCAGAAAAATCCATAATGTATCCAATCAGGATCAGATTGCCAATTGCACGCCCTGCACGAACCGGTATCATGGCAACAAACGCTGCAACTATGTTCTGCAGGAACATAAAAAGGAACAACGTATAGAATCCCCATGCGATCGAACTCTCCAGACAGATGATCCCCCTGTAGTTAAATGGCTTCTCATGGTAATCCCACCAGATCTCACCGAAAATGCGCTTCATCACAAGTGCCGTCAGAAATTCCAACGTCGTTGCAAGAAACGATCCCAGGAAAAACAGCAGTATACTATTGTCGCTATACGGACGTAATATAAAAAACACCGTAAGAGCACCAAACCCGTAGATCGGGCAAAACGGACCTTTTGCAAATCCCCTGTTCGTAATCTTATGATTACAAAATGACATATAGATGGATTCCACCAGCCATCCCATCATGCTGTAAGTCAGAAACCACATCACAACCTCATATCCATCTATTCCAAATATTATCCTATTCCACCACATAAAATTTTCCTGTAAAAATGGAGGGTTTATGAATCATAAACCCTCCATTATTGTTCTGCACATATTAGTTATATTTACGTTTTCTAGCAGCTTCAGATTTTTTCTTACGTCTTACGCTTGGTTTCTCGTAATGTTCTCTTTTACGAATCTCCTGCTGGATACCTGCTTTAGCACAGTTTCTCTTAAATCTACGTAAAGCGCTATCTAAAGTCTCGTTCTCTTTTACTATTACACTAGACATTATCTCACACCTAACCTCCCTCCAGTTGCGTATTGTGCATATTCAACTGTTTGGGTCATATTCATTGCACTATATAAGATTATAACACATATTTTTTTCCCGTCAACTGTTTTTCTAAAAAAGCGAAAAATTCAGACAATTTACTCTTCCCGCAGTTTGAATTTGGTAATCAGACCATCCAGGGAATCTGCCTCCGCCGAAAGTTCCTCACTGGTAGCAGATGTCTCCTCGGAAGCTGCGGAATTGCTTTGAATAACATCCCCAATATCCTTCACGCCGTTTGCAATTCTCTTAACGGACTCTGCCTGCTGATCGGAAGACACACGGATATTTGCCACTTCCTGAATAATATCGTCAAGTTCCGTCAATACCTTGTTCAGGGATTCTGCCGTCTGCTGTGTCACGGTGTTGCCACGGTCAACCTCACTCTGATTTGCCTCCAGAAGATGTCTGGACGTCTCAGCCGCCTGCGCACTGTTCTCCGCAAGCATACGGATCTGTTCTGCAACGACCGCAAATCCTCTTCCTGCCTCTCCGGCTCTCGCCGCCTCGATGGATGCGTTTAAGGAAAGCAGGTTCGTCTGGGAAGCAATGCTCTCAATCTGACCGATCACACTTACCAGTTCCTGGGAAGTGCCGGAAATACGTTCCATTGCCTCCGTCAATTCCTGCATCTTCTGCTGACTGACATTCGCCTCCATGCCGACTTCCTTTGCCTTGTCATGTACCACATCGGTGGATTTACTGTTCGCTTCTACCTGCTCGGATACGGTTGCGACACTCTCCCCAAGATCGTCAACCGCACTTGCCTGCTCCGTCGCTCCCTTCGCAAGATCCTGCGAACTGATGGCAAGCTGCTCTGCGCCGGCTGCCACCTGATCGGAAGATTCACGGATCTGCTTAAACGTGCCGCTCACATCGGTCACCATGCTGATCAGATGTGTCATGACATTCTCAAATTCACCAACATAAGATTCCTTGCAGTTGGATCTTACCGCATAATTGCCCTGTGCAAACTCTTCCAGAATATATCCAAGATCCTCGATAATCCGGTTCAGTGTGGTAACAGTCACACGAAAGCTGTCCGCCAGTTCTCCCAGCTCATCATCCGAGCGGTACTGCACTTCCACGTCCAGATTTCCCTTCGAGATCTCCTCTGCCACCTTTGTCAGCTCCGTTACCGGCTCCACCACCGCATCCACGATTGCCTGACTGTTTCTGTGAATCAGTCTCGTATGATTGCCTGCCGTAATAAGAAATATCGTGTAAGCGAGTGAAAACTGCTTCGGCACATAAGCCGCCGCAAAAACTGCAATCGCTGCAATCACAAGCGTCACATACATTATCACACTGACTCTCCGGTAACTTCCTTTTACCCTATCACTCAGACTACCTTGTCCCATATTTCTTTCGTCCATCCCTGTCCTCCTGTTTTATCAGATATACCTATATCCCGATACATAAAAACGGCATATTGCCGGTACCTACGTACCATTATACACCGTTTTTACTATTTGTAGCAACAAATTATAAAATATTTTTTTGAATTCTAAATTTTATAAATATACGCAATCATGTATTTCTGTCGAGTTTTTATGCAAGCTGTGCCTCAAGTGCCGTTTTCGCCTCGGCAATGGCATCCGGAATGCCTGCCGGATTCTTACCGCCTGCCTGCGCCATGTTCGGACGTCCACCACCGCCTCCGCCGACTTTACCCGCAATGCTCTTGATGAGATTGCCGGCATGTGCGCCGTGCGCCATCGCATCGTCTGTCGCCATGGCAACCAGATTGACTTTTCCGTCTGATGCAGATGCAAGAACTATCACGCCTTCTCCCAGCTTTCCCTTTAACTGGTCGCCCAGATCTCTCAGACCGTTCATATCGACGCCGTCCACGCTGACAGCGAGGAGCTTCACACCCTTCACTTCCACAACCTGATCCATGACATCTCCAAGTGCTTCCTTGGCTGCCTTGCTCTTTAAGGATTCGTTCTCACTCTGAAGTGCCTTTAACTCCGCCATCAGATGACCGATCTTCTCAACGAGAGTTGCCGGTGTTGCCTTTGCAGCCTTGGCTGCAGCCTCGAGTTCTTCCTCTTCCTTCTTATAATATGCAAATACATTGTCTCCGGTCAGAGCCTCGATACGGCGCACGCCCGCAGCCACACCGCTCTCAGAGATAATCTTAAATACAACAATATCGCCGGTGTTCGCCACATGAGTACCACCACAGAACTCCTTGGAAAAATCTCCCATGGACACGACTCTTACCATCTCACCGTACTTTTCACCGAAGAGTGCCATCGCACCTGTCTTCTTCGCTTCCTCGACCGTCATGACATCGGTTCTGACATCAATCTTCTCAGCGATCTTCTCGTTGACGATCGCCTCCACCTTCTTAAGTTCTTCCGGTGTCATCGCTGCAAAATGGCTGAAGTCAAATCTGGTGCGCTCACCGTCCTGATAGGAACCTGCCTGCTCTACATGTGTGCCGAGCACTTCGCGCAACGCTTTCTGTAACAGGTGGGTTGCAGAGTGGTTCCTGCAGGTATCCCTGCGCAGCTTTGCATCCACACTGAGATCTGCAACATCTCCCGCCTTAATCATACCGTTTGTCATCTTGCCGATATGGCCGACCTTACCACCACGCAGCTTGATGGTCTCTTCCACCTGAAAGATACCGGAGGCGGTGCGGATCTCGCCCTTATCTCCCTGCTGACCACCCATCGTCGCATAGAACGGCGTCTTCTCCACGATGATCGTGCCGACCTCTCCGTCGGAAAGCGCCTCCACCAGCTCTGTCTCGGTGGTGAGCACTGTGATCTTTGAAGATGCTGTAAGGCTGTCGTAGCCTGTGAACTCCGTCGTGATCGAAGGATCAATCTCATCGTATACCGTAGCATCTGCGCCCATGTAATTCGTTGCTTTGTGTGCATCATGTGCTTTTTTCTTCTGGATCTCCATGGCTTTCTTAAATCCGTCCTCGTCAATGGAAAATCCCTTCTCCTCCAGGATCTCCTGCGTCAGATCGAGCGGGAAGCCATACGTATCATAGAGCTTGAATGCGTTCTCTCCGGACAGCGTCTTCTCTCCAGCTGTCTGCATTTCCTTCTCCATCTTCTCTAAGATGGCAAGACCCTGATCGATGGTCTTGGCAAACTTCTCCTCTTCCTGCGTAAGCACTTTGAAGATAAAGTCCTTCTTCTCCTCGAGTTCCGGATAACCATCCTTGCTCTCATCGATTACCGTCGCTGCAAGCTTCGCCATGAAAGTACCACCGATGCCAAGCATTCTTCCGTGTCTCGCTGCACGGCGTATGATACGGCGGAGCACATAGCCGCGACCCTCATTTGACGGCATGATACCATCGGAAATCATGAATGTTGCGGAACGGATGTGATCGGTAATCAGACGGATGGACACATCATCGAGCGCATCCTTCTGGTAAGACTTTCCGGACAGTTCACAGACCTTGTCGCGGATTGCTTTCATCGTATCAATGTCGAATACGGAATCCACATCCTGCATGACAACCGCAAGACGCTCAAGTCCCATACCGGTATCGATATTCTTCTGGGAAAGTTCAGTATAACCACCCTTGCCATCACCCTCAAACTGGGTAAATACGTTGTTCCATACTTCCATAAAGCGGTCACAGTCACAGCCGACCTTGCAGTCCGGCTTACCGCAGCCGTATTTTTCTCCGCGGTCATAATAGATCTCGGAGCACGGACCGCATGGACCTGCGCCATGCTCCCAGAAATTGTCACACTCTCCGGTCTTGGGGTCACGGTAGAATCTTGTGATACGCTCTGCCGGCACACCGACTTCCTTCGTCCAGATGTCGAACGCCTCGTCATCCTCCCCGTAGATCGACGGATAAAGTCTGTCCTCCTCGAGTCCGAGCACCTTTGTCAAAAACTCCCAGGACCATGCAATCGCTTCATGCTTAAAATAATCACCAAAGGAAAAGTTGCCGAGCATCTCAAAAAAGGTCAGATGTCTTGCAGTCTTTCCTACATTCTCAA
>ENA-OPSW01001735-OPSW01001735.1-human-gut-metagenome-genome-assembly--contig:-NODE-1735-length-11481-cov-2.417031_pt1 | contig 11481 bp, 10 predicted proteins | sample MGYA00241463_ERZ501918 | MGnify/ENA primary metagenome ERZ501918 (study PRJEB25962, sample SAMEA2042443) | human gut metagenome | biome: human gut; feature: human-associated habitat; material: faeces... | reverse complement strand
TGCCCGGAATTTTGGAGAAATTAGACTGTTGTGCAGTATAGCGATTTTTACCAGCAAGGAACATATCTTCCTTACCCCGCTGAGTGGGTGGATCAATCAGGCGACAATAAGTTCCTTTGTATTCGGCAACATGACTTTTCCGCATAACAAAGCTGGTCGTTTGCACCACCTCACCGCCGATTTCCTCAAAAGCTCTCGGCCCCAGATGAGCCATGTTGATCGTATCTTTGCGCAATAGCTTTTTCCGCAGTTTCTCAAAGCTGGACAGAAACATCCAAGAATGCTGTGTGATCATCGCCTGATAGCGGTTTTGTTCGGTCATTGCACTGCAACACTCGATAAATACTGCAAACAGGTCGGCTTTGCTGTCAGGGTAGTTTTTCTTGACATATTCATTAAGTCGTGCATCGCCGTTGCTGATTGCCATATAAGGCGGATTTGTTACTACCACATCATACTTTTGAGCTATCGTCTCTGCAATGTCGATGAGGGTCAGCAGCTGCGCTACCGTTACTTCCAAACCAGCACTGTCCAAGGTGACCTGATCTCCGGCATCTGCAGCGGACACAAAGCGGCGCAGCAACTCCCAGTTGTAGCTCTCCACCTTGAGAATGGAGCCGTACTCCTTGGCATCCCGCAGGGTGTCCAGCAATCCTTCCACCTGCACACGGGCGGTGTTGACCTCCAGATCATCCATCCCGGCACCGAGGTATTTCAGGTGGGTGCGGTTGATGTTATTGCTTTCCTGAATAGCATAGACCTGACAGGTAGTTTCGCCGTTCAGGATGCGGCGGTTGTACTGCCGCGCCTTCATCATCACGGCAAAGTAGGCCAGCTGATAGGCGCGGTCATCAATATCGAGGCCGTAGAGGTTGTTTTCCAGGATGCTCTTTGCCGCGTCCCGCTGGTTGTATCCTGCATCCTCATACATCTGCATCAGCACATCGAAAGCGTAGACCAAAATGTGGCCGCTGCCCATGCAAGGGTCAATGACCTTGATATCCCGCACATCTTTGTACTCACTCTGCTGCTGGATTTTATCGAGCTGTTCGCGCACTTCCTTTGTCTGCGCAGCTTCGGGCAGATAGTATTTCCACTCCATCTGCTCGGCAAGGTGCTTTTCAGCTGTGATCCGCTTTTCCTCAGCCTCGTCCCAAGTCATCTCGTCCAGACCACGCCCATCAGCAAAGACACCTTCGTTCTTCCGCTTGTCGATGAAGAGACGGCCTAAGCTGTTCTGCACCATGTAGCGGACAATCCAGTCCGGGGTGAATAGCTGGGTTACGGCGGGGATTTCATCCTTGGTGATCTTGCCGTTCTTTGCAAAGGCGGCATTCTTCGGCTCGGTGTTGTAATACTGGTACAGCCAGCCGATGATCTCCACCTGACCGCCCTTTTCGATATTGAAATCATTCTCGTCGATGTCATGGATGAGATGATAGACCACGCCGTCCTGATCCACCACTGAGAGGTTCAGCAACAGCTCGGTGTAATCATTGGTTTTCTCAAAAAGGGCGGGTAGAATCTCGTTCAGGGCGTTGCACTGCTTGATAAAGAGAAGCCGGAACAGCTCGTCCAGCGCATTGTCAGTTTTCAATCGCAGGATGTTCTCTTCCTCAGCGGGGGTGAAGTCCAGCTCCGTATCAAAGGGGGTCGTGACCAGATCTGGCTCTACTTTGCCGGTCTCAGAGGACAGAACGCGGATATGGGAGGGAAGATAATCGTTGACTTCCATAAAGCGAATGGCAATAAGCCGGTTGAACCAGGTATAGGCAACCTCTTCCAAGATGTACTTGTAAGCGGTGGCGTAGTCACTGTCCTTTTCCTTCTGACGGAGGATTTCCCCCAGCTTTTTCCGCTGCTGAATAGCCTCGCCGGTAATGGAGTACGGCTCCGCAGTGCCGATGTCGTAGAACTCCATATTGGGAGTGGACTGAGGCAGGGCATTCTTGATGCCCTCCGCCGTAATGCCCATCAATCCGGCGCGGTACTGGATGTCCGCAATCAGCTTGTTCCGCGCCCAGATTGCAAAGTTTTTTATGGCTGTTTTGTTCATTGGCGCATCCTCCTATTAGAACTCCACATTGACAATCGTGTCTTCGTCCAGTTGCGCTTCCAGCGACTTACGAAGGCTGTCCATGTAGCGGTCAATGTCTTCTTTGCTTTCCAGACGCCAAGATGCCGTTCCCGTCATCATCTTGATGGAGACATTTTTCGTCTTGCGGATTTTCACCGGCGCAGGGGCAACGGGCACTTCCGGTGCGGGTTTTCCGCTCTGCTTGGCTTCCTCTGCCTGACGGCGGGCCTCTTCTTCGGCCTTGACCTGCTTTTCCTTGGTGCCGAACGCACGACCGAAGTCGGCGCGAAGCTTGCCCATGAGCTTACCGGCGTCTTTCTTCTGGTCCTTCGGCAACGCGCCGATGGCCTTGCTGGCCTGCGTCATCGCGGATTCCGCTCCGGCGTACTGCGTCTTGATGGCTTTCAATTCCTCCATTGTGGAGGCGTTTTCGATTTTCGCGATGCCCTCGGCAACCGCATCGGTTACCGCTTGGGCGTCGAATACCGCACCCTCTGCCACGAGATACCTTTCTTATCAACCGTTTGTTTTACGCATAAAACGCGCAATTCCAACGTTTTTACGACTTCACATTCTTTCAACATGACTCGACATAGCCAAGCTCAGCAGCATCACCGCCGCACTGGTGCCGAGATTGAGCGATTCCGCCTTGCCGTAGATGGGAATCGACACGATTCTGTCGACGCGTTCCAACACATCCTGGGTCAGCCCGCGCGCCTCGTTGCCGAACAGCACCGTCTTGGCTTGCGCAAGTGATTGCGGTACGGCAAGCACGTCCGTAAGCGGTTCCGGCGGCCGTGCGTCGGTACCATACACGTCGGCGGCGTACACGGCGAGTCCACGTTCCGCACACCAATCGAAATACTCGTCCGTGCCCATGGAGACGACCGGCAGATGGAACAGCGAGCCGGCAGTGGAACGAATCACCTTCGGGTTGAAGATGTCCACGCAGTCGTCCACCAGCACCACGCCCGCGCAACCGGCCGCATCCGCGGAACGAATCACGGTGCCGGCGTTGCCCGGATCGCGCACCTGCCAGAACGCGGCGACCATCGTGCGTTCGTCGGAATCGCCATCAATGACGGCGGAATCGAGGAAAGCGCGCATGTCGGCGACGGCGAGCACTCCCTGCGCGTCGGAGCTCATGTGCTGCATGACGGCATGCGTCACCTTATGCACGTAAGCACCGGCCTGCATGGCCTTGCCGGCCATCTGCGCCACGGTAGGCGTGATGAAAGCCGCGTCCGGTTCGGCGGAGACGACCTCCACATACAGATCCTCGACGATGTCGGGATGCCAGGAGAGCAGTTCACGTACCGACTGCGGTCCTTCCACCATGAACCTGCCGGACCGCTTGCGGCCTTTCCTGTCGGCAAGTTCGGAGACCCTGCGGACGCGTTCGGCCCTTGGGTTTGCAATGACTTCGGATTTCATAGGCATACGCGTTAGCCTAACACCTTCGAAGCGGTTGGCGACGCGGCCATGTCATGTTTCGAGGCGTCCAGAAAACATCCAGCCACATCCCAGCGCGAACAAAGCGTCTTTCTGTTGTATGCCAGATACAACTTTTACCATCAGCATAAACGCCGATCGCGAGCGGCGCGGAACCATCAATCGCTCATATCTATCGAAACACATAAGGAAACAGCCATGTTCGTCGTCAAAAACGCATGGAAAAGCGTCACCCGCAACAAGGGACGCAATATGCTCATCATCGTCATCGTGACCATCATCGCCGCTGCCGCCACAATCGGCCTATCCATCCGGCAGGCGGCCGCCACCGCAAGAAGCAGCGGATTAGATAACACCACCGTCACCGCGCAGATCAGCCTTGATCGCGGCAAACTCATTTCCGAATCGCGCGAGCAGTCCAAGTCGGATTCCGATTCGTCCGATGCTTCCGCCAAACCTGACTTCGACGCCATGCGTTCCGCTTTGGCCGACAAGCAGTTTTCGCTTGCCGACTATCAGAAGTACGCGAAGGCTTCATCCGCGGTGAAATCCACATATTATATGGAGACCACGGGGTTGGCGGCGACCGACGATTTCCAGCCGGTCACCGATTCGTCCGGTTCGGATTCCTCCAGCTCGTCCGGCTCGTCCAATATGAAGGATTCGTCTGATACCGCCGGTACGGATAACAGCACCCGTCAGGATGAACAGTCCGGTGGCCCCGACGGACAAATGGGCGACGTCGCGGGCAGCAAAGACGGCGCGGGCATGGTCAGCGGCGATTTCTCCCTAATCGGCTTCTCCAGCGACGAGGCCGTCGCCAACGCCTCCAATGGCAGCTTCACGATGGTGAAGGGCAAGGTGTTCGGCTATGACGCGAGCAGTGATGGCGATGCCATCATCTCCAAATCGCTCGCCGACCGTTCCTGACAATCCAATCGCACGTTTTTCCTGGAAAGGACCTCCCATGACAACGAATTCCGCGAATACCGCCAATACGGCAATCGCAAAAGAAGCCGCCGAGACCAACGGCGCACAATCGCAGCAGACCGACCCGCCTACGCTGCAGCTGGATAACGTCAGTTATGCCTACACCAAAGGCGGCAAACGCGTGCTGAAAAACATCAGCCACGATTTCCAAGCCGGCAAGGTGCATGCCATCACCGGACCGTCCGGAGCGGGCAAGACCACGCTGCTATCACTGATCTCGGGACTGGCGAATCCCACGGAAGGGATGGTGCTGGTCGACGGCACCGACCTGTCGGAACGAGACCGATACCGTTTTCGCAGCCATGACATCGGCGTGATCTTCCAAAGCTTCAACCTGCTGCCGAACCTTACGGTCGCGGAGAACATCATCCTGTCGATGGACGCGTCCGGCAAATCGTTCGACAAGCCGAAGAAAGCAATCGTCGAAGAATTGCTCAAACAGGTGCATCTGCCGAAGGAATACGCAAACGAGCGGATTCTGCACCTGTCCGGCGGCGAACAGCAGCGTGTGGTGATCACCCGCGCGTTAAGCTATGGTCCTTCCATCATCGTCGCGGACGAGCCGACCGGCAATCTCGATCCGGCCACGCAGGACGACATCATGGGCATCTTCCGTATGTTGGCGCATGACGAGCACCGTTGCGTCATCATCGTCACGCACAGTCCGGAAGTGGCGAAGACGTCCGACGAGGTGTTCGAGCTGGCTCCCATCAGGCGTCGCAGATAAGCGTCGGCAGCTTCTCGAAAAGAAATACGGCATGCGTCCCCATGCAACGGACACGCATGCCGTATTTTTTCCTGTTTCGGTTGGACGGTGGCGTTATGATTGGGCGCGTCGAAGTACAGGGGGTGCCGAATACGGCTGAGACGGGCGACCGCCCGGACCCTTGACCTGATCAAGGTAATGCTTGCGTAGGAACAGTACCGGCAAAACGCGTCGCGTCCCGTAAAGACGATCTCCGTTTGTATTTCGGCTTGTGCACATACCCAATGGAAGTCGAGAAGGGACACCATGGCCAACGAAAAGCCATCGACGCAGACGCAGCCGCACGGCGATGCCGCAACCAGAAAGAAAACCGAAACGAGCGTGGCGGAAGCCGGTTCGTCAGCCGAAAAGAAGGTCACGCCGAAGAACGCCCTGCTGGGATTGCAGCATGTGCTCGTATCAAACGTGTGGCTTGATCCGGTGTTCGTGGCGGGCGCCATCGGTCTGCCGTTGGCATTGTCGTCGAACATGGTGAACGCCATTTTCATCGTCTCCGGCCTGGTCACGCTTATCCAGGTCACGAAACTGGTGCGCCTGCCCATCGTTCAGGGTCCTTCCGCGGCGTTCGACGCGCTGATGATCGCCGCCGGCACCGCCGGATCACTTGCCGCGGCCGGCACGTCCATCTTCATCAGCTCGCTGATTTTCCTGGTGCTGTGCCTGACGCGTGTGATCGAGAAGCTGCGGTTCCTGTTCGCCCCGATCGTATCGGGCGTGATCATCTTCCTCGTCGGCGTCTCCCTGTCGGGATTCACATTGAGCGAGTTCCTTGGCGGCGCGCCGGGAGACAAGGGCTTCGCCGATCCGAAGACGCTGGCCGTCTCCATCATCACCTGCGTGCTGGTGGTGGTGCTTTCCCAGTTCGGCAAGGGCATGGTGAAGGCGCTGTCGTATCTGATCGCACTGGTCGTGGGCACCGCGCTGTCTCTGGCGTTCGGCATGGCCGACTTCTCCGCGGTCGCCTCCAAGCCGGCTCGGCCTGCCCAAGTTCATGCCGTATGGCGGTTTCGATTTCAACGCGGCGATTTTCGTACCGTTCTTCATCGCCTATCTGGTGGCCATCATGGAAGCCCTCGGCGTGTATCAGGCGGCCACGGAGATCCAAGGCACGAAGCTCCAGGACCGCCAGGTGCGTTACGGTCTTGCCGGAGAGGCCGCCGGTTCGGCGATCTCCTCGCTGATCGGCGGGTTCCCCACCCCCGCGTATCCGCAGAACGTGGCGCTGCTCAAAGTCACCGACGAAGGCAAGACCCGCACCCGCGTGCCGGTGATCATTGCCGGCGTGGTGTTCGTGGTGTTTGGTTTCATTCCGAAGGCGGGCGCAGTGCTGTCGCTCATCCCATCCCCCGTGATCGGCGGCATCTTCCTGCCGGCCGCCGCAAGCCTCATCAGCACCGGCTTCAACACGCTGCGCAAGGTGGAAAGCGACGACCGCACCCAAGTGGTGATCGGCCTTTCCCTGCTGCTTGGCATCGCCCTGCCGAACGCGTTGAGCGGTCTTGAAGGAGGAGCGCACGTGTTCTTCTCGAATTCGATTCTGGTCGGCGCGTTCAGCGTCGTGATTCTCAAGGCCCTCATCATCGACCTGCCGAACTTTATCGCACGACACGCAGACGAGCGGACGAAACAAGCGGAATAATCGAAAGCATCCGAATAATCCGACAACCATACGACGGAAAGGACATGGCATGAGCATGGGGCAATCGCAGGAATCCACGAACATCGACGAGACGAAGGAAACCATCAAACGGGAGGTGCTCGACTTCATCGCACAATACGGCTGCGGCAAGGCGCCCGATGAGGCGTTCGACACGCTGGCGAAGCATATCTTCGCCTTTCAATTCGAGCGCAACCTCCCATACCGCGCCTACTGCATGTCCAAACGCGTGACGCCGCAGACGCTCGCCAACTGGATGCAGATTCCCCCCATGCCGGTGGACGGCTTCAAAATGCTGACGCTCACCTCCGTGCCCGAACAGGATTGCGAAGCGGTGTTCACCACCAGCGGTACCACGCATCCCGGTCAACGCGGGCGCAACTTCCACCCCGACCTGCAGGTGTGGGACGAGTCGATGATCGTGCCGTTCAGGCATTTCATCATGCCCGACCGCGAGCGCATCCGCATCGCGGTCCTCTCCCCCGCATGGGACATGAACGAGCATTCGTCGCTGTCCCGATATCTGACCCGCGCCGTGGAGCAGTGCGGCGCCGAAGGCAGCGGCTTCTTCTTCCATGAGGATGGCCTTGATTTCACGGGCGTCGAGCGCTTCCTCGACGAGGCCGCGGCCGACGGCGAACCGGTGATGCTTATGGGCGCCTCCTCCGCCTACCTGTATCTGCTGGATTATCTGGACAAGCAGGGCAAGACCTACGCTCTGGCCGCCGATTCCCGCGTGTTCGATACGGGCGGTTTCAAAAGCACGCGCACCGACATGACGGTCGACGACCTGTATGCGGCGTTCGAACGAGTGTTCGGCGTGAAGCGCTCGCATTGCGTGAACATGTATGGCATGACGGAGTTGAGTTCGCAGATCTACGATCAGAACATCCTGTCCTATTACACGGATGGTTCGTCGAATTATCTCAAAGCCACGCCGTCGTGGGTGCGTTCGGTGTTCCTCGATCCGGCTTCGCTTACGCCGGTCGCCGATGGCGAGCAGGGTGTGATCGCGCATTATGATCTGGCGAATTGGAATTCGTGCCTGGCTATTCTGACGGAGGATCTGGGTGTGCGCACCGAACATGGCTATGTGCTGAACGGTCGTGCGAAGGGCGCCGAGGCGCGTGGCTGTTCGATCACCGTCGACGAGGTGATGGCGGCCAACGCATGAGCGACGTCGACATTTTCCACGCGCCGCGGGATTTCGAGTTCCATGATTTCGACACACGCAACGTCACGGCGTCCGATGGCGGCACGGCGACGTTGCGTTTCCCCCGTCTCGACGCCGATGCCGTGCATGCGCTGGCGGCGTCGGTGCGGCGGCATCGCGCCGAGAAACTGGCGCGGTATTCCACGGACGGGATCGTCGACGTGATCGCGCGCGCCGTAGAATTGTGGACGGATCCGGAATATCCGGAACGTCGGCTTGCGGAGCGGCTCATTCCCGCGGTCACCGGCTATGACGCGTCCATGGTGCGTATCGAATTGAAGCGGTACATGCGCATGTTCCGTCGGCGTGAGCTGCTGCGTTTCGTGGATGACGAGTTGAATTGCCCGCAGATGCTTGACGAGTATCGCCCGAACCGTTCGGGCGGATACACGCGGCTGTACGGTCCGGAATTGTCGTTCCACGTGTTTTCCAGCAATGTGCCGGGCATTCCAGTGTGGAGCATGACGATGGGTCTGCTGACGAAAAGCGCGATTCTCGGCAAATCGTCGTTCGACGAGCCGCTGATGCCGGTGCTGTTCGCCCGTTCCCTGGCAAGCGTCGACCCCGATATGGCGGACGCTTTGGCGATTGTGCCTTGGCGTGGCGGCACCGTGGATTTGGAGGATGCCGCGATTGGCGAGGCGGATGCGGTGGTCGCGTACGGTTCGTCGCACACCACCGAGGCGATTCGCCCGCGCGTGCGTGCCGGAAAGCCTTTCCTCAGCTACGGCGCGAAAATCGGCTTCTCGCTGATCGGCCGCGAGGCGCTTCGCGCCGATCTGTATGCCGGCACCGTGCATCGTATGGCGATCGACGTGGCCACATACGACCAGCAAAGCTGTCTGGCGCCGCAAACCATGTTCGTGGAACGTGGCGGCGCGATGTCTCCGGCGCAGGTCGCCGAACTGCTTGCCAGCGAATTGGACGGGCAGCAGCGCAAATATCCCCGTTCCACACCGTCCGAAGAGGAGTCCATGGCGATTCAGCGGTTGCGTTCCACCGCGCAGATGAAAGCGCTGATGCTGGGCGCCGGCCCGATGGCCGCCGCGGCCGGCAACGCGGATGATGCGCCGTCCGACGACCCGTGCGTGGTGCAGTCGCGTTCGGGCACCGACTGGACGGTGCTGTACTATCCGTCCATCGGCATGGCCGACTCGCTGTCCACACCACTGAACCGCACCGTCAACATCGTGGCGGTGGACCATGTCGAGGACGCGCTGCCCACGCTGCGCCCTTACGCGCAATGGTTGCAGACCTGCGGTGTGGCGCTCGCTCCGGACCGGCTGTTCGACGTGGCGCAACGCGTCGGCGAGACCGGCATCGACCGCATCTGCCCGGTAGGCGAGATGAATCGCGCGAAATCCGGCTGGCATCACGACGGCGGCTTCAATCTGCTTGATCTGGTGCATGCCGTCGATATCGAACGCAATACCGACACGTATTGCGACGGCTTCGACATGGACGTCGAATGATCGCGCGAATTCTTACGAAACGTTTTTCCGAATCGAAAGGAAATCCTCATTATGCAGCAGTCTGAAAACGCGCCGCTTGCCGGACGTGTGGCGGGGGTCACTGGGGCAAGCCGGGGCATCGGAGCGGCGATCGCACGCCGTCTGACGCGTGCGGGAGCGTGCGTGGTCATCGATTATGTCAGCAACGACGAGCGTGCCCGGCAGTGCGCGCAACGGATCATGGACGATTGCGATGCGGCCGGTCGCGTGATCACATGCAAGGCGGATGTCACCGACGCCGAGCAGGTGCGCGGCATGGTGTCCACCACGGTCACCACGTTCGGCGGTCTCGACATTCTCGTCAACAACGCGTTCGCGCATTACTCGTTCGATCCGCGCAACCGCAAAACCTTCGGCTCGATCGGATGGTCCGATTACGCGGCGCAGCTCGAAGGCTGTCTCAAAGGCGCGTACAACACCTGCGAGGCCGTGCTGCCGCAGATGCGACGTCAGGCCGGCGGACGCATCATCAACATATCCAGCAACCTCGTCGACTCCCCCATCGTGCCTTATCACGATTACACCGCGGCCAAAGGCGCGTTGGTGGGCTTCACCCGGTCCTTGGCGCAGGAGGCGGGCGCTTGGGGCGTGACCGTGAACGCCATCGCGGCCGGACTGACCGTGGGCACCGATTCGAGTCGGGCCACCACCGAGGACATGCGCGAGCGCATCATCGCCTCCACGCCGCTTGGAAGGCTCGCCACCGCCGAGGACATCGCCGGCGCCGTGGCCATGCTCGCGGGAGACGATGCCGCGTTCATCACGGGACAGACCCTGCATGTCGACGGCGGTCTGGTGATGCGCTGACATGCCGCATACGCCATGCGGCATGGGAATGATGGGATACGCCGATTCCGACCATGGCCATGGCATTCTCAAGGACCGACGTTCCACCATATGTTTGGACAATGAAAAGGGAAACCACACCATGTCGATAGGACAATCCGTTTCGAAGCATCGTTTTGCCTGTGTCACGGCGGTATGCGCGATCGCCGCCGCCTGCGGGTCGTTCGCGCTGGGCGTCGGCCGTTCCATCTGGTTCGACGAGGGGTATACGCTCATTGTGGAGAGCCAGCCATTCGCCCGAATGATGGATCTGCTGAAGGTCGACGTGCATCCGCCGCTCTATTATCTGCTGCTGCGCATGTGGATTTCGGTGTTCGGCTCGGATGTCATGGCATTGCGTGCGATGAGCTGCGTGTTCTGCGGGTTGACTGTTCTGATGTCGATGGTTCTGCTCCGTTTCATGGCCGGCGAGCGCCATGCCCTGTTGGCTTCGCCGTTTGTGGTGTTCGCGCCGCTGATACTTCGGTACGGGTATGAGATTCGCATGTATTCGTTGATCCCGTTCCTGTCCGTGCTGGGCACGTATCTGCTGCTGCGCGCGATGCGCGAGGATGGGATGCGTCCGGATCGGCGTCGGTCGGGACGAGGTTCGACGGCCCTTCGCAGGATTGCCGATCGACGATGGTGGATCGCCTACGCCATAGTGGTGGCGTTGGGCATGTACTCGCAATACATGATGGCATTCGTGTGGATGACACACGTGTTATGGCTGTACGTCGCGTTACGCCGTCATGGCCATGCGCGTCGTTTCCCACGCATGCTGATTCCCTACGCGCTCGCCGTGGCGCTGTACATTCCATGGATTCCTTCCGCGGTCGGCCAGTTCGCCTCCTCGACTTTGCCCCCGTTGAAGGAGACCATGAATCTGAGTGAACTCACTTCGGTGTTTTCCATTCTCACGACCGGCTTCGATGCCAAACGCTTGACTTCGGGGATGACTGTGGCGCTTCTGGCAATGTTGGCGGTGTT
>ENA-OPSW01001731-OPSW01001731.1-human-gut-metagenome-genome-assembly--contig:-NODE-1731-length-11511-cov-4.037011_pt1 | contig 11511 bp, 6 predicted proteins | sample MGYA00241463_ERZ501918 | MGnify/ENA primary metagenome ERZ501918 (study PRJEB25962, sample SAMEA2042443) | human gut metagenome | biome: human gut; feature: human-associated habitat; material: faeces... | reverse complement strand
GCCGTACTGGCTGGCCAGCTGGTTCACGCCGTCGGTCAGCACCGAAAGGTTGCCCAGCATCCCGGTCAGGGCATTGGCCAGCTGACGCACCCCGGCATCGAACTGCCCGTACTGGCTGTTCAGGGTGCTGCTGCCCGCGTGCAGCTGGGCCACACCGTCGTGCACCGTGTTCAGGTAGGTCTCCATCGCGTCGATGTTGGCGCTGGAGCCCTTCAGCAGCAGGATGACGTCCTTGAGCTGGGGCATCACCCTGGCCAGCTGTTCCAGCCGCTCCATAGCTTTCGCGTTGCCGTCCTTCAGCTGGTCCAGGTCCAGCCCGTTTTCCTTCAGGATGGCCTTGTAAGCGTCGTAACTCACCTGCTCATCCAGCTGGGCGGCACCGGCGTCCAGCTGGGCAATGCCGTTCTGGATCTGGGTGGAGGCGTCCAGCAGGGTGGTGAGCTGGTCGGTGGAGGCCGACACGCCGTTCAGGGCGGTCTGCATCTGGGCCAGGGCCGCCTTGACCTTGGCGGACCCGCCGGTCAGCTCGCCGGACTTGCCGTTCAGGGTGTCAAGACCCGCCTGCACCTGGGCAATGCCGTCTGCCAGCGCGTTGGCACCGTCGTCCAGCTGTACCGAACCGCTCTGCAGCCGGTCCAGCATGCCGGTCAGGTCGGCCCCGTCCAGGTCGAGGTTCAGCCGGAGCTTCACGCCGTTCAGCGAGATGGCGTTCATGGCAAAGTCGGTCACGTCGGCGGTCACGGTCACGTCGCTGTCCGAACCTGGCAGCAGGATGTAGGAGAGCTGCTTGTTGCTGCCCACATTGGCCATGGTGGCCCCATCAGCCACGATGTTCTGTGCCCGGTCGGTGTCCAGCGTCATGGTCACCTGCAGGGCATACTGGTCAAAGAAATCTCCGGTGCAATCCGGGTTGCGGCTCACCTGCAGGCGGATGGTCAGCGCACCGCTTTTGCCGCCCAGCTCTTCCGGGGCGATCTCGGCCCCGTCCAGCGTGTAGGTCAGCTTCACGAGCCACGGCAGCGCGGTGGCGGTGTCCATGGTGCCCTCATAGTAGAGCTTGCCGTCCTGTGCTACGGTAGCGGTGACGGTGTCGCCGCTGTGCTCCAGCGGGTCGGTGGTGGTCATATTGCGCACGGCGGTGTAGCTGCCGTGGTCGGTGACGGTGTCCCCCGCCTGCACGGCAAAGCTGTTCACAGCGTACACGCCGGTCACGGTGCCGGACGCATCCAGATTGGCATAGATGACCTCTTCCTTGGCGGAGGCCGCAAGGGCCGGCAGGGCCGCCCCGGCCAGCAGACAGCCTGCCAGCACCAGCGCCGATGCCCGGCGCACAATCTTCTGTTTCATCTCGTCAAGCCTCCTTCGGCTGTTTTTTCGGTTTGATGATGAGCGGGTCGGCCAGATACAGATAGCCCGGCAGAGCCAGCAGCACGATGGCCAGCGACACCAGACCGCCCACGCCCAGGAAGTTGCCCAGCTGGCCCAGCAGCTGGTTGGTGGAGATGGCCCCCATCAGGAAGCCCACCACCGCCAGCGCACTGCCCGTGGTGATCACCGAGGTGGTCACGGTGGACACGGTGGCGGCAATGGCCTGCTTTTTGTCCAGCGTCTCGCGGAACTCCTGATACCGGTCCGAGAACAGGATGGCGTAGTCTACCGTCGCACCCAGCTGGATGGTGCTGATGATGAGGTAAGCAATGTAGAACACATGGCGGCCCCGGAAATACGGGATGGCCAGATTGATCCAGATGGCCGTCTCGATGCTCAGCACCAGAATGACCGGCAGCAGCAGCTGACGCTTCATGAGCAGCAGAATCAGGAACACCGCGCCGATGGCCAGCAGGTTCACCTTGACCATGTCGGCGGTGATGGTGTCCATCAGGTCGTAGGTGCTCACGCCCTGCCCGGCCAGATCATACGCATCCGGGTAATACTGCTGCACCGTGGCACGCACTTTTTCCACCAGTGCAAAGGCCGCGTCGCCCTCGGTGTCGGCGTTCACGGTGAGCACCATGCGGGTGTAGCCGCCGGACACCAGCAGTTTCAGGGTGTCCGGGGGCACGAACTCCGGCGGGATGGATGCGCCCGCGTTGTCCACATAGGACAGGATGCCCGTCACCTCCGGGATGGCGTGCAGCGCATCCGAAAGCTCGGCCTGGGTGGCGGTGTCGCCCTCCGGCACCAGCACCACCCAGGTATCGCTCTTGCCGAATGTCTCTTCGATAGCGGCGGTATCGGCACCCAGACGGGTGTTGGTGCCGAACATATGGGCGGCACCGTAGTAGTATTCGTTGTTGTTGGAGGCCAGATAGCTGGGCACCATGATGACGGCCAGCGCCAGCGCCGCCGGCAGCATAATGCGGGACACAAACCGCCCGAACTTGTCAAAGCCGGGCAGCAGAGGCTTGTGGTGGGTCTTATCCATCCACGGATAACACACCAGCGTCAGCGCCGGCATGAAGGTGAACACGGTGACAAGGCTCAGCACCACGCCCTTGGCCAGCGCAAGGCCCAGGTCCGGGCCGATCTGGAACTGCATGAGCACCAGCGCCAGAAAACCGATGACCGTGGTCAGGCCGCTGGACAGGATGGACCCGGTGGATTTGCACAGGGCCTCCACCATGCAGTCCTCCGCGCTGGCGTCCGGGCGCGCGGCCCGGCACTCGGCAAAGCGGTGGATGAGGAACACCGAGTAATCCAGCGACACGGCCAGCTGCAGGATGCTGCCGGCGGCGTTGGTCACAAAGGAAATGGTGCCGAACATCAGGTTGGTGCCGTTGTTGATGAGGATGGCCGCCCCCAGACCCGCCAGCACCAGCAGCGGCTCCACCCAGGAATCGGTGGTCAGGATCAGGATGAACAGCACATACACCACCGCAATGGCCGCGATCTTGGCCACCTCGGTGACGGTGGAATTGGTAGCCACAGCAGTGGACACCGCGGTCCCGGCCAGGGCATTGTCCTCCCCGATCAGGTCCTGAATGGCCGCCACAGCCTCCAGACGGTTCGCATCCTCCACCGTCACGGTGAACAGCGCGCAGTTGTCCTTATAATAGGTCTCCACCGTGGCGGTGTCCTGCATCTGCAGCGGCACGGTCACGTCCAGGCTGTCGTCCAGCCAGGTCACGGCCTCCACGCCGTCGATGGCGGCAAGTTTTTCTTTGTAGTCCAGTGCCTCGGGCACCGTGACGTCCCGCACCATGACCCGCATGTTGGGGATGCCGCCGGTAAAGGCGCTGTTCATCTGCTCCAGTGCAAGGGTGGAGGGTGAGTCCGGCGGCAGATAGTCGTTGATGTCGTAGTCCACCTGCACCGCCCGGGAAGCAAACACGCTCAGCACGGCGGCCAGCACGAACGCGGCCAGCACCGCTCTGCGCCGGTGCACGATGGCAGTATAGAATCGTTTCAGCAAAACAGGAAAACTCCTTTCCGGAAAAATCAAAACTGTTTATCATTCTAACAGGTCTGATAAAAATGGAAAAGAGATATTTTATGAATTTTCGCTTTTGGGCGTATTTTTTGCTCTTGACAAATAAATGGATTCTGCTATACTCTTTTTCGGTCATCGGAGGACCGTTTCCAACGTAATTTGGACGGGCCGGATAAGATGCCGTGCAGACAGCGCCCCGCCGGAGGCTTCCTTGCCGTAGTGAGGAAGAAGAGGAAGGCCGGGCGTGCACTCACGGAGCTTATCCGGCCTGTTTTGTTTCCTGTCGAAAGGAGTTTTTCGTGTCCAAGCAAAAAATCCAACTGTCGGATCACTTTACCTACCCGCGCCTGCTGCGGTTCGTGCTGCCCGCCGTGGGCACCATGCTGTTCACCTCCATCTACGGCATCGTAGATGGCCTGTGCGTGTCCAACTTTGTGGGCAAAACGGCCTTTGCGGCGGTCAACCTGATCATGCCGCTGCCCCAGCTGCTGGCCACCATCGGCTTCATGCTGGGTACCGGCGGCAGCGCCATCGTGGGCATCACGCTGGGCGAGGGCGACCAGAAAAAGGCCGACCGCTACTTTACCATGTTCCTGCTGGCCGCCGCCATCTCCGTCTCGGTGCTGGCCGTGCTGGGGCTTGTGTTGCTGCGGCCCATTGCCATCCTGCTGGGTGCCAAGGGCGAGCTGCTGGACTACGCCGTGCGCTACGGCCGCATCCTGATGCTGTCGCTGCCCACCTTTGCGCTGCAGAACATGTTCCAGAGCTTCTTTGTCACCGCCGAAAAGCCGCACCTCGGCTTTTACTTCACGGTGGCTGCCGGCTGCACCAACATGGTGCTGGATGTGCTGATGGTGGGCGTCTGGGGCTGGGGCGTAGAGGGTGCCGCCATTGCCACCTTCCTCAGCCAGATCGTGGGCGGCCTGCTGCCGATCTTCTACTTCCTCGACCACAAGAATACCAGCCGCCTGCACCTGCGCAAAACGCAGCTGTACAGCAAGGTGCTGCTGGACGCCTGCATCAATGGCTCCTCCGAGCTGATGACCAACCTGTCCATGTCGCTGGTGAACATCCTGTACAACTACCAGCTGCTGCGCTTTGCCGGAGAAAACGGCGTGGCCGCCTACGGCGTCATCATGTACGCCGCCTTCCTGTTCGTGGCCGTGTATGTGGGCTACGCCTTCGGCAGTGCGCCCATCGTCAGCTTCCACTACGGTGCAGGCAACCGTGCCGAGGTGCACAACCTGTATGAAAAGAGCCTGCGGCTCATTGCGGTGGTGGCCGTCACCCTGACCGCCGCATCCATGGTCATCATCCCCTATGTGGCACGGTTCTTCGTGGGCTACGACCCGGAGCTGCTGGCCCTGACCAGCCGGGCCTTCCGGCTGTACGCCCTGAGCTTTGTCATCATGGGCTTCAACGTGTATGCCTCCTCCTTCTTCACCGCGCTGGGCGACGGCGTGACCAGTGCGCTGATCTCCTTCCTGCGCACGCTGGTGTTCCAGATCGCGGCGGTGCTCATCCTGCCCGCCATTCTGGGCATTGACGGCATCTGGCTGGCCGTGACCGCCGCCGAACTGGCCGCCCTGGCCGTGAGCGCGGCCATGTTCGTCACCAAAGACAAGGTATTCCATTACCGCAAGGCGTAACCTTCTCCCCTGCTTTTTGCGAAACGGCGAAAAGTAGGGGATTTTTTTGGTGATTCTGGCTCTGCCGCCGGGGCGAGAATCGTGCTAGAATGGGCATAGCTTTTATTCACCGCTTTGTGAGGAAGAACTATGACGTTATTTCTGACCAGCAGTCCCAGCGGCTGCCCCTTTGAGCCCGGCCCGGCCATTCCGGTACTGGACAGACGCAATCATTTTCTGGAAAACTTGCGGGCCGTGTGGCCGGACCACCCGGTGCGGGGCCTTGCCATCGCGGCAGACCCCCACGCTTACGCCCAGAACGACGAGATGTGCCGGGTATTCCTGCAGAGCTTTGCGGACGCCCACCTGCCCCTGACCGAACTTGTGCCCTGCGACGCCCGCAATCAGGAAGAGATCGGCACCCTGCTGCCCCGCAGCGGCTTTGTGATGCTGTGCGGCGGCCATGTGCCCACCCAGAACCACTTTTTTGCCCAGCTGGGCCTGCCGGGGCTGTTCCACAATTACCACGGCATCGTGCTGGGCGTGAGCGCCGGCAGCATGAACGCCGCCCGGCTGGTGTATGCCGCCCCGGAGGAGCCGGGCGAAGCCGCCGACCCCGGCTACTGCCGCTGGCTGAACGGCCTCGGCCTGACCGAGACCCGCATCCTGCCCCACTACCAGTTCATCCGGGAGCACATCCTGGACGGGCAGAAGGTGGAGGATATCGCTCTGGCCGACAGCAAGAAACGGCATTTCCTCGCCCTGCCGGACGGCTCCTACCTGATGTGCTCCGACGGGCACGAAGCATTGTACGGCAAAGCCTGGTACTTTGCGGACGGCACCCTGGAGGAGATCAACGAGGACGAGGACGTTCTGCCGCTGCGATAAGCAAACAAAAAAAGAAGCGCGCTGCGGCGTGCTTCTTTTTTGTTTAGGATGCTCTGGCGCACACCTCATTCCGCCGACAGGCGGACAAAGGGCGCAATGGCGTTGGCGTCGCCATGGCGCACGATGGAATAGGTGATGTCGCAGTAGGGCTGGATAGCGGTGCTCTTTTCCACGGTGGAGATGAGCAGTACCTGCAGCTGCAGACGGCGGAACAGCTCCATCATGGGGCGGATGCGGTCACTGGTCATCTTGCTGAAAGCCTCGTCCAGCAGCACCAGACGGATGCTGTTCTCGCTCTTCTGGTAGATCTGCAGCAGGGATGCGCAGATGGCCACATAGAAGGGTGCCTGATTCTCGCCGCCGGAGGAGTCGCGGCTGACGCGGGACAGGTATGCCTGCTGGCCGGTGACCCGGTTGGTCACCTTGATGTCGTAATCCAGATAGGTGCGGTAGTCCACATAATCCGACAGGGTGGTGGTGCCGGTGCGGCCCTCCTGCCGGGCACGGGTGTTCTCGTCCACATCCGCCATGATCTTTTCCATCAGCGCATCCACCTGCCGCTCGTAGGCGGGGTCGGCGGTGGCGGCAAGGTTGTCCAGCGAGTCGCCCTCGGTCATCTGCTGGTTGCCCTTGTCCACGATGACCTGATAGAACGCAGCCAGCTGCGGGTCACGGCTGGGCTCCAGCTCAAAGCGGTAGACTTCTTCGCCGTAGGTCAGCTGTTCCATCACCTTGTTCAGCTCCCGGAATTGCCGCCGGGCATTGAAGATGTCGTCCTTCATGCGGAAGAGGATGTCCTTGCGGAAACGGTCCTTGCAGTCGCGCTGGGCCTGCTCCAGACGGGCGGCGTAGCGTTCCAGGTCGATGCGCACAAGGCTCTCGTGCTGGGCACGGTACTGGTCCAGCCCCGCCAGACCCAGCGGGTAATCACAGACGTAGTGCTCGTTGTAGGCCTTCTGGGCGGGTTCCAGCGTGCCGGTGAGGTAGGCCGTCAGGGCATCGTCCAGCCGGGCCTGTGCCTTTTCGGCGGCCTGTGCGGCGGCTGCGGGCTTGTCGGCCGGAGCAAGGGCCTGCATCCGGGTGCGGGCCAGCGACTCCAGCAGCGGATGGGCCGCAAAGAACTTCCGGGCCGCGTCGGCGCTCTGCTGTGCCGTCTCCCCGGCCTTTTTCTGTTCGGCTTCGCAGGAAGCGATCTGCTTTTCGCACACGCGGATGTCGCCGCCCACCTGCTCCACAGCGGTGCGGGCGGCTTCCCAGGCGGCTTCCCGCGTTTCTTCCTCGCGGTACATCTCCTGCAGCAGGGGGTTCTCGCGGTATTCGGCCAGCTTGCCCTCCTGTTCGGCCACCGCATTCCGGGCTTTTTCGGCGGCGGTGCGGGCCTCCCACAGGCCGGCCAGCTGCTGCGGCGCGGTGCCGCGCTGGAAGTTCTGGTACTGGTCGTAGGCGGTTTTCAGGTTCTGCTCGGTCTGGGCGGCGGTGCGGGTGCACTCGGCCAGAGCTTCCAGCTCTTCGGCCAGTGCCCCGGCGCGGGCACGGCGGGCTTCCAGGCCGATATAGCGCTGCGGGGTGCGCAGACGCTCCAGCCGGAAGGGATGGTGCCGCAGCAGGTCGCGGGTGGCGCTGTCCGGGTACTGTTCCAGTGTTTCAGGGGTGTCGCAGCAGACGATGCGCCGCAGGATGGTGTCGGCGTACTGGGCCGCCAGCGGGTTTTCGCTGGTGACCTGTGCCGCCAGACTGTCCGCCGGGGCAATCTCGGCATGGCGGTTGGCCTTGCGGATGCCCGGCGTGTCCAGCAGGCTGATGGGCCCCACCTTGTCCTTCAGGGCCACAAAGGCGCTCTTGGCGGCCTCGTAATGGGCGGGCGGCACAAGGATGTCGAACCGGCGGCAGGCTTCCACGCAGTCCTGCCAGCTCTCGTCCGCCACGGCCAGCAGCTCACAGAAGATCTTGGCGTCCGGCTGCATGCCGCGGCTCTTCAACTCCGCGTTCACGGCATCCCGCACACGGGTGGCGGCATCGCCGTGGGGGTACACCCACTTGCCGCCGGACACGGCGTCCAGCTCGGCGCGCTTGTCCGCCTGCTCTTTGCGCAGGGCGGCGGTGTTCTGCCGGGCCGCAAAGTAGGCTTCTTCCAGCGGTTTTTCCTGCGCGGCAAGCCAGTCGGTGAGCTGCGGCAGGGTGTCGGCGGTGAGGTTTTCCAGCTTCCAGCCGGAAGCAAACCCGCTGCGGCGCAGGGCCGTGAGCAGGGCTTCGGCCTTGGATGCGGCATCCTCGGCCTGCGCGGCTTTGCGGGCGGCGGCATCCTGCGCCGTCTTGCGGCGGGACAGCTCTTCCTCCATGGCATCCAGTGCCCGGCCCTCGCCGCTGGCACCGGCTGCGCTGTGGGCGGCAAGGTAGGCGCGGCGGGCTTCCGCCTCCGCGTTCTTGGCCTCGGCATAACGGGCGTTCAGGGCCTCCAGCTGGCGGTGTCCGGCGTCCAGATGGCCCTGCCACACGTCCTGTTCCCCGCCGTCGGCAGCAGCACGGGCCAGCAGGGCCGCGCCCCGGTTCACAAGGGCTTCGGTCTGCTTTCCGGCGGCTTCGCGGCCATAGTTCACGATCTCTTCCAGTGCATCGGCGCGGGTCTGGGCTTCGGCCAGCACAGCGTGCAGGTTCTCCAGCTCCAGCCGGTCGCCCTGCAGCGCTTCCAGATCCAGTTCCGGCTGGGGCAGGATGTACTGGTATAAAAATTCCCGGAAGTTGGGGATCTCGTCCATGCTGGTGCCCATCTGGAACACTTCGTTGAACTTTTTGCCCAGCGGGCTGGACGCCCGCCCGATGCCCAGCGCCCGGCAGATGCGGTCACGGGCTTCGCTGGGGCTGCGGGTGTAGGAGAGTCGGCCGACGGCGGGCTTGAAGTCCTCCTTGGCGCTGGGGGCACCGGTACGCGGGTCGATGAAGGGCAGCTGTTCCAGCGTGCAGCCGTCCTCGGAGAGGTACCAGGTCTGGTCGCCGGGGTGCAGCTCCTGCATGGGGCCTTCCGACTCCACCCGCACCGCGATGACAAAGGGGGCGCGCTTGAGACTGTCGTAGAACTCCGCGCCGATGTAGGCCACGGTATGGCCGGGGCGGCGGTAAGCGTTTTCCCCGCGCTGCTTAGCGTGGACCGAGCCCTGCAGGGTGCGGCCGCTCTTCTTATTGCCCAGGGCATTGAAGTTGCGGTTGGTGGTCAGGCAGTAGCGGATGGCATCCAGAATGGTGGTCTTACCCACGGCGTTCACGCCGATCATATAGGTCAGGCGGGCACAGTCAAAGGTGACGTTTTCAAAGTTGTGCCAGTTGATGAGTTTCAGGCGTTTGAGTTCGATCATTCTTCTGCCTCCCCTGCGGCGGTGTCGGCCCCTTCCGGCCGTTCATACAGTCCCAGCTCGGTGCGGGTGCGGGCGCTCTCTGCTGCTGCGTCGGCAAGGTCGGCATCCGGCAGGGCCAGCAGCACGGTGGGGAACACCTCGATGCGGCTGTCCAGCCCGGAGAGCCGGCCCACCGGTCGGGCCAGATTGTACCGGCGCAGGGTGCGCATCAGCCGTTCCAGCGTCTGCTGGTCCAGTCTGCGGGGCAGGTTCATCTTCTGCAGCTCGGTCTGCACCTCTTCCACGGTCACCAGCACCTGATCGGCGCTGGCTGCAAGGCTCTCCCGCTTTTGCAGGTAGAGCAGCCGCAGCACCAGCAGCAGGATGCTCTCATATTTCAGCAGCCGGGCCTGGCTGCCCTCGTGCTCGTTGACCAGGGCCGCCGCCTGCAGCGGGGCCGGGTACAGCAGCACAGCGTAGCCCAGCGGTTTGAACACCGCCCGCACCTCGGGCAGATGATCCTGCACATAGAGATATTTTGCCCGCTGATCCTCCACGCTGCCCAGCACGAAGCAGTGGTTGAGCAGGTAGTTTGCGGTCTCTTCCAGCATGTTAATCGTTGCCATCGTTTTCCTCCTTGCGGCGGGTCAGGACAAAGTCCTCGAACCGGAAGCCGCCGCGCTCCACCCAGTTGCCCGTGAGCCGGATGTCATAGTTCCGGTGCGGCGACTGGGAATAGGTATGCAGGCCGATGATGCGGGCAAAATCGCCCGGATATTCCTCCGCCAGGGTGGATGCCTCCACCTGCGGGCGGGCAGCCAGTGCCTGCTGTGCCAGCAGGGCCACGTTCTCTTCGGTGACAGCCAGCCGGGCGTAGTCCAGCAGCAATTGCTGCTCTTTGCGCAGCTGGTCCGGGTCCAGCGTTTCCGCCTGCACCGGGGCCAGCGGGACCGCCGTGCGGGGCGCGGCCGGCGGGTACAAAAACTTTTCGCCAAAGGCAGCCGCCGGGTACAGATGCAGATGGGCGGCCACCGGGCCGTCATCCGGCTCAAAGAGCTGGTCCGGGGTGCGGATGTCCTCGGCGTAGCGGCGCAGCAGGGCCGTGACACTGCCCTGAGACGAGCGGTCGCTCAGCAGCAGGAACTGTGCCCGCTGCACGGCTCGCTTGCGGTAGCGGATGTGGCTGGCGTCGATCTCCCGGATGAGGGTGCTCATCTCTTCCAGCGCGTCCCGCTGCTGCTGGATGAGGGCCCGCACACGGGGCGCGGCCTCGCCGGGGGCGCAGCGCTCCACACGGGCGTAATCCAGTGCCAATTGGGGCAGATACGCTTCCTCGCAGGCGTCCAGCCCTTCCTCCAGATAGGCGCGGTAATTGAACAGGTTGTCGCTGGTCTTGAAGCGATGATAAGCCGCCGCCACCACCTTTTCTTCGTACTGGTCAAACAGCTCCAGCACCTCCTGCGGGGTGCGGTTGCGGGTGAGGCGGTCGATGTAGTGGCCGATGGACGCATTGAGCGCCCGCAGGGATTTGTTCAGCGCTTCCAGATCGGAAGCCACCTCCCGCAGCACATTCTCGTAGGGGTTTTTCTCTTCCCCCACGCCCTGCAGCAGCTGCCAGGCCTTGTACAGCTTGCCGGTGTAGGTGACCACACGGGGATTCAGGATCTCTTCCAGCGCGTCCAGCAGCGGGGCCACCTCCGGCACAAAGGCCAGGGTCGGCTCGCTCTCGTAACTGCCGGGCTGCTCTTCCAGCCAGCCGGTGCGGCGCAGCCGCAGCAGAAAGCCCAGCGCCAGCGTATGGGGGTCGCGGGTGGGCTGTTCCTCCTCATCGCCGGCACCGTCTGCGTCCAGCGTCAGGGGCTTTGCCAGTGCCGCAAAATAATCCTCCGCGCGGGAGACGGCCTCCGCACGGGAAATGCTGTAGTCGGCCGTATGGCGGCACTCTTCCCACAGCAGGAGCAGCAGCTCCGCATAAAACGCCCGGTTCGGCCCCGCCAATGGGCGGAACAGCCGTGGGCTGACCAGTTCAAACAGCTGCATGGAAACGTCCTTTCTGTGTAAGTTCGATACCCTTTTATTGTACCACAGCGGGCGGGGTTTGTCACAAAAAGGCGAAAAAAAGCCCCGGGGAGCGGGCGCTCCTCGGGGCGGGGTGCAATTACTGTGCAGCGGTGTTGGTCAGCTCAAAGCCGATGGCAACATAGGGCTTGCCGCCAATGGTCCATGCGCCGACCCC
>ENA-OPSW01001729-OPSW01001729.1-human-gut-metagenome-genome-assembly--contig:-NODE-1729-length-11527-cov-2.643131_pt1 | contig 11527 bp, 9 predicted proteins | sample MGYA00241463_ERZ501918 | MGnify/ENA primary metagenome ERZ501918 (study PRJEB25962, sample SAMEA2042443) | human gut metagenome | biome: human gut; feature: human-associated habitat; material: faeces... | reverse complement strand
TGGGATCTTCCGCCTTTATCAGCGAGGCATCCATTGCCAGCATGATGTTCCTGGGGAATTATGTATTTATCAGCCATTTGGGAGAAAGCGGTGTAGCCGCATTCAGCATTGTATGTTACTTCTTTCCTATCATTTTTATGGTATACAATGCCATCGCCCAATCGGCACAACCCATCATCAGCTATAATTTCGGACAACAGAACCCGGGACGGGTCGCACGTACCATCCGGTTGGCATTGAAGACAGCTTTAGGCTGCGGCATTTTTTTCTTTGCCGCCACTCTGGTATTCAATCACCAGATAGTCGGGCTGTTTATCGATAAAAGCTACCAAGCCTATGATATTGCGGTAAACGGTATTCCTTACTTTGCAGTCGGCTATCTGTTTTTTGCGCTCAACATAGTGGGCATCGGCTATTATCAAAGTATCGAACGTGCCCGGCGCGCCACTGTCATCACCCTTTTCCGGGGAACATTGTTCATGCTGGCAGGTTTCCTGCTCTTGCCTCCGGTGCTGGGAGTAAGGGGCATTTGGCTGGCCGTTCCTTTGGCCGAACTGCTGACCTTATTGCTTATTATCGGAATTTACCTGAAGGACTCTTTCGCCGTTCGCCGATGATACGTATCTTTGCATCATTCAAACAGATGCAAAGAGTCTTATGGAAACATTTATTGAAAAGTTCAGAAACAGCTATCATCTTTCAGAAAACGACACGCAAACCCTGCTCAGCTATATGGAGGAGATCCGTTTCAAAAAGAAAGAAGTCATCGTCCATGAAGGCTCCAAAAACGGAAATCTGTATCTGATAAAGCAAGGCATCTGGCGTGCCCATTATCTGAAAGATGGAGTGGACACTACCATTTGGTTTGCCGGTGCAGGCGAAGCTGCCTTTTCGGTATGGGGATATGTGGAAAATACTGCATCGCACATCACGATTGAAGTCATGTGCGATAGCATAGCCTACTGTATTCCGGGATCAACCCTGAACAATCTTTATGCTTCATCGCTCGGACTCGCCAACCTGGGACGACAACTGATGGAACGGCAACTGCTCAGCCTCGAAAACTGGCTGATCAGCGCCGGAAGCCCCAAAGCTAAAGAACGTTATCTGACTCTTATCAAAGAACACCCCGAACTATTACAAAATGTGCCTTTAAAGCATATAGCCTCTTATTTGTGGATTACACCACAGTCGCTGAGCAGAATCCGGAGAGAAATGACAATGTAATTTCGGAGCTTGACACAGCGACAGAGCGGGTGAAGACCTCAACAGAGGCTTTGCCATACTCCTCTTTCCATATTTCTCTCGTTATACCAATCATTCGCTCCATTTAGTCCTCAATCTCTTTCCTTTCTATCTCTTTTTAGTTACCTTTGCAAGGAACCGAATACGAGTTGCACAACTGGTACATGACGAGTTGCATAACTGGTGTACGACGAGTTGTACAACTGGTAACGTACAAGTTGTGTAACCAGTACATCGAATCATATTAACCTTTCATACAAAGCACTATGGGACTCATTTATTTAGTCAGAAAGAAAAAGTTCAGAACAGCCGAAGGGATCAGAGAACTCTATTTTGCCATCCAGCGGAAACTTCAGAAAAGAGGCGGCAAGAACGAAGAAGACCTTGCCGAAATCCTTTCGGCAAACAGTTCACGAAGCAAAGGGGAAGTATTGAGCATCCTCACCGATCTGCCGGACGTGATAGAAGAGATATTGAAAAATGGAGAATCCGTATCCATCAGAGGGTTGGGATCGTTTCATGCCTCCATTACAAGCAATGGCTTCGAGCATCCGGAAGATGTATTGCCTCACGAGGTACGGGTATCCAAAGTATATTTCATTGCCGACCGCAAGTTTACCCAACGTGTCAGCCGGATGAAATTCTTTCGCTACCCACTATCCAAATATTTCCCAAAGGACTTGTTACGACCCGAAACAATCAGGGAAGAAGAGACTCGGGAAGAGGAACCGGAGTTCATTCCTGACGATAACGAATGAAACGGATACTGCATAAAAAACATGGAGCTTGTCCGGCATCTCTACCCGATCAAAAGAGGAATCTGATACATCCCATTACAGACAGATGACAGCAGCCCTCCGGATTCATGAGTAAACTGACGAACCGACTTGAACTTCAGGCCTGCGTCATCCGGTGGTCTGCGGCAAAGGAGACCGGTCCGGGACAAGCTCTCTGTCTCGTTCCCGAACCGGTTTATCAAAAGACATATCCCAGATTTACATAAAATCCCACCTTATGAGATCTGCTGGAGTATCCCAAAGAAGCCTCGAGCGGACCGAACAGACTATCGTAACCATATCCCACACTACCGCCCCAAACCGGTTTTGCTCCCCAGATATCAAAAAAGTTATCATTCCGGAAAGCCACGTTTCCGGTAAAGGTGACATAGTTCTTGCTACCGATACGCTGCCGCAACTTCAGGCTTGTCACCAGAACAGAGTTGTCCACAATCTCCAGATTCGTGATGCCGGCAAAAGGAAGTTGTTGAGGCAGATAGTGTCCGAAATTCTCGCCTCCCATGGCATTCAGATACGGATAAGGTATATTTTTACCGATAAGCACCCGCCCATACAAAGAGGGAATCAGGGCAAAACGATCGGTCAGTGAAAAGACACCGGCCCATGATGCCGCAAGGGCAGAGAAGGGAGCATGGCCTTTATAATGTGTCAGATTATCGGTATAGAGCGAGTAGCGCCCCTGCACATCGGTCCCCTTGGAAGGGAAATATCCCTTGTTGTACGTATTGTAATGCAACTGTGCAAAATAGCTGAAGAAGTGTTGGGGCTTCACTTCCAGACGCTGCCCGCCGGTGTTGTAAAGAAAGTCTTTATACTTAAAGAACTCAAAATTCAGCCCGGCGCCAAAGCGCAGGTTGCGAAACCATACATCCGAGAATCCAAACTCACCCGAATGATACTTATAAGTAGTGTTATAGGAACGCCTTCCGTGATTGTAGATATTGATATCGTTGTACTCAAACTGATAAGCAAAATTGAAATTGCGCATCTGCATCGGTGCCAATGTATATTCGACCCGGGCGAGATAACGTTTTCCCAGCCTTCCCGTCACCGAAACCCACGAAGGAACCCGCGTATCGAGCCGGCTCCTGACGTTCAACAGAAGCGAGGCAATCTCTTCCGAATCAAAACGGATACCCAGATTAAGATTACGTTCATACTTCTCTTCCAGGATGAAGTGCAACTGATATCCCTGAGGGGTGTCGGTCAGTTTATAGCTGACATTGGAGTAAGCCTGACTGCCGCGCAAGGTGGTCAGAGCTTCATAAAGCTGTTCCATACGCATCTTGCTGTTTTCCTTCAGGTGACAGCGATGCATGATCCATTTCTTGTCACTATCCTCGATGCCGTCAAAAGTGATCTCCTTAACAAAAATGTCTTTCGAAGCCCACAATGAACTGAACGGACCATGACGCGGGGCAACATAGTTCTCAGACAGTCCTATTTCCTTCTTCAGCTTTTGCAAAGCGGTCCACTGTTCACGGGCAGCCTCTTCGCCCCGGTTCACCAAAGTATCGAGCGCGGGAATATTGAAACTTGCAGCAGAATACCCCTTCACATCCACCTTGATATAGACAGTGGCCAGTTTGATATTCTCTTCGTATCGGGTCTGCCCGGTCAGATTGATAATCTGATTGAAGATTTCACTGAGATTGTTCAGTTCATCGGCAGTGCGGAGATCATTCTGCACATCGACACCGATAATGACATCAGCTCCCATGGCACGGGCTATGTTGGTCGGGAAATTATTTTTCATGCCACCGTCCACAAGAATCTTATCACCCAAGCGCACCGGAGTGAATACGCCGGGAATAGCCATACTGGCGCGCATGGCGGTAGCCAACACTCCGTTATGAAATACGACTTCATCTCCGTTTACTATATTCTCCGAGACACAGGCAAACGGGATAGGCAGTTTATTGAAGTTGATGGAGTCGTGATAACCGACTGTCAGTTCCGAAAAAAGATTGGCCAGATTCTGACCTTTGATAACGCCTCCGAACACATTGGCCTTCAGATTCTTCTTTAAAGGAACAGAGAGGACGTAGGTTTCCGAGTTCTGACGTTCGGTCATGGTCTGGTCTTCCCAACTGATACGGTCGCTGAGCAAGAGAGGCCAATTCTGATGATTGACCATGCTATCGAGCTGATGGGGAGTATAACCGATGGAATAAAGCCCGCCGATGATGGACCCCATACTGGTTCCGACAATATAATCGATAGGGATACCTGCTTCTTCAATCACTTTCAGAGCGCCGATGTGGGCCACTCCCTTGGCACCTCCACCACTCAAGACCACAGCAACACTCTTACGCTGCTGGGCATGTACAGGTGAGAAAACAAACAGACTGATACACAGGATAAGGACAAAACAGATTCGCTTTTTCATGACTACTACATTGGTTTCTGATCATTACAGATAAAAGACAAATGCCGGCTGCAATTTGTTTAGCCCACCGGCATGAAAGTAGTCAATCCTTATTTTTGCTTCAACCGAAAGAATAGAATAAGGTGTGCATGAAGGAAGACGGTCCGCATGGTATACGCCGCAACGTTCTCCGGCAGTTGCCACCGAAGTCAGGCAGCCTGTCTGCTATGGATACGGAACAAGCGGAACTGCCACCACAACATCCCCGCCGAGATCAGACTGGCTATCAAGTCGGAAACAGGCATACTTACCCATACGCCTGTCTGACCGAAATACCGGGGCAGGATCAACAGACAGGGAATCAGTATCAGCACCTGACGGGTGATAGACAGAAAGATAGCTTTACTTGCCATCCCGATGCTTTGGAAGAAGTTCGACGTCACCATCTGGAACCCGACTATCGGAAAGAACAGCACCACAATCCGAAGTCCTTCGGCCGACTGACGGATCAATTCTTCGTGGGAAGTAAAGATAGATACGGCCAAGCCGGGGATCAACATTCCCATCAGGAAACCCGTAGTTGTTACAATGGTGGCTCCGTAAATGGTAAGCTTCAACACACGGGTCACCCGGGGATAGAGCCCGGCGCCGAAATTATATCCGGCTATGGGCTGCATCCCTTGGTTCAGCCCCATCACAATCATCACAAACAAGAAAACAAGACGATTGACAATACCAAACGCACCGATAGCAAGATCTCCGCCATATTTTTTCAACCCCTGGTTAATCAGGATTACGATAAAACACGACGCAAGGTTCATCAGGAAAGGAGCCATACCGATGGCGAGCGAGTCGAATACGATTTTCCGTTTCAACCGGAAAATGCCCCGATGAAAATGGAGCAACTCTTCCTTATTGCTGAATAGCCTGAACTGCCACATCAGAGAAATGACCTGTGCCAGGATAGTGGCTATGGCTGCTCCTTGAATGCCCCAGCCGAAGCCGTAAATAAACAGAGGATCGAGAATCGTATTGATAACCACTGTAGCAATAGTGGCATACATTGCCTTTTGCGGATGACCGGCCGAACGAAGCACGGCATTCAGTCCCAGGTAAAGATGGGTAATGACATTGCCATAAAGGATCACTTTCATATAATCGCGGGCATACCCCACAGTTTCGTCGCTGCCTCCGAAAAAATAAAGGATAGGATCGAGAAAAATAAGGGTAAGTATCGTAAAAGCAAGCCCGATGATGATATTCAGCACCAATACATTTCCCAGCACACGTTGCGCCGTATCGTAATCTTTTTGTCCCAGCTTTACCGAAACCAGCGTGGCAGCCCCCACTCCGACCAGCGAACCGAAAGCCGCCGCAAGATTCATCAGCGGAAATGTCAGAGCAAGCCCCGAAATAGCCATCGGACCAACCCCGTGACCAATAAAAATGCTGTCTACCATGTTGTAAAGTGAAGATGCGGTCATAGCGATAATAGCCGGAATGGCATACTGCATCAAGAGTTTTCCAATCTTTTCGGTGCCCAGCGCAGTGGGCGTCTTTTGTCCTGTCATACCTATTATTTTGAGGGTGCAAAGATACAAATCTATTTAGAATTAAAGGTGAAGAATAAAGAATAAGAGTTACAATGCCGTATTTCTAAGAAAAGTTTCGTATTTTTGCCTCCAAAATTGAGTTAATATCTAACGAAATGAACATATTAGAACTAAGTGAACAGGAAATCATCCGACGTAACAGTCTGAATGAACTTCGCGCGATGGGCATCGAACCCTATCCCGCAGCAGAGTATGTAACCAATGCTTTCTCAACTGATATTAAAGCCGAATTCAAAGATGACGAGACACCCCGCCAGGTATCCGTAGCCGGTCGCATGATGAGCCGCCGCATAATGGGTAAAGCCTCTTTCATTGAATTGCAGGACTCTAAAGGCCGCATCCAGGTATATATCACCCGTGATGACATCTGCCCGGGAGAAGACAAGGAAATGTACAACACTGTGTTCAAACGCCTGCTCGACTTAGGCGACTTCATCGGAATCGAAGGCTTCGTATTCCGCACACAGATGGGCGAAATCAGTATCCATGCACAAAAGCTGACGGTGCTCGCCAAATCGATCAAACCACTGCCTATTGTTAAATACAAAGACGGCGTAACTTACGACTCTTTTGAAGATCCTGAATTGCGTTACCGCCAGCGCTATGTCGACCTTATCGTTAACGACGAAGTGCGCGATACCTTCCAGAAGCGCTCGAAGATCCTCTCGGCTTTTCGCCGCTACATGGAGGCGGACGGTTATTACGAGGTGGAAACGCCCATCCTGCAAACCGTGCAGGGCGGCGCAACCGCTAAGCCGTTTATTACACATTTCAATGCGCTGAATCAGGAAAACTATCTGCGTATTGCCACCGAGCTTCACTTGAAGCGTTTGCTGGTTGGCGGTTTCGAGCGTGTGTTCGAAATCGGTCGCATCTTCCGCAACGAAGGCATGGATCCCACCCACAACCCTGAGTTCACTTCGATGGAAGCCTACTGCGCGTTCAACGACTTGCAGGGCATGAAGAAGCTGGCCCAGGGTGTTATCAAGGCAGCCAACGCTGCGGTGAACGACTCCGAACAGCTTGAGTACCAGGGTCAGACCATCGACATTTCGGGCGAGTGGCCTTCTATTCCCATGACGGAAATCGTTTCCAAGGCACTCGGCGAAGAGGTTACGCTCGACACGCCTGTTAGCCATCTGGTCGAGCTCGCCAAGTCGACGGGCCGTCACGTGCTTTCCTACGGCTTTGCCGAGAGCAACGACATCGTCTGCATGCACCCGGATGTCAAGGGCATCCAGAGTGACTTTATCGTTCGCTTTGAGGACGGCACTGAGCATGCCGTGGAGATCAAGAGCAATCCCGGTCGCCACAACATGCTCAACGCCACGGCGGTGCTCACCGTCGCCCATGTCCTGGGCCTTGACATCGACGCCGCCGCCAAGGCGCTCTCGAGCTTTGAGGGCGTCCGCCGTCGCTTTACCCACGTGGGCGATATCGATGGCATCACCGTGGTCGATGATTACGGCCATCACCCCACCGAGATCAAGGCGACGCTTACTGCCGCTTCGTCGCTGGGCTACAAGCATGTTGACGTCGTGTTCCAGCCGCACCGTTATTCGCGTCTGCAGGCCCTGTGCGACGACTTTGCCGATGCATTTGCCAATGCCGATAAACTGCTGCTGATTGATGTGTTCTCGGCTGGCGAGATGCCCATTCCGGGTGTTACCTCTAAGATGCTCGCCGATACCGTGCGCGCCAAGCATCCTGGCAAGGAGGTCGTGTACTGCTCCAGCCGTCTTGAGCTCAATCAGGAGCTCGAGCAGATGGTGGGCGAGGGCGACCTGCTGCTCACTATGGGTGCCGGTGACGTTACGACCGTCGGTCCCGAGTTCATTGAGTATCTGACTGCCAAGAAAGACGCTTAATTCTAATGGGTCTGTTTAACGCCGTCATGGCGCTCTCGGGCATGATCGACACGGATGTGATCGAGGACGAGCGCCTTGCGCGTCATACGAGCTATCGTATCGGCGGCAAGGCCGACCTCTTTGTGACGTGCCATAGCTATCATGCCCTTCGCCGCGCCGTGGCGGTGCTCGACCGCGAGCAGGTGCCGTGGGTCATCATCGGCAAGGGCTCCAATCTGCTGGTTGCCGATGGCGGTTATCGCGGTGCCGTCATTTCGCTCGGACGTGAGTTTCAGCGCACGGTTGTTGCCGATGACGGTTGTACGCTGACGGTCGGTGCGGGCGTGATGTTTGCGCGCCTGGTCAACGATGCCCTGTCGCGTAGCCTCTCGGGCCTTGAGTTTGCCGTTGGCATCCCTGGTTCGGTTGGCGGTGCGATATCTATGAATGCCGGCACACGGACCGAGTGGATTGGCTCGCTGGTTGAGGATGTCGTAACGTTTGACCCGGCATCCGGTATCAAGCATTATGCGGGGTCCGAGATCACTTGGGGCTACCGCGAATGTAGCCTTCCCCGCAATGAGATCATCCTCGAGTGCGTGCTCAAGCTTAAACCGGCGCCCAAGGCCGACATTCGCGAGCGCATGGAGCGGTACCTGACGAGGCGCAAGCGTACGCAGCCCATGGGTCGCGCATCCTGCGGGTCGGTCTTTCGCAACCCGCCCGATGCGAGTGTGGGCAAGCTTATCGAGGATTGTGGATTAAAGGGTTTTTCGATTGGCGGCGCGGAAGTTTCGCCCGTTCACGCTAATTTTATCGTTAATAACGGAACTGCCTCGGCCGATGACGTTGCCGCGGTTATCAGACATGTGCACGGAAAGGTGAGGGAGGCGTATGGCATCGAGCTCAGACCGGAAGTTAAATTCCTCGGCTTCTAGAGCATCGAAACCCACCTTCCGCCGCGCCGGAGGGCGTTCCGGCGCGCCTGCCAAACCTCAACGCAATACCGTCGTGCACTCTAAGTCTGTCGGGCATGCTCGACAGGCCGGTCGTCCGGTCGTCGGCTCTCAGCTCGGTAATCGTCCGGCCGCAAAAAAGTCCTTGCGTCCCTCGGTGACGTCAAAGCCTGTTATGGGCGCCAAGCCTGCCAGTCCCATGGCAACTCCTAAGCCTTCGACAGGAACTAAGGCGGCGCGTCCGGGTCGCACGCTGGGCGCATCGAAACCGCGCTCGCTGACATCGGTGCCGGCTACCGCCAAGAAGCCTTCGGGTAAAAAAGGCGTCAACCCGTTGTCTTCACTTGGGGCGATGGCAAATAAAACATCAGACGCCGCTTCTGTCGTTACAGGCAAAGGCAAAATCGTGGGCGGCGTTCTGGCCGTCTTGGCCGTGCTCGTCGTCGTTGCCGTCGTGGTGATCAACTCTGGATTGTTTACCGCCACTGATATTCAGATTCAAGGCAGCGAGCATGTGACGAAGCACGATGCTATCCAGCTGATCGATTTGCCCGAGGGAACGTCGCTTTTTAACGTCGATCCCGACCAGATTACCGAGGACCTCAAGCAGAACCCGTGGGTCTCGGGCGTGGATGTCCAGCGTCAGTTCCCGCATACGCTCATCATTACGCCTATGGAGCGCAAGGTCATCGCAATTGCCTATATCAGCTCCGATGACCTCGCCTGGGCCATCGGGGATGATGACACCTGGATCGCCCCGCTGTCGACGTCGGTCGAAGTGGACGACCAGGGCAACGTCATCACGACGGGTCAGGGCTCAAATACCTTGACCGGAATCGATGCCGCGCTGGCGCTCGCTAAGCATTATGGCGCGGTGCTGTTGACTGATGTCTCGGCGGATGTCGCTCCGGTTTCCGGCCAGGCGGTGAGCTCCAAGGCCGTTAAGGCCGGCCTGGATTATGTGCGTGGTTTTTCGAGCGAGTTCTTGGGACAAGTCAAGGATATTTCCACGCCTTCGGTCGAAGCCATCTCGGCAAACCTCAATAACGGCATTGAGGTGTCGCTGGGCGATTCGGACGATATCGCCAAGAAGGAACGCGTAGTCACCAAGTTGCTTTCGCAGGTAGAGGGCGTAACGTATATCAATGTGCGCTCTCCGGGCAACTACACATTTAGGAACGCTCCGACCTCGTAGCGCTGGTTGTTACTTTGTTGAGGGGCCATACCACGCCGTTTATCTGGTTTGTTTGGTTTTCACGGTCAATTATTTGACTGATACGTTCATAATGTGCAAACATAATACGGTTTACCTTTGCATTTACTTTCAACCTGAAGGTTAATGTGCGCAGGGGTCGACCCATGCTATGGCTATAACCTTTGTTCGGAGGACCGACATGCACGAGACAGAGATCAACAACTACCTTGCCGTCATTAAGGTGGTCGGCGTCGGTGGCGGCGGTACCAACGCGGTCAATCGAATGATCGAAGAGGGCATCCGCGGCGTCGAGTTTGTTGCCATCAACACCGATGCTCAGGCGCTCGCGATCTCTGATGCCGATATCAAGGTGCACATCGGCACCGACCTTACCCGCGGCCTGGGCGCCGGCGCCAACCCCGAGGTTGGCCGCAAGGCTGCCGATGAGTCCCGCGACGACATTGCCGAGGCGCTTGCTGGCGCCGACATGGTGTTCATCACCTGCGGCGAGGGCGGTGGCACCGGTACCGGCGCTGCTCCCATCGTTGCCGATATCGCGATGAACGAGGTCGGTGCACTGACCGTCGCCGTCGTGACCAAGCCCTTCACCTTCGAGGGCCGCAAGCGCAAGAAGAGCGCCGAGGAGGGCATTAAGACCCTCTCCGATTGCGTCGACACCATGATTGTCATCCCTAACGATAAGCTGCTCGACATCGCCGAGAAGAAGACCACCATGCTCGAGGCCTTCGCGATTGCCGATGGCGTCCTTTCCCAGGGCACCCAGGGCATCACCGACCTCATCACCGTCCCCGGTATCATCAACCTGGACTTCGCCGATGTTAAGACCATCATGAAGCAGGCCGGTACCGCCATGATGGGTATCGGTACCTCTTCTGGGGATACCCGTGCCGTCGACGCAGCCCAGCAGGCCATCTCCAGCCCGCTGCTCGAGAGCTCCATCGATGGTGCCACACGCGTGCTGCTCTCCATCGCCGGTTCCAAGGACTTGGGCATCCAGGAGATCAGCGATGCCGCCGACGTTGTCGCCAACGCCGTCGACCCCGAGGCCAACATCATCTTCGGTACCGTTGTCGACGAGTCCCTGGGCGATCAGGTGCGTATCACCGTCATCGCTACGGGCTTCTCCGACTCCAACGTCAACCGTCAGGACGAGCTCTTTGCTGCTCAGCAGTCTCAGAGCAAGGCAGCTGCCTCCGCTGAGCCGCAGCGCACCGTTCCGGCCACCAGCCCGGCTCAGGCCGCCTCGACCCGCAACGTCGGTGGCACCGAGCTTCCTAACTTCGGCAACGATCAGTTCGAGCTTCCCGACTTCCTGAAGCGCGGTAGCTTCTAAGTCGTTCTTTGCATTGTTGTGCACAGGGGCGTGTCCGTATGGACGCGCCCTTTTTATTTCGACTTTGTAAACTAGAACCTCCAATCTCTTTACGTTCCCTTTACGATTGCCTCCAGCGCAGCAGGTATCCTTTTAGAGAAGTATGGCAGGCG
>ENA-OPSW01001715-OPSW01001715.1-human-gut-metagenome-genome-assembly--contig:-NODE-1715-length-11582-cov-2.037217_pt1 | contig 11582 bp, 8 predicted proteins | sample MGYA00241463_ERZ501918 | MGnify/ENA primary metagenome ERZ501918 (study PRJEB25962, sample SAMEA2042443) | human gut metagenome | biome: human gut; feature: human-associated habitat; material: faeces... | reverse complement strand
CTGACACAGTGTTGGGCGCAGGAACTTTTGCTGTAAGAAAAAGAGAGGGAAAAGGAGGTGTGAGACATATGAAAAAGAACGAGATGACATGGCAGGTGATGCTCATTGAGGCAGTCGGTATCGTATCGGCGATCGCCTATCTCGGGTTACAGATCTATTACGGGATCGCGTTCCACGTCAATCCGGTGAACCTGATGATGAATCTTGTGTTTATGATTCTGGTATATGTGGGTTTGACCCTCCTTGCCGTCTACCCGGAACGTGTGAACGGATTGACAAGGGAGGTATGCAGCGGTAAGATCAGACAGTATACGCTTCGGATGGTTCGGATGGTCAAGCTTGTCTTTGTGGAGGGACTTTTATTTACCAGCGTCTGTGATGCGCTCGGAAAAGAATTAAAACAGGGATACAGCCTGATTATCGTGGTATTGATTGCAGCGATTGCGGTGTATTATGAGGGAAGGATCATACACATCCTGAAGCAGAACAACAAAAGATAGAAAGGCATCTGCAATGACAAAGGATATGACGGAAGGAGCGATACCGCATCTTCTGGTAGGTTTTACAATTCCACTTGTTCTCGGAAATCTGTTTCAGCTTCTCTACAATGCGGTCGACAGTATGATTGTCGGAAAATTTGTGGGGGAGACGGCGCTTGCCGCGGTCGGTACGAGCAGTCCGCTGATGACCCTCGCGATTCTGTTTATCAGCGGGATGTGCATGGGAGCAGGCGTTCTGATGGGAATGCACTACGGCGCAAAGGATTATGATGTCCTGGAGCGGCAGATCAGTTCGATCATGATCGGCGGGCTGATGTTTTCCGTCCTGCTTTCAGCCGTCTGCGTTTTTCTGACGCCGTGGATGCTTCGGCTGATAAGGACGCAGGAGGAAGTGCTTCCGATTGCTACGGGGTACCTCCGCATTATTTTCTGCGGACTGATCTTTACGTTTATTTACAACTTTTATGCGAGCACATTGCGGGCACTTGGCGACAGCAGATCGCCGCTTTATTTTCTGATGATCAGCGCTGCACTCAATGTGGCGGGAGACCTGTTTTTCGTGGTGGTGCTAGGCTGGGGCAGCAACGGATGTGCCTTTTCGACGGTGCTAAGCGAGGCACTCTGCTGTCTGCTGTGCGGGCTATATATTAAGAAAAAGGTAAAGATTCTCTGCCTGGGGCGCAAGTGGCGCGTGTTTGACCGGAGGTTATTTTATAAGACGGTGCAGTTTGGCTGGGTGAGCGCCATGCAGCAGGCGACGGTACAGCTCGGCAAGATCGGAATCCAGGCGATTGTCAATACAATGGGAATCTCTGTCATGGCGGCGTTTGCAGTCGTAAACCGCATTGATGATTTTGCCTACACTCCGGAGCAGAATATCGCCCATGCGATGACCGCGCTGCTGGCACAGAACAAAGGTGCCGGCAAAAAGGAGCGGATCCGGGAGGGATTCCGCTGCGGGCTGTGGATCGAGATGATCTATGCGCTCTTTATCTGTGTGGTCTGCTTTGTGTTTGCGCGTCCGCTGATGAAACTGTTTGTGACGGATGAGGAGGTGATCTCCCTGGGAGTGATCTATCTGCATGCGATTGCGGCGATGTATTTTCTGCCGGCGGCTACAAACGGGATTCAGGGATATTTTCGCGGAATGGGCGACCTCAGGGTGACGCTCATCAGCAGTTTTATCAACATGGGAGTGCGGGTGGCGGCAGCCGTTCCGCTGGTATTTTCCATGAAGCTTGGAATTGTGGCACTGCCGGTTGCCTACCTGATCGGATGGCTGGCAATGCTGGCGGCGGAGACACCACTGCTTTTCCGCCGGAAAGAGTGAGCGGGAGGCGGTTGCTTTTTCCTGCTTTACAAAGAAAAATGATAATGATAGAATACCCATAGGTGTTTTTTGTTCGGAAGACACAAAGGGAGGAAGCGTTTATGGCAAACCTGTTTCAGCTTTTACTGGCGCAGATTCACCCCAGACAAGGAAGACCTGCAGGAGAGCCGGAACGGGCGGAGGGATATAAGACACACCCGAAGCGCGAGAGCAATAATAAGGTTCGGGAGACCAGGGTTTTAGAGACCGGGGAGAGCACGCAGGAACGGGAAAGGATACAGACAGAAGTGGAAAAGGAAGATTTCTTATTAAGTCAGATCGACGAGTTTCGTGAGAAGGCGAAACAGCTGCAGGATCTGCTTGCAGCGAAGGAGAATAAGGTACAGGAACTGCAGTCGATTGTCAACGAGCGGGAAGGCAAGGCCGAGGAGTGGCAGCACATTCTGGTGGAGCGCCAGGAGGAAGCTGACAAGATCGTGACAGAGTTCACGAAGAAGGTCGATGATCTGGCAGACCGTGTGACAGCGAAGATGACCGAGATTGAGACAAGCATCTCGGGGCAGGTTGCGGAGGTAAAGCGTGCGAGCGAGGAGCAGCTTGCATCGAACCGCAAGCTGAATGAGGATCAGATTGCTGCAAATAAAAAGCTTTCCGAGGAGCAGCTTGCGACAAACAAGCAGTTTTTGGAGGAGCAGGCAATCGCGAACAAGAAGCTTTCCGAGGGACAGATCGCCGAGGTCAAGGCGCTGCTTGAGAATGCGACAGCACAGCTGGAATCCATTAAGACAGATCTCTCCGAGAAGGTACATTCGGAGAACGTGAAGTGCTACCGCAACATTCAGGATCTGTTCAACGAATTTGATTCCAAGATCGACGAGATGGAGCAGGGAGTCGGATCGGTGAAGGGATATGTCAAATGCCTTTCCTGGTTTGCAATTCTGAATTTTGTTGTTCTGATCGGATTCATCCTGTATTCTCTCGGTGTGTTTAATTTTTAGCTTTAAGGAATAGAAGATCATATGAGTACAGAATCAAAGAAAGTGTGGGTCGTGGGGCATAAGAATCCGGATACGGATTCGATATGCGCCGCGATTTCTTATGCATATCTGAAAAACCAGAGCGGGGACAAGAAGACTTATGTGGCAAAGCGTGCGGGCGCGGTGAATGAGGAGACCCGCTACGTATTAGAGCGCTTTGGCGTGGAGGAACCGCCGCTTGTGAGCTATGCCGGTGCACAGATCAAGGATATCAATATCCGCAAGACGGCCGGTGTCAGCAATCAGATTTCGCTGAAACGGGCATGGGAGCTGATGAAAAAGCTGGAGGTTGTAACGCTTCCGGTCACCAATCAGTTCGGCAAGCTGGAAGGTGTGATCGTCACCAAGGATATTGCGACGTCCTACATGGACGTGCTGGACAACTGCGTGCTCTCAAAAGCGCGCACACAGTACAAGACGATTGCGGAGACGATCGACGGTGAGGTCTACGCCGGGAATGAGCATGCACATTTTGTGCGCGGAAAAGTTGTGATTGCAACCTCCAACCCGGAATACATGGCGGATTATATCGAGGACGACGATCTGGTGATCTTAGGCGACCGCGAGGAGGCGCAGATGCAGGCGATCCGGTCGAACGCGAGCTGCATCATCATCGGCGGCGGTCTCGAGGTGGCGGAAGAAGTCAAAAAGCTTGCGGAGAAGCGGGACTGCGTGATTATCACAACGCCGTTCGACACATTTTCCGTGGCGCGTCTGATCAATCAGAGTATGCCGATCAAGCAGTACATGACCAGACGGGAGCTCGTCACGTTTGACATTGACGATTATGTGGACGACGTCAAGGATGTCATGTCGCGGGTGCGCCACAGAGATTTCCCGGTGCTCGGCTCAAACGGCAACTACGTCGGAATGATTTCCAGACGTAACCTCATGAATATGCAGAAAAAACAGATCATTCTTGTCGACCACAACGAGAAGTCACAGGCGGTGGACGGAATCGGAGAGGCGGAGATCTTAGAGATCATCGACCATCACAGACTGGGAAGCTTAGAGACCGTATCGCCGGTTTATTTCCGGAATCAGCCGCTCGGCTGTACGTCGACGATTATCTATCAGATGTATCAGGAGCAGAGGGTGGAGATTCCGAAGGAGATCGCGGGACTTCTGCTCTCAGCGATCATTTCCGACACGCTGATGTTCCGCTCACCGACCTGCACGCCGCTTGACAAGAGCGTTGCAAAGCGGCTCGCAGAGATTGCGGATGTGGATATTGAGGATCATGCGAAGAAAATGTTCCGCGCCGGAAGTGATTTCAAGAACAAGACGACCGAAGAGATTTTCTATCAGGATTTTAAGATTTTCCACACGGAAGACTGTGATTTCGGTGTTGCCCAGATCAGCGCCATGAGCGGAGAGGAATTAGAACAGATCGGAGAACAGCTCCGCCCGTTCCTGCCGCAGGTGCTCGGCGAGAAGCGTTTAAATATGGTATATGTCATGCTGACGGATATTTTGGAGGAATCTTCCAAGATTATATTTGCGGGGGAGGATGCCGGAAAAATTCTGGCGCATGCGTTCAAGAAGCAGGAGGATGCGGATGGCATCCTGTTGGACGGCATTATCTCACGTAAGAAACAGATGATACCTACACTCATGAATGAGATGTCAGAGCGAGCGTAGCTCGCTCTGTGAGCATAGCCCGCTCTGTGAGCATAGCCCGCTCTGTGAACATAGCCCGCTCTGCGGGCATGGCTTAAAGGCTTTGGCGGTAATCCCTCGGGGATTCCCCAAAGCTTTTTTTGTATGCTCTCGAGAAGGTCGAGTAATTCTGAAAGCCGCAGGAATAGCATACTTCCGTGATCGGCGTACCGGCGGCGATCAGCTCTTTGGCGAGAAACAGCCGCTTGGTGAGCAGATAGCCGCCGATGGTGTAGCCGGTCTGCTCCTTGAACGTGTGCATCAGGTAGGAGCGGCTTAAGTAAAAGCGGGAGGCCAGGTCATCAATCGAGAGATCCTCGGTCAGATGAGCGTTTAGATAGGTGAGAATCGAGAGAATCTTCTCGTTGGAAGCGGAGTCTCCCACAAATTCAATGTGGTGGTGCAGGGCGGCGCGGTTGAGCTGAATCATAAATTCCAGAAATAAAAGCCGGTGACGCAGCGCCCCAGCATAGTCGTCGTCGTTTAGGGAGGCGTCCAGCGCGCGGATGGAGGCGCCAAGCCTGCCGCCCTTGGAATCCTGCAGACGGAGGATGTGTGCCTGCTCGCGGTATGCCTGCTTAAAGCAGAAGGAGAGATCGCAGTCTTCCCCGGCGTACTCCGTAAGAAAATCCGGGGAGACATATAAAATGATGCGCTCGTAGGGAAGATCCGAGTGGATCTCGGGTTTGTGCACTTCCCCGGCATTGACCAGGACAATATCGCCCGGGGCAAGCTGGTAGGTGCGCCCCTCAATACAGGAGGTCACGTCACCGCCGAGAAGAATCAGGATCTTGTGAAAATCGTGATAGTGGTAGTGAAACTCCCGGCGGGAAGTATCTTTTAAATGAAACATCTTAAAGCTGGTGGTTAAGTATCCGACCTTTTTGTATTCCGGCATCGCGTGCGTCCTCCTTTTTCTATTACTGTATTATAAAAAAGCACTTTTTGCAATATAAAAAGCACTTTGAGACTATATATTATAAAAAGTGTTTTGTATAATAGATGTATATGAGGAAACGCATGTCCAAACAGATGGAGGGAAATAACATGAAAAATTTCAGTAATTATACCGATTTTGATACAAAGGAAAATCTGCACTTTGAGTCCAAGGCCGTGCACGGCGCGCTGGGAACGGAACCGCTCACCGGAGCAGTCAGCATGCCGATCTTCCAGGCAGCGACATTCCGCCATCCGGAGCTTGGCGAGTCGACCGGCTTTGCATACAGCCGTCTCGAGAATCCGACCAGACAGGAATTAGAGCGCACGATGGCAATTCTTGAGGGCGGAATCAAGGGATTCGCATTTTCCAGCGGACAGGCGGCAAACATGGCTGTCTTTTCCCTGTTGAATCCGGGCGAGCACGTCATTTTATCGGATGATATTTACGGCGGAACCTTCCGCATTATTGGGGATGTTTTTGGAAAATACGGTATTGAGCATACCTATGTAGACATGTCGGATCTGGATGAGGTGAAGGCGGCGATCCGGCCGAATACGAAGATGTTTTTCATTGAGACACCGACGAACCCGATGATGAAGGTGGCGGACATCCACGCAGTCTCTGAGATCGCAAAGAGCGTGAATGCACTCACGGTGGTGGATAACACGTTTCTGACCCCGTATTTCCAGAAGCCGCTCACGCTTGGCGCGGATATTGTCACACACAGCTCCACAAAATATCTGGGAGGACACAACGACACCATCTCCGGCATTGTGGTAATAAAAGACAACGAGGAGATCGCCGATCAGATCCATATTCATATGAAGTCCCACGGAAGTCAGCTCGCGCCGCTGGACAGCTGGCTGGTGCTGCGCGGAATCAAGACGCTGGCAGTCCGCATGGATCGTCACAATGAAAATGCGATGAAGGTTGCCGAGTGGCTCCGCACACAGCCGAAGGTGAAAAAAGTCTACTATGTCGGCTTTGCGGATCACAAGGATTATGAGGTGACGAGAAAGCAGACCACGGGATTCGGCGGTATGATTTCCTTCACCGTGGATAGCTTTGAGACAGTGAAGAAGATCTTAAAGGGCGTAGACATGATTATGTTCGCGGAGAGTCTCGGCGGAACGGAGACTCTCATCACATATCCGACGACACAGACACATGAGGACACGCCGGCAGACATCAAGGAGAAGCTCGGTATCACCGACTGCTTCCTTCGCATGTCGGTGGGAATTGAGAACGTAGAGGATATCATTGCCGATCTGGATCGCGCAATGAACGGCTGATAAAGGAGATTGGTGAGAAGATGCGATTTACAAAGATGCAGGCATTTGGCAATGACTATGTGTATATTGATGCGATTCATCAGGAATTAAAGAATCTGCCGGAGTTGGCGCGGTTTGTCAGTGACCGTCATTTTGCAATCGGTTCGGACGGAATGGTACTGATCTGTCCGTCCGAGAAAGGGGACTTCCGTATGCGGATGTTCAACCCGGATGGCACGGAGGGGGAAATGTGCGGCAACGCTCTGCGCAGCGTCGGAAAATATGTATACGATTACAGGTTGACGGACAAGACAGATCTTGTGATCGAGACACTTGGCGGAATGCAGCATCTGACCCTCACCGTGACCGACGGGCTGGTATCGAATATCCGCGCGGACATCGGTGAGCCGAGACTGTCCACCGCAGTGATTCCGGTAGTCACGGAGCTGCCCGAGTTCGTGGAGCAGCCGGTGCAGGTGCTTGACCGGACATTCCACATCACGGCGGTATCCTGGGGGAATCCGCACTGCGCCATGTATGTGGATTCTGTGGCAGATCTGGATGTGGAAGGCTATGGAAAGACGATTGAACATATGACATCCATTTTCCCGAATAAGACGAACGTGACGTTCGTGGAATTTGTGCGGAAGGATTACATCAAGATCCGCGAGTGGGAGAGAGGAACCGGCGAGACGATCGGATGCGGGACAGGCTGTGCGACGGCGGTTGTGGCAGGCGTCCTCACCGGACGGACAGACCGGAAAGTGACGGTCGAGCAGATCGGCGGACCGCTTTTCATCGAGTGGGATGAGAAGACGAATCATCTGTTCATGACGGGACCTTCCCACACGGTATTCGAGTCGGAAATCGACGCGTCACACATCATCGGATAAGAGGCGCAGATAAGCAGCAGTGCATAAGATGCGCGATTGTGGCGCAGGAATGGAGATAAAATGAAGTTAAGGGAACTTTGCAGTGAATTCAAATACGAGTGTCTCTCGGGAAGCATGGATGTCGATGTGCGGGATGTCATCTATGATTCCCGGAAGATTACAGAAGGAACGGTGTTTGTCTGCATGGTGGGAACTGTGACGGACGGACATAAATACATCCCGGATGCGGTGAAAAAGGGGGCGTCGGCGATCGTTGTCGAGCGCGCCGATGAGGCGCAGCAGATTCCGGATCAAGTCACGGTCATTCAGGTGGAATCAGCCAGACGTGCGCTTGCCTACATGTCGGCGGCGTTGTTCGGACATCCGGACCGTAAGCTGGTCACGATCGGTATTACAGGTACAAAGGGAAAAACGACGACGACCTACATGATCAAGAGTGTGCTTGAGATGGCGGGGAAGAAGGTCGGACTGATCGGAACGATCGGCGCGATGATCGGTGATGAGCACATCCCGTCGAAAAATACGACGCCGGAGTCCTATGAACTTCACCGGATGTTTGCGGCTATGGTGGAAGCCGGATGCGAGTATGTGGTTATGGAGGTGTCCTCACAGGGATTGAAGCTGGACCGCACGGCGGGCATCTTGTTTGATTACGGCGTATTTACCAATCTTTCCCCGGATCACATCGGACCGGCGGAGCATGAGTCGTTCGAGGAGTATCTGTACTGCAAGAGTCTTCTGTTCCGGCAGTGCCGTGTCGGCATCGTCAATGCGGATGATCCTCACTGGGAGGAGATTTTAAAGGGACACACCTGTCAGGTGCGCACATTTTCCGCAGAGGGAAATGATGTGAAAGACCAGGTGGTGGATCTGTTTGCGTCGGACATCGGTTATATCAACGAGGGCGGCAGACTCGGCATGCATTTTACCGTGAGCGGCTGCATGGACTGCAAGGTAAAAGTGCATATTCCGGGCAGGTTTTCTGTGTACAATGCGATGGTGACGATGCTGGTGTGCAACCTTGCCGGTATTCCGGACCGGGCAGTGCTCGACGGACTGGAGAAGGTTCAGGTCAAAGGGCGTGTGGAGATCCTTCCGGTCTCGAAGGATTATTCGATGATTATCGATTATGCGCACAATGAGGTGAGCACGAGAAGCGTTCTGACGACACTCTTAGAGTACCATCCGAAGCGCCTGATCTGTGTCTATGGAGGCGGTGGCAACCGCTCCAAGTTAAGACGCTACGATATGGGCGAGGTGACCGGAGAACTTGCAGATCTGTGCGTTCTGACCTGCGATAATCCGCGCGATGAAGAAATCCGCGACATCAATGCCGACATCAAGGTCGGTCTGGCAAAAAGCAACGGAAAATACATCGAGATTGACGACCGCAAGGAGGCGATCGCCTACTGCATGACGCATGCAAAGCCGGGGGATATGATCGTGCTGCTCGGCAAGGGGCATGAGGATTATCAGGAGATCAAGGGTGTAAAATATCATTTTGACGAGCGAGAGGCGGTAGCGGAAATCTTGGATGAGATGAAAGCTGGAAAACGTTAAGTTTTTATCAGACAAATGAAAATAAGAAAACGCCGGGTTTAGAGCGTTGATGAACAAAAAAGAAAAGCCCTGAGGGAATGTATGCAGACATTCTTTCAAGGCTTTTCCAAATTAAGAAGGGGGTTATAATTAATAAAACCCATATCGTGGTATCACCACAACAATTAATATTATGCACCAGATTCGACAAAAAATCTAGTGAATTTATTGTGAACAAAAAATGTACGAATCGAGATTGAAATGTGAATGTATGGAAGATTTAACGGAACATCATGTTTTGTGTGAACGGGATATGTTATGATAAAAAGAAAAACACAATTAAAGTTTGAAAATTCATAGGATAGATAACAAGAAACAGAGGATGGAGTTAAATGGGTTTAAATATAGGCAGACTTTTATATGGGATACGAACAAAATATGAAATGAATGTAAAGGATATTTGCAGAGGAATTTGCAGTCCATCGTCATATTGTATGTATGAAAATGGTGAGATCGTACCTGATATTTTACTTGTAAATATGTTTTTGGACAGGATGGGATTTGGAATATTGGGATTGACGGCTTATATTTCTGAAAAAGAAGTAGTTTATTTTAAATGGAAAGAAAGTACCAGAGCGTGTATTCGAAATGAAAACTATAAAAAATTGGGGATGTTACTGGAGCGTATACCGACCGGAAATGTTTCACTAAATAAGAAGATCAGAGAGCAGTATGCATGGTTCATAAAAGGGATTGTGGCTGAGAAAGATACTGCAGATTTAAAGAAAGCAACAGAATGTTATGAGAAGGCATTGGAATGTACCTGTGGTTTTTTGATAAAATCGCAGAAAATAGAGGGAACTTTCAGTGTAAGAGAGATACATATTTATGCTATATATCTGAATTTGTTACGCAAAGTAAATCCAAAGGAAAAAGAAGAAGTTATTTCAAGATTTTATCAGTTAATGCAGTATGTTAATGTTCATTATGTAGAAGAACAGCAGAAAGTAAAGATATATCCGCTTCTTGTCTGTCTTTGGGGAAATCTTGTAATAGAGGGGAAAGATACAGAGGGCTCATTTGAAATATTTGAAAAAACACTTGAATTATTGCGAAAACAAAAGTCATTGTATTGTTTATTGGAAATTATGCGTCTGCATATTTTGGCTGGTTTGAAAGAAAAGTGGGATATGAGCAAAGAGCAGGAAGATATCAGAATATTGCAGAGTTTTTTTGAGGAATTTGGGTGCGGAAGCCGGATTCATATATATGAACCACAGACAGAAGAAATTATGACAGAGTTTGTGGGACATTATCTTACAACAGAAAGAAAAAAAATAAACTATACGCAGGAAAAATTAAGTGAAGGCATTTGCAGTGTAGAAAGTTATTCACGGATTGAAAATGGTCGTAAACCGAGCAGGAAAAATTATAAAGCACTGACAGAGAAAATAGGTGTGGAAAATCGATATTATGTGGAACTGCTCAATACGGGGAAGATTGAGGCGTTACTTCTGAGGAGAGAGATTTCACGTATTTTATTTTCAGAGAAAAGCATGGACAAAGTGCAGGAAAGTTTGGAAAAATTAATGGAAATACTTGGAGAAGATGAATGTGCACAGAATAAGCAATATTTAAAATTTATCGAAATATGTATAGAAAAGGAATACAGTCATATGTCTGAGGAAATATGTTGTGAAGAGTATAGAAAAGTCTTAGCATATTCTATGAATGAAAATTTAATAGGTGAAAAAAAGCATATCTATACAAAAGTTGAGATTAACCTAATCAACCATATATCTGTCTGTTTAGCAAAATCTGGGAAAAAAGAACAGGCAATGAGATTGATTAGAGCATTTTTGGAAGATACGGACCAGATGAAAGAAGATAAGTATCATGAAACAAAATTGGCAAAGCTTAATTATGGAAGGTGGTTATCTGATAGTGGTGAGTACTCGAAAGCAGATAGCATTTTCATGGATGGAGCAAAGCAAATTATGGAAAGAGACAGGGCTGAATTATTGGATCAGTATATTGGAGAAATTGCGTATAATAAATATCTGATGAATGGTTCTGAAAAGAATGAACAGATAAAAAGGTATTCATTATACGCATTGGTACTGAGTAAATTATTTGGAACAGATAGAATTTATAAAAATAGTTTTAATTTCTTTGAGAAAATAAAAGATGAATAAATTTTATATATCGTCATTTTCAGTTTCACCATGAAGTGAAGTCGGGGCAACAGGTGAAGTAGAAGCAATAAAGGTGTATTTTCCGAAATTCACGGTGACAAGTAATAATAATAAAATAAATAAAGTTTTGTTTTTTTCATATGAATTCATTCTCCTTTTCTTTTTTCTGTCTATTCTGAAATATTCTTTAATTCCTGTTTCATCTGGGAGACAAACCC
>ENA-OPSW01001701-OPSW01001701.1-human-gut-metagenome-genome-assembly--contig:-NODE-1701-length-11671-cov-6.570592_pt1 | contig 11671 bp, 9 predicted proteins | sample MGYA00241463_ERZ501918 | MGnify/ENA primary metagenome ERZ501918 (study PRJEB25962, sample SAMEA2042443) | human gut metagenome | biome: human gut; feature: human-associated habitat; material: faeces... | reverse complement strand
CGGCGGCGGCACGGGCCGTACCCTGCACCCCGATAACGTGGCAGCAGGCCCCGCAAGCTACGGCCTGACCGACTCTCTGGGCCGTGTGCACGGTGATGCTCAGTTCGCTGGCTCCTCCTCCGTGCCCGCTCACGTTGAGATGATGGGTCTGATCGGCATGGGCAACAACCCCATGGTCGGCGCTACCGTTGCATGCGCTGTTGCTGCAGCTCAGGCTAACGCCTAAGTTTCTGTTTTAGTTCGGCAGAGGGGAAGCTGCGTTCCGAATGCGGAGCTTCCCCTTTTTATGCTGATAGATGTTCGCATGGACAAACCATGAAGCAAACACTAAGAAGGAAGGAAAATCCAATCATGAGAAAACGCATTGCTGCGCTTGCGCTGGCATCCGTCATGGCCCTGAGCCTGTTCGGCTGCGGTGCAAAGAGCAATTCCGCCTCCTCTGCTGCGGGTGTTTCCGGTGACTTCACCGGCACTGCAAAGGGCATGGGCGGCGACGTGACCGTCACCCTGACCCTGACCGACAGCAAGATCACCGGCTGCACCGCTGAGGGTGCCGACGAGACCCAGGGCATTGGTACCCTGGCTCTGGAGCAGCTGCCCGGCCAGATCGCTGAGACCGGCAGCATCGCTGTGGATGGCGTCTCTGGCGCTACCATCACCTCCGACGCCATCAAGGAGGCTGCAGCTGCCGCTCTGACTGCTGCCGGCCTGAACGCCGATGACTACAAGACTGCAGTCGAGGCTGAGAACACCAAGGCTGAGGACTCCACCATTGACGCAGATGTTGCCATTGTGGGCGCAGGCGGCGCAGGCATGACTGCTGCCATCACCGCTGCTGCTGAGGGCAAGAGCGTTGTCATCCTGGAGAGCCAGCCCATGGTGGGCGGCAACTCCGTCCGCGCTACCGGCGGTATGAACGCCGGCAAGACCGTCTATCAGGATGAGAACGAGTTCGGCGAGTCTGCCGGCGTCGAGAAGACCCTGAAGACTGCTGCCGAGAAGTACGCCGACAACGAGACCATCACCGCTCTGGCAAAGACCGTTTCTGAGCAGTGGGCAGCTTATCAGGCTGACCCCAAGGGCTACTTTGACAGCGTGGAGCTGATGGAGCTGGACACCATGATCGGCGGCAAGGGCATCAACGACCCCGAGCTGGTCGAGACCCTGTGCGCAAACTCCGCTGACGCCATCGACTGGCTGGACGAGCACGGCATCACCCTGCACAACGTCTCCAGCTTCGGCGGTGCATCCGTCAAGCGCATCCATCGCCCTGTGAACGCAGAGGGCAAGACCGTTTCCGTCGGCTCCTACATGATCCCCCTGCTGCAGGAGAACTGCGAGAAGGCCGGCGTCAAGATGATGCTGGACACCACTGCAACTGAGATCCTGACCGATGCCAACGGCGCTGCCGTGGGCGTCAAGGCCACCGGTGCTTCCGGTGAGACCGTCACCGTCAACGCCAAGGCTGTGGTGCTGACCACCGGCGGCTTTGGCGCAAACCTCGACATGGTCGTCAAGTACAAGCCCGAGCTGAAGGGCTTCATGACCACCAACGCCGCTGGCATCCAGGGTCAGGGCATCGAGATGGCAGAGGCCATCGGCGCTGCTACCGTGGACATGGACCAGATCCAGATCCACCCCACCGTTGAGGCCAACACCGCTGCCCTCATCACCGAGGGCCTGCGCGGCGACGGCGCTGTGCTGATCAACGCCGAGGGCAAGCGCTTCATCGACGAGGTCGGCACCCGCGATGTCGTCTCCGCCGCTGAGATCGCTCAGACCGGCAGCTACAGCTGGCTGGTCGTCGATCAGGCCATGGTCGATGCTTCCAGCGTCATCCAGGGCTACATCAAGAAGGGCTACACCGTCACCGGCGAGACCTACGAGGAGCTGGGCAAGGCTATGGGCGTCGATGCCGCTGCCTTCGCAGAGACCATGGAGAAGTGGAACGGCTACGTTGAGGCCAAGAATGACCCCGACTTCGGCCGCACCAGCTTCGCCAACCCCCTGAACACCGCTCCCTACTACGCTGTGAAGGTCACCGCCGGTGTCCATCACACCATGGGCGGCCTGAAGATCAACGCCAACACCGAGGTGCTGAACGAGAAGGGCGAGGTCATCCCCGGCCTGTTCGCAGCAGGTGAGGTGACTGGCGGCGTCCACGGTGCAAACCGTCTGGGCGGCAACGCTGTTGCTGACTTCACCGTCTTTGGCCGCATTGCCGGTGCTGCTGCCAGCGACTACGCTGCATGAGCATCCGCAAGCAGCCTGAGCCGGCAAAAGGCGCAAAACGCCTGAGCTGGAAGGCAAACCTCCTCTTCGCAGCCGTCGTCCTGGCGGTAGCTGTCCTGCTGGTCTTTCTGCTGCGTCCGCGCAGCAAGACGGAGCCGCTGGCAGCAGTCGTGGACTTCGGCGGCGGCATCACCGAGGTGCTGCCGCTGGATAAGGACTACGATTACCTGTACGATGTGGGCAGCTATGTCGTTCATTTACAGGTAAAAGATGGCACCATCTCGTTTCAGGACAGCCAATGCCCGGACCATGTCTGTGAGCAGTTCGGCCAGCTGAGCGAGGAAGGTGCATGGGCGGCCTGCGTCCCTGCCGGGGTGTATGTGCAGCTGGCTCCGCTGAGCGAGGCCGAAGCCGCATCCTGATAGGAAAAAAATAAGAGACACCCGCATTGCTCTGAAAAGGGCGCTGCGGGTGTCTCTTTTTGCATAAAAACGGACATATATTTTGTAAATAAAGGGTGAAATGAAATTTGGACGCTTGAGTATTTTGGTGAAATGCGATACACTACCAATAACAGATTTTTCGTGCAAAGGGGCAACTATGCCCTTTTGCATCGACTAGGAGGAAAAGCATGATCTGGAAAAAGAAAAAGGATGCAGCGGCTCAGTCTGCTGAGGCTGCCGGGGAAATGACCGGAGCCAAGGGTAGGACCGGTGCAGGCGCATTTGCCAAAAAGAACTGGAAGTGGCTCGTGCCGCTGGTCGTCGTGGCGGCAGCGGGCGCTGTCTTTCTCATAGGCGGCGGCAGGAATGGCGCTGCCAGCCGCGATGTGACCTACGCCGAGACGACGCCGGTCCGTCAGGATGTCTCCAACTCCCTGAGCGGCACCGGCACGCTGAACCCGGCCAATACATATACCGTCAAGTCTCTGGTAGACGGCAAGATCCTCACCGGCGGCTTTGAAGAGGGCGACAAGGTGGAGGAGGGCGATGTGCTCTACACCATCGACAGCTCGGATGCCTCCACCAATCTGGAAAAGGCCAGCATTGCCCTGCAGCAGGCCCAGCGCAGCTACGACAAGACTGTGGACCGCCAGTATGTCCGCGCAGAGGTGGACGGCACCGTCAGCAGCCTCAAGGTCGCAAAGGGCGACGAGGTGACCAGCGGCCAGGAGGTGGCAGTCATCCGCGACAGCTCCAAGATGCTGCTGAACCTGCTGTTCCCGGCAGCCGACGCCGCCAACTTCTCGGTGGGCCAGAGCGCTGACGTGGTGCTGGACGGCACCTTTGAGACGCTGAAAGGCACCATCACCGCCGTCACCGGCACCGATGAGCTGAGCACCGGCAACCTGCTGGTGCGCACCGTCACCATCCGGGTCAACAATGCCGGCGGTCTGACCACCGCCCAGGCCGCTACCGCCAGCGTCAATGGCGTCAGCTCCATCGCCTCTGCTACCTTTGCCTATCAGGCAGAGCGCACCCTGACCGCTCAGGCCAGCGGCACCGTTTCCGCCATCAATGTGCAGGAGGGCGGCGCGGTCTCCAAGGGTGACATCATCATCGAGCTGACCGGCGATGAGCTGACCGAATCCATCCAGTCTGCTTCCGAGTCCCTGCGCAGCGCTGAGATCTCGATGCAGAACCAGCAGGACAATATGTCCAACTACACCATCACCTCGCCCATCAGCGGCACCATCATTGAGAAGGACGCCAAGCAGGGCGACGCCCTGACCTCCGGCAGCACCCTCTGTGTCATCTACGACCTGAGCTATTTGGAGATGGTCATCAATGTGGATGAGCTGCAGATCGGCGCACTGTCCGTGGGCCAGAAAGTCCAGCTCACCGCTGACGCTGTGACGGACAAGACCTATGTCGGCACAGTCACCCGTGTGTCCATGAAGGGCAGCTCCAGCGGCGGCACCACGACTTATCCCATCACCATCCGCATCGACAACACCGACGGCCTGCGCCCCGGCATGAACGCCAACGCTGAGATCGTCGTGGCCGAGGCCAACAACGCCCTCGTCGTGCCGAATGCTGCCGTTATCCGCGGCGGTTATGTGCTGGTGAGCAAGAAGTCTCCCAGCGCAGCCAATGCGGTGGAAGACATGGACGCACCGGACGGCTATGTCTACGTCAAGGTCGAGACCGGCGTCAGCGACGACAGCTACACCGAGATCAAGAGCGGCCTGCAGGAGGACGACACGGTGGCCTACGACACCAGCTCTGTGTCGGATGACTATTACAGCGACAGTTACAGCGACAGTATCTGGTAAGGAGGTGCCCCATGAGCGCTCTGATCGAATTTGACCAGGTATGCAAGTATTATCAGATGGGTGATACTCTGGTAAAGGCCGCCGACCACATCACGATGAAGATCGAGAAAGGGGAGTTTGTGGCCATCGTGGGCCAGTCCGGTTCGGGCAAGTCCACCTGCATGAACATCATCGGCTGTCTGGACGTCCCCACCTACGGCACCTACCGGCTCAACGGCAGGGACGTGGGCAAGATGAACCGAGACGAGCTGGCAGATGTGCGCAACGAGATGCTGGGTTTCATCTTCCAGCAGTATAACCTTCTGCCCCGCCTCAACCTGATGGAGAACGTGGAGGTGCCGCTGATCTACGCGAATATCTCCCGCGCCGAACGCCACAAGCTGGCCAAGGATGTGCTGGAAAAGGTGGGTCTGGGCGACAAGCTCAAGAACCTGCCAAACCAGCTTTCCGGCGGCCAGCAGCAGCGCGTTTCCATCGCCCGTGCTCTGGTGCGCAACCCGGCAGTCATCCTCGCCGACGAGCCCACCGGCGCTCTGGACTCCCACACCGGCCGCGAGGTCATCGGGATGCTCCAGCAGCTCCACAGGGAGGGGCATACCGTGGTGCTCATCACTCACGACAATTCCATCGCCGTGCAGGCGGAGCGTATCATCCGTCTGGAAGACGGTCAGGTGGTGTACGACGGCGACGCCCACGCGCCTGAGGCTGTCGTGCAGCCCACTCTGTCCGGCGAAGCGGCACAGGAGGAAGCGAAATAATGGTATTAGAGACTTTCCGTCAGGCACTGCAGAACGTCTGGAGCAATAAACTGCGCACGTTTCTGACCATGCTGGGCATCATCATCGGCGTCATGGCGGTCATCGTCATCGTCGGTCTGGGCAACGGCATGACCAGAAGCATGCGGGACAGCTTTTCCGCAATGGGAACCAACACCCTCTCCATCCAGATATGGGGCTATGGTTCCCGCACTGCGACGGTGGATGATTTGTACGACCTCGTCAAAAAGAACCCCGAACTGCTTTCCTCCATCTCGCCGCAGCTGGATTTCAGCGACAACACCCCCAAGGTGGGGACTACGACCTACCGCTACAGCGAGATGTACGGCGTGGATGAAAACTACATCGAGATGAAGGGCTACACCCTTGCCAAGGGCCGGAACATCCAGTATATGGACATCGCAGACAACAAGCAGATCTGCGTCATCGGCGATTACATCAACCGCACGGCCTACGGCGGAAATGCGGTGGGCCAGACCATCAAGCTTGGCCCCTATAAGTTCCGCATCGTGGGCGTGCTGAAGGCCAAGATCTCCAACCCCGACCAGCAGGAGGGCAGCGACGACGACAGCGTCTACCTGCCCTACACCACAGCCATGCGCCTTTCCAACGAAAGCTCGCCGGACTCCTACTCCGCCATCATGGTGGACGAGGGCCAGGCCAACGAGGCCAAGGCTGCGGTGGAGCAGGGACTGTATGACATCTTCAAGAGCGACAATGCTTACTACGTCTACAGCGCCAGCGAGTGGCTGGAAGAGATGAACAAGATGATCAACATGGTCATCGTCATCCTCACCGGCATCGCCAGCATCTCGCTGCTGGTGGGCGGCATCGGCATCATGAACATCATGCTGGTGTCCGTCACCGAGCGCACCCGTGAGATCGGCATCCGCAAGGCCATGGGCGCGAAGGAAAAGACCATTCTGGCCCAGTTCGTCACCGAGGCGGCCACTACCTCGGCTCTTGGCGGCACGCTGGGCATCGTCCTCGGCTACATCGTGTCGGCCATCGCCAATCAGGTGCTGCCCATGTTCACCGATGGCATGGACATCACGGTCAGCCCGTCCTTCAACTCCATCGCGGCAGCTTTCGGCATCTCGGTATTCATCGGAGTGCTGTTCGGCTATCTGCCCGCAAAACGCGCCGCGCGGCTCAACCCCATCGACGCGTTGAGATATGATTAACCTCTCCGTCTGTGCCTTTGGCGCAGCCACCTCCCCTGACGAGGGGAGGCCTTGGCAGTACGGAAAGCTTTCTCTCTTCGCCAGAGGCTCCCCCCGGTAGGGGCAACAACGACGACCGCCGCCAGTGGCGGGAACAGGGAGTCGTTGCTGGGGCAGCGGCCAGCAAGACGCGCGCAATGCGCAGCGGATGCTGGGTGCCGCAACCCGGCCTTGTCGAGCGAAGCGAGACTGAGAGGCTTAACATTTTTTATAAGGAGATCACAATGAAAAAACGTCTTCTCGCATTTCTGCTGGCGGTCAGCATCGCGGTGTCGATGCTGGTGATGCCGGCATCGGCTGCGGGCAACAACACCGCCGTCCAGTTTGCCATCACGCTGGGTGCTATGGATTCCGAGCAGTCCGGCGCACTGAATGCAGCCGTGACCCGCGGCGCATTTGCCAGAATGCTGACCTCTTACTCTACCTACCGGGAGAGCGTCTCTTCTCAGGGGGCAGTGGGTACCCTCTACACCGACCTGCCCGGCTCCTCGGCATGGGCACCCTATGTCCGCATCGCCGTGCAGCAGGGCTGGATGAACGGCTACACCGATGGCAGCTTCCGCCCGAACAACGCCGTCACGCTGGAAGAAGCATGCACTGCAGTGCTCAAGCTGATGGGCTATAAGATGACCGACCTGAGCGGCGCGTTTCCCAACGCCCAGCTCAACAAGGCCAGCGAGATCGGCCTGCGTGCCGGCCTCGACCGCCGTCAGGGCGAAGCGATGAACTACGAGGACTGCGCCGTCCTGCTCTACAATGCCCTCACCGCCAACAACGCCAGCGGCTCGGCCTACGGCACGACCCTTGGCTTTACCGTGAGCGATGGTCAGGTGGACGGCTCCACCATCCTGCTCAGCAGCCTGGAAGGCCCCTTCGTGGCTTCGGAGAGCACGGTGCTGCCCTTTGTCCCTGCCAGCGTCTACCGCAACGATAAGGTCTCCGGCTCCGCAGAGCTGAACAAATACGACGTCTACTACTACAGCGAGAGCCTCAAGACCCTGTGGGTCTATACCCGCCGTGCCGCAGGCCGCATCACCGAGGTGTCTCCCTCGGCCAGCGCCCCCGCTTCCATCACGGTGGCAGGCACGTCCTATACGCTGGGCAGTACGGCCATTGCTTCTCAGGTGTCTTCTCTCAACGGCGGCGGTGTCGGCCAGGTGGTCACTCTTCTGCTGGGCATGAACAATGTGGCCGCAGGCATCATCACCGGCGAGGAGGCCGACGAGGTCTTTTACGGCGTGGTGCAGTCGTCCGCCCGCAACCTCATCGACGAGGACAACAGTGCCGATGTGCTTCAGACCGTCAAGGTCCTGTGTACCGACGGCCTTGCCCGCGAAGTGAATGTAGACAAGAGCCTGAATTTCCCCGCTGGCTGGCTGGTGGAAGTGCGGGTCAGCCCCGAAGGCGAGAGCGTGGAAAAAATCGATGAGCGCTCCGTCAGCGGCACTGTGAACGAGAACGCCACCGCGCTGGGCAATATGGCTCTGGCAGATGACGTGCAGATCCTTGATACGAGTACAGGGGGTGTGGCTGGGACGGTTCGTCCCAGCCGCCTATCCGGGACGAAACTGAACATGTTGAATGTCCGCTACTATACGCTTAACGACAACGGCGAGATCGACCGGCTGATCCTCAACGATGTCACCGGCGACCTGTGGAAGTACGGCGTGCTGGACGATATCCGCAACATTGCGGCCAACCTGCCCTCCACCAAGACCCCTGCCACTGCAGGGGATTCTGAGGGCGAAGGCTCTGATGGGACCACCCAGGTGCTGAAGGACCTGCGGAGCGTGCTGGTGCCTACCACCAGCGAGATCCTGTGGGGCGTCATCAACGGCGATATCCTCCAGACCGTGTGGAATAAGGTCACCAGCAGCACCGGCTCCCTGGTGAGCATCGGCGTCAAACAGCTGGCTAAGGTGGTAGGGGAGCCTTATGGCACCATCCTGAACTATGTGGGCGGCGGTGCCACCTATGTGTGCTATGTCAATGGACAGCTTACCAGCTACACCACCTCCATCAAATACCCGGTGCTGGCCGGCGGCCTGGCCGTGCGGCAGGAAGTGAACGGTTCGGTGAAGGCGATGATTCAGCTGATGCCCATGAAGATCGACAAGGTGGGTGCCGCGTCGGTGCTGTCCGGTTCCACCCGCTATGAGGTAGCGGACAATGCCCAGGTGTACCTGTGGTACAAGGGCCAGTATTATGCCACGAAGCTGGCCGAGGTGAACTCGGACGATTACTACCTCACCGGCTGGTACGACAACTTTGGCTGCGCCGCGGGCAAGCGCGTCCGCGTGATCGTGGCCGTGAAGAAGGACTGATGCGCTATTACAGCGCCCCGCGCCGGGCACTGCGCGGGGTACGGCAGCTGCTTTATCCGCGTCGGTGCCCCTTCTGCAATGCGGTGCTGGGCAGCATAAGGACCTGTCCGGACTGTGCGGAAGAAGTGGACCGGCTGCGCCGGAAGCCCGGCATCCGGCTGGACGCATCGCAGCATTATCTGGGCGGCCTGAGCGGCGCAGCGGCACCGTTTCGATATGAGGGCTGCGTGCGGCGGGCCATCCTGCGGGCAAAGTATCAGGCTGCACCATGGACGGCGGTGGAGCTGGGCGTGGTGCTGGCAGAGCTTGCCTTTGGCAGCGAGGTCCGGATGAGGGGCGCGGAACCGGTGCCTCAGCGGGTGGAAGGTGCCCGGCTCGGCTATGACTGCATCGTGCCGGTGCCGGCGTCCAGCCGCAGACGCGGGTACAATGTACCGGAACGCATGGCGCAGCCGCTGGCAGAGGCACTGGACCTTCCGCTGGAAACAAAGGCTCTTGGTCCTGCCCGCCGGAAGGACCGGCAGGCAGGACTGCCCTTTGAACAGCGCCTGGCCAATGTGGCCGGTGCGTTCCGCGTGCAGGACCCGGACCTCATAGAGGGCCGCCGCGTGCTGCTGGTGGACGATGTGATCACCACCGGTGCTACGGCTGCCGCCTGTGCACAGGCTCTGCTTTCGGCGGGTGCGGAGAGCGTGTTTGCGGTGGCTGTGGCTACGGTGGAATTTCCGCCCATTGCCCAGCCGACCCTGCCCTTGCAGGAGGATGCGGACGAAGAAATTTAAAAAAGTTGCCGAAAAGTGCTTGACAAAATGCGAGAAGTCGGGTATACTAATCAAGCTGTGAGCGACAAATGCTTACAGATATCCGGGTGTAGCGCAGTTTTGGTAGCGCGCTTGAATGGGGTTCAAGAGGCCGTGAGTTCGATTCTCGCCACTCGGACCAAACAAAAATAATCCGAACTTGTTTCCGATAGGAGATGGGTTCGGATTATTTGTTTTCTTCGGAAAATTCAACGCAGGTGTCCGTGGAAGATGAAATCCGAAATCATAGATCGACCGATATAAGCTACGACATGATTTCAGGAGGACATGAACATGAAGTACGATGCAAGAGCTTGCCATTTCAACATGGACACCGGCTGCGTGGAGCTGCTGCTCCGGGATGGGAGAATGATCTCTATCAACTGTACCGGGGTCGAGGATGCGCTGGATGTCACTATGGCGCAGCGGTTTGAATTGGACTATCTCATCTACAATGACCCGCTGGCGTATGCTGAACTGATCCTGAACGGCGAACCGGAGAAATATCTTCGGAATGTAGCAGGAAGTCACGGGTTAGAAGATTGAGGGCAAAACAAAAACAGGGTGCGCCCCGAAGGACGCACCCTGCCAAAAGCCACAGACGATAACGATATGTACAACAGGGCGTTCCCCGTCGGGAACGCTCTGTTTCTCTTTACTGGTGGTGTGATGAGCCTGCTCCGCCTGCCACGCTGTTCCAGCAGGCAAGGATGGCCGGGTAGAATGCACGTGCCAGACGGTCAATGACTTCATCGGGATAGGGGGAAGTGTTTGTGGACTTTTTCTTTTTGTTCAAACGCACGCTCCTTTGGACATCTGTGAACAGCATACCATGTGCCTGATGTTATGCTGTCTGGTCTTTAACATCTGCGAGTGCGGCTTCCAGAGAAGCAAGGTAGTCCTTGTGCTTGTGAATGATCTCCAGAATCACATCACGCTGTGCATTATCGGGCATTTGCTCCAACTGATAGTTGAACGCAATGCGGAAACGAGTGGTCACATCTTCCAATGCTACATACCTGTACCGCAGATCTTCCGGGTAAGCATCGCTGTCGTAAATCGATTCAAACTTTCGGAATGGCATGACAGGAGCTTTGCCCGGAACACGAATCACACCGTCAGCGTCAGGCTTCGGTTCCACCTTCAGCTCCGGGTGCAGAATATCCTGCAAGGTCTGTGCACGGTCATTGTAGGCCGCCCTGGCAAGGCGGTGCATATCCGCTTTGGACACTTTCATCTGTCCGGACAGGATGCTCTGCTTTAAGCCCGGCATCAGTTCTTCCGCAATCTCCACGCCTTTCATATACTTCGAGGCGCGGATAACGGTGTCCTTGCTCACACCGTTTTCTTCTGCGATTCGGTCGCAGGTTTTGGTGCTGTCGATCAAGTTCGCATTTAGCGAACTTGATTTTGCATCGCTGCTCTTGCGATCACCGCCGTGCGCGGCTTTTTCGGCTTCATACTGTTTGCCCATCAGGTAGTACTTCTGCTCCGGGGTGAGGTTGCGCCGCCCCAACTGGTTCTTACAAATCCAAGCGAGAACTTCTTCTCGGCTTTCAAACGGGAGTGGCATCGTGGAGAAAGAGATTTCGGGATGTTCCTGAACGATCTCATAACGATTGTGTCCGTCAACAAGGATGTTATTCCAAACGATCAAAGGAGAAAGCAGCTTGCCTTCCTTGAGGATATTTTCTTCAAGCTGCTTAAATTCATCATCGGTCAGAGGGGGAATCTGGGACTGGAACTCCGGGTCAATTTTCAGGTTGATCATACGCACACTCCTTTATCTCTCCTGCTGCGTCTGTTCTTCCTCCCGGAAAAAGGACGCAACATTCTGCTTTGCGGCTTTCAGTTTGAGCAGTTCTTCCTTGACTTCCTTGTACTGCTCGTAGAACCTTGCCTTTTCGGATGCCATTGCATTGTACTCGGCTTCCAGCTTTTTCGGGCTGGGCAGCTTGGTGATGTCGATTGCCTTGAAATAGGCCACTGCCGCCCGGTACGCTGTCAGCTCTGCACGGTGCTGCTCCTCAAAGGCTGCGGG
>ENA-OPSW01001688-OPSW01001688.1-human-gut-metagenome-genome-assembly--contig:-NODE-1688-length-11708-cov-3.618725_pt1 | contig 11708 bp, 6 predicted proteins | sample MGYA00241463_ERZ501918 | MGnify/ENA primary metagenome ERZ501918 (study PRJEB25962, sample SAMEA2042443) | human gut metagenome | biome: human gut; feature: human-associated habitat; material: faeces... | reverse complement strand
AGTACCCCAACGGCTACTTCACCACCTGCTCCTACCCCAACCCTGAGATCTTCGACGCCCTGAAGCTGGGCCTGGATCTGGCCACCAAGACCGGTGCCGACCTGATGCTGGCCACCGACCCCGACGCCGACCGCGTGGGCATCGCCATGAAGTGCCCGGATGGCAGCTATGAGCTGGTGTCCGGCAACGAGATGGGCGCTCTGCTGCTGGATTACATCTGCGCAGGCCGCATCGAGAAGGGCACCATGCCCAAGAACCCCGTGGCCGTCAAGTCCATCGTGTCCACCCCGCTGGCCGATGCCATTGCCGCCCACTACGGCGTGGAGATGCGCAGCGTGCTGACCGGCTTCAAGTGGATCGGCGACCAGATCGCCAATCTGGAAGCTGCCGGTGAAGTGGACCGCTTCATCTTCGGCTTCGAGGAGAGTTACGGCTATCTGGCAGGCCCCTATGTCCGCGATAAGGACGCCGTCATCGGCTCCATGCTGATCTGCGAGATGGCTGCTTACTACCGCAGCATCGGTTCCTCCATCAAGCAGCGTCTGGAGGAGATCTACAAGGAGTACGGCCGCTACCTGAACAAGGTGGACAGCTTCGAGTTCCCCGGTCTGACCGGCATGGAGAAGATGGCGTCCATCATGCAGAAGCTGCGCGACAACCCGCCCACCGAGCTGGCCGGCCACAAGGTGGTCAAGGTCACCGACTACAAGAAGCCCGAGGAGACCGGCCTGCCGGCTGCCAACGTGCTGATCTACGCACTGGAGAACGGTGCAACTGTGGTGGTCCGTCCCTCCGGCACCGAGCCGAAGATCAAGACCTACTTCACCACCCTGGGCAAGGATCTGGCCGAGGCCCAGGCCCAGAAGGATGCCCTGGCTGCTGCCATTGAGCCCATCCTGGCATAAACCGCACTGAAATAAGGTCCCAAAGCCCTTTTGCACCCGCCTGCCCGGCGGTGCAAAAGGGCTTTTTTGCTGGGCGGAACCGGTTGCAGTTTGCGGGCCGATACGCTATAATAAAAGATGACTTATTATAGCCAGCCGCAGCCGGAAACACCGGCGCGGCGGCAGCAGGGGCAGGTGTGCAGATTGCAAAAAACGATTTCGGCCGTGCTGGTGGCGGCAGGTTCTTCCACCCGGATGGGGTTCGACAAGCTCAGCTTTGACCTGGGCGGCGAAACGGTGCTGCACCGCAGCATCCGCGCTTTTGACCAGTGCCCGCAGATCGGCGAGATCGTACTGGTGGCGGGCAAAAACCGTGCTTTCGTGGAGCAGCAGGCCGTCGGCTGCACCAAGCCGGTGCAGATCGTGGCCGGTGGTGCCACCCGCGCCGAGAGCGCCAAGAATGGCGTGCTGGCAGCCCACGGGGAGCTGGTGGCTGTGCACGACGCAGCCCGGCCCTTTGTGAGCCCGGCCGTCATCGCGGCGGTGCTGGAAGCCGCTGCCCGCTGCGGAGCCGCCGCCCCGGCAGTGCCGGTCAAGGACACCATCAAGCAGGCCATGCCCGGTGACGGCAAAACGGTGCCGGAAGCCTGCCTTGTGCACAGCACCCCGGACCGCAGTACCCTGTATGCGGTGCAGACGCCCCAGTGCTTTGACCGGGCGCAGTATCTGGCCGCCCTGCAGGAGCTGGACGCCGAAAAAGCCCGGCTGGTCACCGATGACTGCAGCCTGTTCGAGCTCACTGGCCGCTCGGTGCAGCTCACCCAGGGTGACTACGCCAACCTGAAGATCACCACGCGGGAGGACCTGCCCCGCCCGGTACAGAAAGAGGAAACGAGAATGCGCATTGGACATGGTTATGACGTGCACCGCCTGGTGGAAGGCCGCAAGCTGATCCTGGGCGGCGTGGAGATCCCCTTTGAAAAGGGTTTGCTGGGCCACTCGGACGCCGATGTGCTGGCCCACGCGGTGATGGACGCCGTGCTGGGTGCGGCGGCGCTGGGGGATATCGGCCAGCATTTCCCGGACAATGACCCCGCCTATGCCGGGGCCGACAGTCTGGAACTGGCCCGCCATGTGGCCCGCATCCTGTCGGAGCACGGTTACCGGGTGGAAAACATCGACGCCACCATCCTCTGCCAGCGGCCCAAGCTGGCACCGCACATCCCGGCCATGCGGGCCAATCTGGCGGCGGCTTTCGGCCTGCCGGTGGACGCCGTGAGCGTCAAGGCCACCACGGAAGAGCATCTGGGCTTTACCGGCGAGGGACTGGGCATTGCCGCCCACGCCGTCGCCCTGATCGAAACACGGTAACAGGAGTGTGCGTCCATGACACTGAATGCGATCATTGCCAATTTTCAGACCTTCAAGCTCGTTGACCTGCTGGATATCATCATCATTGCGTTCCTGATCTACCAGCTGCTGGGCATCGTCAACCGCACCCGCGCCGGGCAGCTGTTCAAGGGCGCGCTGCTGGTCATGGCCGTCTATCTGGTGGCCAACACCCTGAACATGCGCACGGTCACCTGGCTGCTCAACTCGCTGCTGCAGGTGGGCCTGCTCACTCTGGTGGTGCTGTTTCAGCCCGAGATCCGCCGTGCTTTGGAGCGCATGGGCCAGACCGACCAGTGGGCCGCAAAGCTGTTCAACGTGAAAGGCCGCTACAACGACCCCAGCCTGAAAGGGGCATGGCGCAGCGCCATCATCGCCATCTGCGACGCGGCGGAGCGCTTTTCCGAGACCAAGACCGGCGCGCTGATCGTGCTGGAGCGCCACACCAACCTTTCCGAGATCGTGCGCACCGGCACCCCGGTGAACAGCGCGGTGAATCTGGAAGTGCTGGGCACCATCTTCTACGAGGGCACCCCCCTGCACGACGGTGCCGCCATCATTGAGAACGGCCGCATCAAGGCCGCAGGCTGCGTGCTGCCGCTTTCCAATAATCTGGATCTGGGCAAGGACATGGGCACCCGCCACCGCGCCTGCCTGGGCATTGCCGAAAACTCGGACGCCATCGCCATCGTGGTCAGCGAGGAGACGGGCATCATCTCCATGGCAAAAAATGGCGTGCTGATCCGTCATTTTGACCGCCAGACCCTGTACACCCGCCTGATCGACGAGATGATCCCCAAGGAGCCCACGGTGGAAAAGAGCACCGCGGACACCTGGAAGGATCGCGTAAAGGGCCTGATGAAGTGGGTCAGCCAGAAAGGGGAGGACGAGCAGCAATGACCAATCAACCCAAGAATACCAGCGGCGCAAAGCCTGCTGTTCCCCACAAAAAGAACTTTTTGGACGACCGCCGCATCCGGCTGGCACTGTCCATTCTGGGTGCCATTGTGGCCTGGATGATCGTGACCATCATCGTGCAGCCCGGCACCACCAACACCATCTACAATGTGCCGGTGGACTATACCTACGATTCCTCCGTTTATACCTCCCGTGGACTAAGCATCGTCAGCGCCGAGGACAAGACGGTGAACCTGAAAATCTCCGGCGACGGCTACACCATCGGCAGCCTGACGGCCTCCGATTTTGTGGTCTACCCGGATTGGTCCAGCGTGCGGGACAGCGGTGAAAAGACCCTGCGCCTGCTGGTGCGGGGGGCCAACGGCATGCTCAATGGCGTCACCGTGACCATCGACGGCTCCGACAACATGGTGGACGTGGTGTTCGATGTGGTGGAGGAAAAGACCCTTCCCGTCACCGTGACCACCAATTACCTGGCCATCTCGGACGGGTACATCCTCTACAGCACCGAGGTGTCCAAGGATATGGTCACTCTGTCCGGCCCCAGCAGTGAGCTGGACAAGGTTACCACCTGCACCGCCGAGGTGACCTACTCCGGCGAACTGGACAGTTCGGTCACCCTGGCAACGCCGCTGCGGTTCTACACCTCCGGCGGCACGGAAGTGAACTTTGAGTACACCGAGCTGGAAGAAAGCAGCGTGGACGTGACCTTGCAGGTGTACAAGATGGCCACCCTGCCGGTGAACGTGAGCTTCATCAACGCGCCCCGCGACTTTGACGAGTCGGTTCTGGTGTATGAGCTCAGCCGCAAGCAGCTCAAGGTGGCCGGCCCGGCGGGAAAGATCGACGCGTTGTCCACCCTGTCCATCGGCACCATCGACCTGTCCACCTTCACGCTGAACAAGGTCTATGAGCTGCCCATTGAGCTGCCCAGCGACATCTACCTGCTGGACAACATTTCCACCATCACCCTCAGCTTTGACTGCTCCGGTCTGGAGACCAAGACCATGAACCTGCCTTCCAGCTGTGTGCAGGTGGTGAATCTGCCGTCCACCTATCAGCTCACGGTGGAGACCGAACGGCTGATGAACGTAACCCTCTGCGGCCCGAAGGCTGCATTGGAGACCCTGACCCCGGAACAGGTGGTCGTGGAGATCGACGCGGAGGACTTCTCGGTGGCCACCGGCCAGCAGAACATCGCCTGCCGCCTGTATGTGCCCTCCAACGGCAAGATCTTTGCACTGGGCAGCTATGTGCTGCAGTGCCGCATTGAAAGCAACTGATAAAAAGGAACACACTGTACTATGATTCTCGTTCGCAACATCCGTCTGCCGCTCTCCGCCGGGGAACCGCAGGCATTTGAAAAGGCCCTGCGGGAGGCACGCATCCCCCGCGCAAAGGTGCAGCATCTGGGCGTGGCAAAGCTGTCGGTGGACGCCCGCCGCGGCCAGCCCAAGCTGGTGTACACCGTGGCTGTCACCCTGAAAAACGAAGCCGAAGAACCCGCCTTCGCCGGGGCATCGGCCAACGTGTCCCTGCACAGCAGGACCGACTTCCGGGTGCAACGGGGCACGCAGAAGCTGCTCCACCGCCCGGTGGTGTGCGGCCTGGGGCCTGCCGGTCTGTTTGCGGCGCTGCTGCTGGCCCGGCAGGGCTACCGGCCCATCGTGCTGGAGCGCGGCCCGGCGCTGGACGAGCGGGTGCAGGCGGTGGAACACTTTTCCGCCACCGGCGAGCTGGACCCCAACGCGAACATCCAGTTCGGTGAGGGCGGCGCAGGCACCTTCTCGGACGGCAAGCTGACCACCCGCATCGGTGACGAGCTGTGCGGCCTTGTCACGGAAGTGTTTTTGCAGCACGGTGCCCCGGCGGAGATCGCCTGGAAGCAGAAGCCCCATGTGGGCACCGACCTGCTGCGGGGGGTCATCACCTCCATCCGCAAAGAGATCGAATCCCTGGGCGGTGAGGTGCATTTCAACACGGCCCTCACCGGTCTGGAACAGAAAAACGGACACATTACCGGAATTTTCACAACGGATGGTTCCTTTGCCTGCGAAGCACTGGTGTTTGCGGTGGGCCACTCGGCCCGCGATACCTTTGCCATGCTCATGGACAGCGGCCTTGTGCTGGAGTGCAAACCCTTCAGCGTGGGCTTCCGCGCAGAGCATCTGCAGAGCGAGATCGAAAAGAGCCTGTATCACGAGGCGGCAGGCCACCCGGCCCTGCCCCGCGGCGAATACCAGCTGTCCCAGCATGTGGGGGAGCGGTGCGTGTATACCTTCTGCATGTGCCCCGGCGGGCAGGTGGTGGCCTCGGCCAGTGAGGAAGGCCGTGTGGTGACCAACGGCATGAGCTACCATGCTCGCAGCGGCAAAAATGCAAACGCCGCCGTGGTGGTGAGCGTGAACGGCACCGACTTTGCAAACGACCCCCGGCAGGCCATCGTGTTCCAGCGGGAGCTGGAAGCAAAGGCCTACGCGGCAGGCCATGCTGCCGGGCCTTACGCCGCCCCGGCCGAGAACATCCGGAGCTTTCTGGAAGGGCAGGGGCAGCTGCACATCGGCAGCGTGGAACCGACCTACGACCGCGGCGTGACCGCAGCCGACCTGGGCAGCCTGCTGCCTGCGGAGCTGGCCGACACCCTGCGGGCCGGTCTGCGTGCCTATGAGCACAAAATCGCGGGCTACACCGCACCGGATGCCATCCTCACCGGCCTGGAGACCCGCACCAGCAGCCCGGTGCGGCTGAAGCGGGAAGAGAACTTCGAGTGCACCCAGCTGGCAGGGCTTTACCCCTGCGGCGAGGGTGCGGGATATGCGGGCGGCATTATGAGCGCCGCCGTGGATGGCCTGCGGGTGGCCCGCGCCATCATCAGCCGGTATGCACCGGCAGAAGGGTGAGAAGATTTTGATGAACGATCGTGAAAACGACAACCGGATCAAGGACGAGGGCCGTCAGGTGCAGCAGGAGCTGGAGGACCAGCTGCGCGCCTTTGGCGACACCATGACCGACGCCTTTGCCCATGGCTTTGAGGGCCGGGGCATGGAGATCGGGGACCGCGCCTACGATGTGGGCAGGGCGGCCGTCCATGCGGCCAACTATGGCATCGGGGAGGCGGGCAAAGCCTTCCGCAAGTCGTGGGGCGAGGCACGGCAGAACTGGGCAAAGCAGACCTTCAACGAGGGCTATGCGGAGGCCGACACCAGCGGGATGCCCGGCTGGTTCCGGCAGATTTTTGCAAAACCGGAGCCGACCCCGGTGGAAAGTATCCGTATCAGCGCAAAAAAACGCTATAGCGCGGGCTGCACTCTGCTGGCCGTGGGCATCACCTTTGCGGTGATCTTCGGGCTGGGGACGCTGGGCTGCCTCATCGGGCTGGGCACTATTTCGCCGGCTGCTTTGGGTGACGTTGTGGTGTCGGCTACTGAGGGCGGCGGCATCCTGATGACGGGCACGGACTACGTTATGAACACCGCCTACAACGTGCTGGGCATCGTCAGCAGCGTGCTGGGCCTTGCCACGGCGGGCTTTGGCTGGATGACGGCCTGTGGTGCAGCCCGGATGAAGGCGGGCAGACAGATGGGCCAGTTTGCCGACTACGCCGACAGCGTGGACTACCATAAGGGCCTGCCTGTTTCGATGCTGGCCGACCTGACCCACCAGAAAAAGGCAAAAGCTCTGAAAAAACTGCGCAGATACATCAATAATGGCTGGCTTGCCGCCTGGCTGGATGAAAAAACAGAAAAACTCTACCTGACGGTGGAGGACTACCGCGCCGCCCAGGAAACGGCGGCTGCACCCCAGGCACAGCCGCAGCCGGAACCGGCTCCGGAGCAGCGCGAGGAAACGCCTCTCAATCTGGAAACGGCCCGGCGCTTTGTCCAGGTGCTGGAAAAAGAGCAGCAGCTGATGCAGGACCCCCAGGCCCGGGAGGAACTGGAACAGATGCAAAAGACCGCCGCCGCCATCTGCGACTGGCTGGAAGCTCACCCGGAAAGCCTGCCCAAGGCCCGCCGCTTTGCGGAATACTATATCCCCACCACCCTCAAGCTGCTGCACACCTACAACGACGTGCAGGGCCAGCAGGGAGCCAACGCCGAGAGCATCCGGCGGGACATTGCAGGCATCCTGCACACGCTGAACCAGGCCTTTGACAACCTCTACGACAATCTGCTGTCGGACGTGGCCATGGATGTTTCCAGCGAGATCGCAGCCCTGCAGGGAATGCTGGCCAACGACGGCCTGACCGGGAGGGATTTCCAATGACCTACCGTGCCTGGGACCTGAAAACGCTGGACCGCGCCGCCGTCCGGGAGCTGACCCATGCCATCGCGGAGCAGCGTACCGAAGAACTGGAATACAGCGCCATGGACGAGGAGCCCTGGAGCGAACAGAAATATGCCGCCACGCTGGCCGCCCAGCAGAAGGAGACGGCCTTGCTGGCCGGCATCCTGGCGGCCCGCGGCATCACCGACCCGGCCGACGCGCTCACCCTGCTGGCCGGGGAAGAGGAGCTGAGCGACCCCGCCCTGCTCACCGATATGGAAAAAGCCTGCCAGCGCATCTGGCAGGCCATCGACAATGGCGAGACCATCGTGGTATTCGGCGACTACGATGTGGACGGCGTGACTGCCACGGCATTGCTGTATCAGCACCTCAAGGGCATGGGTGCCGCCGTCAAGTGCATGCTGCCCAGCCGCGAGGGCGATGGCTACGGCCTGTCGCGCAACGCCATCCAGTCCATCCACGACAAGGGCTATCGGCTCATTGTGACGGTGGACAACGGCATCTCCGCTGTAGCTGAGGCCGACTTTGCCGCAGAGCTGGGCATCGACCTTATCATCACCGACCACCATCTGCCGCCCGAGACCCTGCCCAAGGCAGTGGCCGTGGTGGACCCCCGCCGGGAGGACGATACCAGCCCCTTCAAAGGGCTGTGCGGCGCAGGCGTAGCCTTTAAGCTGTGCGCCGCGCTGGACGACTGCACCCCGGAGGAAATGCTGGATTACTGCGGCGACCTGGCGGCGGTGGGCACCGTGGCGGACGTGATGCCCCTGACCGGAGAGAACCGCACCCTGGTCAAGGCCGGCCTGCGGCAGCTGCAGCAGACCGACCGCCCCGGCATGGAAGCCTTGCTGGAAGAAGTGGGCCTTGCCGGAAAACCCGTCACAGCGGAGAATATCAGCTACGCCATTGCGCCCCGCATCAACGCGGCCGGCCGCATGGACAGCGCGGTGACGGCCCTGCAGCTGGTGCTGTGTGAGGACCCGGACCGCGCCGAGGAGCTGGCCCATAAACTCAACGAGATCAACGCGAAACGGCAGGAGACCGAACTGCAGATCTTCAAGGCCGCCGAGGAATTGCTGGAGCAGCAGCCGGAGCGGCTGGAGGATCGTGTGATCCTGCTGTGGGGCCGGGACTGGCACCCCGGCGTCATCGGCATCGTGGCGTCCCGGCTGGTGGAGCGCACCGGCCGCCCGGTCATCGTGGTCACGGTGGACGAGCACGGCGAGTGCAAGGGCAGCGGCCGCAGCGTGCAGGGCTTCAACCTGCACGCCTGCATCGGGGCCTGCGCCGACCTGCTCATCCGCTACGGCGGCCACGCCATGGCGGCGGGCCTCTCGGTGCGGGAAGAAAATCTGGAAGCCCTGCGACGCCGCCTGAACGAGTGGGCGGCAAGGGAGTGCCCCGTGCTGCAGATCCCGCCGCTGACCTGCGATCTGTCCATCCATCTGGACCGGGTCACGGTGGACGCCGTGCGCCGTCTGGATCAGCTGGCCCCCTTCGGGGCTGAGAACCCCACCCCGGTGTTCCTGCTGCAGAATGCCGTGCTGGACGGGGTATACCCGGTGTCGGACGGCAAACACAGCCGCCTGCGTCTGCGGCAGGGCAATGCCAGCCTGTACGCCGTGTGGTTCGGCATGCGGCCGGAGCAGCTGCCCTATGCCACGGGCGACGTGGTAGACACTGCCCTGAATCTTTCGGTCTACGATGCGCCCCGTGGCGCGCAGCTTTCGGGCCGCATCATCGACTTGCACCCGGCGGGCCTTGGCAGTGCCATGCCGCAGCAGGCAGCGCTGGTGCAGGCACTGCGCCGCGGCACCCCGCTCACCACAGAACAGAAAAATCTCATCACCCCGGCCCGCAGCGATATCATCGCGGTATACCGGGAGCTGCAGGCCCGCCGCTGGCACGCGGAGGATCTGCAGCCCCTGTGCGCGAAGCTGGGAGAAGAAAATACCGGCAAAACGCTGGTGGCGGTCACGGCACTGGAACAGGTGGGGCTGATCGCTGCTGCAGAAAAGGGCGGAGCCAAAGTGTGGGAGCTGGTGCCCACGGCCGGCAAGAAAAACCTTGCCGACGCCCCGATCCTGAAATGTTTGGAGGGAATGTAAATGCCTGAGGGAAAGAAACTGCCTGCCCCCGCCCCGGTGCGGGAGGAGGATTCGTATTCGGCCAAGACCCACCTGCACCAGCCGGTGCAGGAGACGGCCACCGTGGCTGCCACGGCGCAGCCGGCAGATGCCCCGGAAGGTGCTCTGCCCTCCGAGGTGCGCCCGGAGATCGTGACCTGGGACAAACTCTGTGAGGCCATCAAGGCCAGCGGCAGGGCCTACGATATGGACATGATCGAAAAGGCCTATAACCTTGCCAATGACGCCCACAAGGGCGTGTGCCGCCGCAGCGGCGAACCCTATATCTGCCACCCGCTGGCCGTGGCCCGTCTGGTGCTGGATCTGGGCATGGACTCCGAGAGCATCGCTGCTGCCCTGCTGCACGATGTGGTGGAGGACACCCCCACCACCCTGGACGACCTGACCGCACAGTTCGGCTCCGAGGTGGCCCAGATGGTGGACGGCGTCACCAAGCTGACCAAGATCCAGTTCTCCAACATCGAGGAGCTCCAGGCCGAGAACCTGCGTAAGATGCTGCTGGCCATGAGCCGCGACGTGCGCGTGATGATCATCAAGCTGTGCGACCGGCTGCACAATATGCGCACCGGTGACGCCTGGCCGGAGCAGAAGCGCCGCGACAAGGCCCGTGAGACCATGGAGGTGTATGCCCCCATCGCCAACCGGCTGGGCATCCTGAACGTGAAGGAAGAGCTGGAGGACCGCAGCCTGCATTACCTCGACCCCGTGGGCTACGAGGACATCAGCAAGATGCTGAGCGAGCGGGCCGGGGAGGAGTTTCTGGCCAAGGTGTCCGGCGTCATCGAGCGCCGCCTGATCGAGAGCGGCATCGAGGGTGCCACCATCAAGCGCCGGGTCAAGAGCATCTACGGCATCTACCGCAAGACCATCATGCAGAACAAGTCCTTTGATGAAATTTACGACATCTACGCGGTGCGCATCATCCTGGACACCCTGGCTGAGTGCTACAGCACCCTGGGCCTCATCCACGATATGTACCACCCGCTGCCCAACCGCTTCAAGGACTATATCTCCACCCCCAAGCCCAACGGCTACCAGAGCCTGCACACCACGGTCATCGGTCACGAGGGCATCCCCTTCGAGGTGCAGATCCGCACCTGGGAGATGCACATGACGGCGGAGTACGGCGTTGCGGCACACTGGAAATACAAGACCGGCAGCGGCGAGGGCACGAAGCCCGGCGACGAGGAGAAGTTCGCCTGGATCCGCCGCCTGCTCGAGACGCAGCAGGAGTCTGACGCGCAGGACTTTTTCCACAACCTGAAGGTGGATATGTTCGCCGACGAGGTGTTCGTGTTCTCGCCGAAGGGCGATGTCATCAATCTGCCCGCCGGCGCGACGCCGATCGACTTTGCCTACAGCATCCACTCCGCGATCGGCAACAGCATGGTCGGTGCGACGGTCAACGGCCGCATCGTGAACTTCGACTACGTGCTGCAAAACGGCGACATTGTCGACATCCGCACGTCGAAAAACGCGCCCGGCCCGAGCCGCGACTGGCTGAACCTCGCCAAGAGCGGCGCCGCGCGCACGAAGATCAAGCAGTGGTTCAAAAAAGAGCGCCGCGAGGAGAACATCGTCCACGGCAAGGAACAGTTTGAGCGCGAGCTGCGCGCCAACGGCATCGCCCCGGCCGACATCATGGGCGACGAGATCCTGCCGCTGATCCTCAAGCGGCTGGCCTTCACCTCGCTCGACGATCTGTACGCCGCCATCGGCTACGGCGGCGTGACCGCCACGCGCACCGTCAACCGCATCCGCGACGAGATCCTGCGCAACCAGAAGGCCAACCAGAAAAATGCCATCGACCGCATCAACGAGGCGGCCGAGCGCCGCAACAAGCGTCCGCGCCACGCCGTGCACGGCATCCTCGTCGAGGGGCTGGACAACTGCCTCATCAAATTCTCCCGCTGCTGCACGCCGGTGCCCGGCGACAGCATCATCGGCTTCATCACGCGCGGCGCGGGCGTGTCCATCCACCGCACGGACTGCGAAAACTATCTCGCCAGCCGCGACAATCCGGAGACCGCCGGCCGCTGGATCCGCGTGAGCTGGGCCGAGCGCACCACCGATGCCTACAGCA
>ENA-OPSW01001685-OPSW01001685.1-human-gut-metagenome-genome-assembly--contig:-NODE-1685-length-11739-cov-2.227148_pt1 | contig 11739 bp, 9 predicted proteins | sample MGYA00241463_ERZ501918 | MGnify/ENA primary metagenome ERZ501918 (study PRJEB25962, sample SAMEA2042443) | human gut metagenome | biome: human gut; feature: human-associated habitat; material: faeces... | reverse complement strand
AACCAAACATCCCCAATATAGCTATGAAGGAATTGAAATTCATGATATAGCCGATTGGCTGCTACAAGAATAAGCAGGGCGAAATATCTCCGTCTACAGAGTAAAATAGATAGTTACTTTTCCTGCCTCCTGTGATAAACTTGTTCATGAGCGGGGGAAAGATTTTTGGACTGCACCCCCAATATCGTCATAAAAGCAGGGGAAATGCCCCGGAATTATTTAATATAGGTAATAAAAATGACAGAAGAGAAATATACGATCCATAAGTATAAAAGAATTTTATTTTATGTGGTGATACTTGTGCTGTTTGCAGCATTTTTTTTAGGGCAGAGCATTTACCCCAGTGAGAGGGAAACGGTCACGGAGGAAAGCATTACTTATACCGGAACCTTTTACCGGGAGCTGCCAGACGGAACAGAAGAGGAGATCCGGGTTCCGGGGCGGTATGATGTGCCTGCCGGTGAGCTTTTAGTCATCCGGTCAGTGCTCCCACAGGACTATAATGAAAATACGATCGCCATCAGATCCTCTCTGGAGAATGTGCGCATTTATATCGGAGGGGAACTGAGGACGGTGTATGATACGAAGAATACCAGACCCTTCGGGAAAAATTCTGCCAGCGGGTATGTGTTCTGCGAGACGTCCGGTGAGGATGCGGGGCAGGAAGTGCGGATCGAACTGCAGTCTTTTACTGAAAAGTATTCCGGTGTCGTCAACACGGTATATTGCGGGGATAAATCAGATATCTGGGGCTATATCTTTCACTGCTATTTTATGGTAACTCTGATCGCCTGCACTATGCTGTTTTCCGGACTGGTCGTGCTGATCATCAGTCTGGTGCTCGATATTGTATACAAGACAAGATTTGATCTGGAATATCTGGGATGGTGCATGATCATGGGAGCAGTGTGGATGCTGGGAGAATCGAAGCTGCGTCAGCTGTTTGTTCCCAATGCTTCTATTCTGTCGAATATGTGCTTCTTTGTTGTGATGATCTGCCCGGTTCCAATCATGTTCTATATTGATAGTGTGCAGCAGGGAAGATACCGGAAGGTCTATCATGTGGCAGAGTGTATCATTTGTGTGAATTTTGTGATATGCACGGTCTTACAGGTACTGAATATCGCAGATTTTATTTCGACAATGTTCTTGTCCCACATAGTGATCGCAGGAACGTTCCTGACGATATTTATCACCATCTGCCGGGATCTTATCAAGGGAACAGCGAAACATTACAAGCTTCCGCTGATTGGACTGGTAGCTGCCATGATCGCAGTCATGCTGGAGGTGACAGAGGTGTATCGTGTTGTGTCTCTGTCCGGAATCTTTATTGCAATCGGACTGGTGGTCCTGCTGGTCGTTACCCTGATCCAGACAATGGACCGCATCCGCGAGCTGGAGCTGGCACGACAGAAAGAGGCCCGGGAAAGCCTGGATTACCTGACAGGACTTCCCATGCGTCATAAAGGTGAGACACTGATTATTGAAAAAATGCAGGAGCATGATGGCTGTCTGGGATTTGTGGATATGGATAATCTCAAGAAGATCAATGATGTCTATGGACATAAGGCAGGGGATCATGCTCTCAGGCTGGTAGGAGCAATGCTCACAGCGTGCATGGAGAATGCGGTGGTCTGCCGGCTGGGAGGAGATGAGTTCCTCTTCTATCTGTCTGAGGTATCAGAAGTTGAGATGAACACGCAGATGAGAAAGCTGTTTGACAGCTTTGAAGCGGCAAAAAATGCCACGACGGAGACTTCACCGGCATCCTTATCCTGCGGTCTGTGCATGTGCAGACAGGGAGAAAGCTTTGAAGAATACTATATAAGAGCGGACAAGGCATTGTATTACGTCAAACAGAATGGCAAGAACAATTACCGGTTTTATGAGGAGCTGGCGGAAGAGTAAGCATCGATATTCCATGCCATTTTAGAATGCCTGATGCCGGCCGATGTATTGACACTGGAATAAATCGTGGCAGAAATCCCAGATAAAAGCAGGAATTTAGGAGAAATAAGATAATGTCAAAAGATGAATACCTGATCACAGATGCCCCGCTCAAAGCGTTGACTGTTTTTGCAATGCCTATGATTCTGGGCAGCTTTTTCCAACAGGTTTATAATATGGCGGATTCCATTATTGTCGGCCAGTATGTTGGTTCCTCTGCACTTGCGGCTGTCGGTGCATGCGCGGCACTTACGAATGTGTTTATTTGTGTGGCACTTGGTGCCGGTGTCGGTGCAGGCGTACTGGTGAGCCGCTATTTTGGTGCCAGAGATTACGGCAAAATGAAAACGATTGTGTCGACATCTTTGATCAGCTTTCTGATCTTAAGCGTGCTTCTTGGTGTATTCGGCTTTCATTTTTCGCATCCGATGATGAGCCTTTTACAAACACCCACTGACATACTGGAGGAAGCTGTACTGTATCTGCGGGTATATTTTGTGGGATTTCCGTTTCTGTTTATGTACAATATCCTTTCAACGATGTTCACCTCAATCGGGGAATCAAAGATTCCGTTGGGTCTACTGATATTTTCTTCTATTTTGAATATTATTATGGATCTTTGGATGGTGGCAGGGCTTGGTCTTGGTGTATTTGGTGCAGCCCTTGCAACTTTGATCGCACAGGGCATTTCTGCAGTATTTTCATCCCTGATCTTTTTTTACCGGATGCGCCAATATAAGAGTCCCTTTCACTGGTTTGACGGACAGGAGTTGCATTATATGCTCCGGATTGCCATACCGTCAGTTCTCCAGCAGTCCACAGTATCAATAGGTATGATGATCGTACAGGCAGTTGTAAACCCATTTGGTACACAGGCACTTGCGGGTTATTCGGCAACAATGAGAGTAGAGAATGTTTTCTCGCTGATATTTGTGTCCATCGGCAATGCAGTATCGCCGTATGTGTCCCAGAACCTTGGTGCTCAGAAAATCGGGCGTATCAAAAAAGGTTATCACGCTGCACTGGTGTTAGATCTGTGCTTTGCAGTTCTGGCTTTTATAATTATTGAAACACTGCACACCCAGATTTCTTCATTATTTCTGGGAAAAGACGGAACTGCTTTCGCATATCAGGTATCCGGGGATTACATGAGATGGATTGGCTATTTCTTTATTTTCATGGGCATTAAGATGGCAACGGATGGAGTTCTGCGTGGACTTGGAATCATGCGTCCATTTCTTATAGCTAATATGGTAAACCTTGCGATCCGTCTGTCGGTTGCTTTGATTTTTGCACCGCGCTTCGGTATTGCATTTGTCTGGCTTGCCGTACCGGCGGGCTGGCTGGCAAACTTCCTGATTTCCTATGCGGCGCTTAGAAAATCGTGGCCGGATGACAGAATCGCTGTATCCTGCAACGGCTGTATGGATTCTGCAGAAACGAAGAAGTAGCGGCAGGAACCGCACGGATTTACTGCAACAAAAACTTCCAGAGAGGCGGGGAGGAAGCAGGAGCTGTTGCGGTTGAATCCATATCGGAAAATATCTATAGTCGAAAAGCAAAAAGGCGGGAGTCTCTGTGAGAGGCTTCCGTCTTTTTAGCTACAGCAAGAAGAATGAGTTTTCTAATCGATCTTTAAGATCAGATCAAGTACGCGCTTTGCGCAGCGCTCCAGATCGCTTCGATCCAGCGCACCGAGTTCCATCGCCTTTTTCACGCGTTCCGGGAAACCGCACGCCATCTTCACATCATTTCCGGCTTTGATCTCCTTGTAATGTTCCCCTCTCGTCCACCAGTCGGAGGTTACCATTCCGTGAAAATGCCACTCGTCACGCAGGATGCCTTCGAGCAGATCGTGATTTTCCGAAGCGCGGTGGCCGTTGATCATATTGTAAGCGGACATGATAACCCACGGATCGGCTTCCTTCACGATGATCTCAAACGCCTTTAAGTAGATCTCGCGGAGCGCGCGCTCGGAGACGCGGGAGTCGCTGTGCTTGCGGTTGGTCTCCTTGTTGTTGCATGCAAAATGCTTCACGGCTGCGGCGATGTGCTGCGACTGGATGCCACGCACCATGGCTGCGCCCATTTTGCCGGCGAGCAGCGGATCTTCCGAATAGTATTCAAAATTTCTTCCGCAGAGAGGATTGCGGTGAATGTTGCCGGCGTCAGCCATACGGCGATGTTGTTCTCTTTTACTTCCGCGGCGCCTGCGGTTCCGACCTGCTCGATCAGGGCAGGGTTCCAGGTGGATGCGAGCAGTGTGGCGCATGGCCATGCCGTTGTGCAGACCTCGCACTGCGGTGTGATGCGCAGACCGGCAGGACCGTCGGCGGTCATGATGTTTGGAACGCCGTATTCCGGAAGATTGCCGTAGCCGTAGGTATTCGCGACAGAGGTATTCGGCTGGCCGCCGAGCAGATGAATCAGATCATCGTCGTCCAGCTGGGCGGTAAATTCATCCAGGGAAATCTTTCCCTCGTAAACATCGATCAGCGGATGTGCGTTTTCCTTATAGGAATTCAGCAGAAGGCAGGATGCGCGTCCGCGTGTTGCCGGGGAGAGAGCCTCCTCGGTGCCCGGTATCATTTTTTCAAAAACACAGGCATTCGGATCGTTGGCAGTTCCCTGCGGAAGCTCTTCGTAGCTTCCGTCTGCGAGCAGACGCTTCTTCAAGCTTGTAGGTGCGGCTTTGGAGGAAAGCTGTTCTACCAGCAGGTTGGCGTTAAGCGTCATGACATAATCCAGCGCAATGACATCCCGGACGGAAGTTCCGATGTAAAAATGATAGTCTCCCTTTTCCAGTATGTAGGAGGATTTGAAAATTTTTCCCAGATCATCGTAGGAAGCCATGGAATCCTTTGCTGTCTCGAGCGTCAGAAGCTGGCTTTCGCCCGGGAGGAGCGTTCTTGTCTTGCAAAAAGCGGAGAGTTCGCGCGCCGGTTTCTGCAAAAGTCCCTGCGGCGCACTGTAATACATCTGCACGACTTCTTTTCCGCTGTAATCTCCGGTATTTGTGACAAGGACAAAAGCGCGAATGGCCTGCTCGGTTTCGGTCACACTCTGCACCACAAGGGAGAACTGTGTGTAGGAAAGTCCGAATCCGAACGGGTAGCATACGCGTTTTGCCGCATCCCCAAAAGTCTCAAAATAGCGGTAACCCACATAGATATCCTCGGTATAGTCCACGTAGTCAACCGATTCGTGGAAATTCGCGGTGGAAGGATAGTCGTTCACGGAAGCGGCGAAGGTGTCCGGAAGCTTGCCGGACGGGGATACCTTTCCACACAGCAGTTCCGCCATGGCAAGTCCGCCCTCCATGCCGCCCTGCCATGCGATGAGCGCGGAGGAGATCTGATCGTCATTTTTGATCCAGGAGGTATCGATGATGCCGCCGATATTTAGGACGACTGCAATTCTGGAAAAATGCTGCTTTACCTGCGCGATCATGGCGGATTCTTCCTTTGTGAGATAGAAGTCGCCGTCCGGGAAGATCTCTCCGGAGATTTTCGGCATGCTGGTCTCTGTCTCCCACGGATTGTATTCCCCGTTGTATTCGATGCTGGAGCGGTCCCAGCCTTCTCCGGAAAAACGGCTCAATACGATCAAAGCCGTGTCGGTATAGGCGCTGGCGCCGGCGAGAAGCTCGGCGGAGAGCGCCGGCTCTGTCGTCATGCCGGGAACGGAACCCTGATCGTACTGTTCGTTCACATTGGCGCGGTAGAAATCGCACAGCGGCTCGTAGAGGGAGACGGCATCGTGGAGCATCTGAAAGCCATCGTAGAGATTGTGCACATACGATACGGTCACATCGCCGCTGCCGCCGCCTCCCTTGACATAATCAAAACTGCCTTTTCCAAAGAGTGCAATCCGGCTGCCTGCTTTTAACGGCAGCAGATTGTGCTCGTTCTTTAAGAGAACCATACCCTCTGCTGCAGCTTCCCTGGAAAGTGCGATGTGTTCTTTGGAAGCAGTCACGTAACAGCCCTCTTTTAACGGACGATTTGGCTGATACATCACTCTGGTCCATTTCTTCATTTTGACCTCTTTTCCGGCATACGCCTGATATTATTTTGATATTTTCCATCATGGAACATTGTCTATGTTCGTATTATAAGCAGATAATTCCGTTTGTTATAGATCGAATTTTGGCAGAAACATGGGTCGATATTGATATTTTTTCCTTCTGAAGGTATGATGGTAGAAAGAGAAACCGTGCATGTGAAAAACACGGGGAGAGCAGGAAAGAGAGGGAGCGGGAGTGCAGCAGGGGGAACATGAGATTATATCCGATGACGGGCTGATGCAGCTCTATTTTACGCAGGTCGACGCGTCCAATGAATTGCTGCCGGCACACTGGCATGAGCATCTGGAAATGATCTGTATGCAGCACGGGGCAATGACAGCGTACATCAATGAGACATCGTATGAACTGCAGCGGGGAGATATTCTGGTTGTCAATCCGAGAGACATTCACTACACGCATGTCCACGGGGACGGGCATTACTATCTGCTGCAGATTCCGCCGGCATTTAAAGCGCGTCAGTGAGGACTGGCGGGGACTGCATTTCGGGGAATATGTTCCGTATTCGGAGGAGACCGCATCCGTGAATTGCCGGATGTCACAGAAGCTGGAAGAAATGAAGTGCCTGCAGGAGCAGGCGGCGGACGGTACGCATCTGCTATTTCTTGCAGCGGTTTATAAGCTGCTGTATCTGCTGTATACAAAGGATGCGGCCACGGTCGATCATGTGCTGCGCCACCGCTCCAGGAGAGATTTTGAGCGGATCGAGCAGAGCATGCAGTATGTGAAAAGAAATTACACGAACCCGATTACACTAAAAGAGACGGCAGATGAACTGTCGCTTACGCCGGAATATTTTTGCCGTCTGTTTAAAAAGTACACCGGCCAGACATTTTTGACTTATGTAAATCAAATCCGCCTGCAGTATTTTCACAGTGATCTGCTGCAGACGGACGAGAGTATTACTTATTTAATGAATAAAAATGGAATTACCAACTATAAGGTGTTTCTGCGCAGCTTTAAGGAAACCTATGGCATGCCGCCCGGTCAGCTTCGCAAAAAGCAGAGAGAAGTAAGAGATGCCGGAGCAATCAGTGCGCGGTCAGCTTTTTCATCCGGAAATGATAGTAAAACAGAAACAGAACGGATGTTAAAACCCAGGACACCGGATAATTGAGGAGCGTTACGGTGAGCGTCGGGAAGAGGGCAACCACTCCGAAAATCCATACCACACGGAACAGGCAGATACCGCCGGTTGTGATGAGCATTGGAACGACGACATCACCCATGCCGCGCAGCGCACCGGAGAAGACCTCGGTAAAGACGAACAGCCAGTAAAATGGAGCCATGGTCGCCATCATTTTCAGTCCGATCTCCACGACATTTTCATCGGTCACAAAAATGTGGAAGAGCGGAATGCGGAAGCATACGAGCACCAGCATCAGAAGGATGGCGGCAGCAAAGTCCATGCCGATACACACGCGGATACTTTTTCTGACGCGGTCATACTTTCCGGCGCCGTAGTTCTGACCGACGAAAGTTGTGATGGCAATACCGAAAGCACCGCTGACCATCCAGACGATCGCGTCCAGTTTTCCGTAAGCCGCCCATGCGGCAACCGTGTCGGTTCCGAATTTGTTGAGCGCGGACTGGATAATCATGTTGGAAATGCTGTACATGGCATACTGAAATCCGCCCGGCAGTCCTAAAAGCAACTCTGATTTGAGAAGTTTCGGGTGGATACGGATCTCTTTTAAGGAAAAATCGCAGAGATCTTTCTGGCGCATCAGAAAGACGGTAACGATCACGGCGCTGATTCCCTGCGAGAGAAGCGTGGCGATCGCCGCACCGGCAACACCGAGTCCCAGCCCGACGATCAGGAGCAGGTCGAGAATAATATTGATGACGCAGCAGATCATCAGACAGTACAGGGGACGTCTGGAATCTCCAAGTGCGCGGAGCAGCCCTGCTCCGGTATTGTAAATAAACACGAAGAAGATACCGGCAAAATAAATGCGCAGATAGAGAATGGAATCACTCATCAGTTCTTCCGGCGTATTCATCAGTCGAAGAAGCGCCGGGGCAGCAGTGATGCCGATCAGTGTCATGATGACGCTGCCGATGATGGAGAAGGCATAGATCGTATGAATACTGTCGTCCACCTTTTTGCGGTCCCCGGATCCGAAGAACTGGGAGACGATGACGGAAGCACCGGCAGTCAGCCCGGTAAAAAAGTTGACCAGCAGGTTGATGACCATTCCGGAGGAACCGGCGACCGCGGCAAGTGCATTTTTCCCGACAAAGCGTCCCACAATGACGGCATCGATCGTGTTGTAAAGCTGTTGAAAAAAAGAACCCAGTAAAATAGGAAAGAAAAATAAAAGAAGTTGTTTCCAGATGATACCGGATGTGATTTCGTTCTTGGAAGAGGTTTCGTTCATGCTATAATCTCCATATCTGTTGTAAAGGTATAAAAAATGTGAAAATAAGTCCGAAATATATTATAAAATCTGCAGCATAAAATAACAAGAAAATCCGTTTATGTTTTTGACGTTCTGTGATAATATAACACTATAAAATGCCTGTTGCCAGGGATGGACAGGAAAGCCACGGAGGACACACTATGGATAAGAAAGAGAATCAGCCACGTGAGAAAAAGGGTATGCCGCTTGCGCCGGTCTTTTTGCTGGGAGCAACGGTGCTGCTGTTGATTGAAATGTATTTTATCGTCAATCTGCCCCGGTTATATCTGGTGCAGATCATTCTGGGAGCAGCAATTCTCGCCTGTACCTATGTATTTATTGCTGCTTTATTAAAGGAGATACATAAGAGCGGAGAGCAGGCAAAAGACGAATATGAGAGGATGCTTCGCGGAGAAAAGGCGTCGTATCTGATGCTCAAGAAAATCTCGGAGCAGCTGGAGGCGGTTGACCGCAATACCAGAGAGCCGGGGGAGGAGATCATCACAGCGCAGAAGGCGATTGCCAAGGTGACCATTACCAGAAGCAAGGAAAATGCAGACGCACTTATGAATTCCAACGACCGCGTAGTGGACAATCTCTTACAGTTAAAGGAGAGCATGGATGCGGGATTCGAGCAGTTTGCCGGAAAGCAGCAGAACATGATGGATGATTCCGTTAAGGAACTCGTCTTAAAGCAGCAGGAATTTGCAGAGGAATTAAAGGAGATTACCGCAGGGCTTAAGGAGATTACCGAGGGACTTCAGACAGTGAAGGAGACGGTTGCAGAGGAAAAGGCGCAGACGCTTGCCGCTATAGAGAGCCGGATGGATGAACTGGTGAGCCAGAATGCGGTGCTGGAGAGCAAAATTACAGAAAGCACGGCAGCTGCGGCAGCGCAGAAGCCGGAGCCAGACATGGAGCCGGAGCTGGTCATGGAACCACAGCCGGAAGAGGATTTTAGCATGCCGGATACACCGGAGGAGGAACTGCCGGTCGTAGATGCAGAGACGGTGACGGATGACACCCCGGTGCTGGAAGAGTATGAGGAACCGGTCGTAGATTCCGACGCGATTGTGGAAGAGGAAGATGCAGCAGCTGCCACAGACGATCAGAATGAGGCTGAGGCAGAGCGCGGGGCGATAGACAGTTTTGATTTTGGAGCAGATGGTCTCGATTTCGGAGGAGACAGCCTGGATCTTGGAGTGGACGGTCTTGATCTCGGGACAGAGAACCTTGACCTAGGAGCAGATAACTTAGATGCCGGAGCAGGCGGACTTGATCTTGGGGCAGACAGCTTAGACCTCGGAGGAGACAGCCTTGATTTAGGAGCAGATAGTCTCGATCTTGGAGCAGAGAACCTTGACCTTGGAACGGAGAACCTTGATCTCGGAGTGGATAGCTTAGATTTAGGAGCAGATGGCTCCGATCTCGGAGGAGAAAGTCTCGATCTTGGAGCAGATCTGAAAGAGGAAGCCGCGCCGGAGAATGAAGCACCGGACGAGCCAGAGCCAGTAGCCGCGCCGGAGGACGAAATACCGGACGAGCCGAAGGTGGCGGAACCGCAGAAAGAGCCTGAGACAAAGGCAGAGGAAGCTGCACCGATGGATTTTTCCGATCCACACAAGCTTATGACTCCGGAAGAAATTGCCGCATTGATTGCAAAAATGTAAGAGCAGGTTCCGGGATAAGAAATGAAGTTATTAGCAGTTTCAGAATAAAAAATGAGCGTGGAAGATTCTCTGAAGTAAAATGTGAGAATTTCTTCCACGCTATTTTTGTATCTGAAACGATAATACTTATTTATATATCCCGGAACTTCCTATTACGGGAATCTATGCGACAATTCTTTCCGTAATCTTACAGATCAGACTCCGCGACGATCGTCACGATATTCTTGATGACGGAGACTGCTGTCTGCATGCCCTCCACGCTGATATGCTCATACGGACCGTGGAAGCCGTAGCCGCCGGTGCCAAGATTCGGGCACGGAAGACCCATAAAGCTTAATCTGGCGCCGTCTGTACCGCCGCGGACCGGGCGGGAGAGCGGTGTGAGACCGGTCATCGAGATTGCCTTTTTGGCGATATCCACAACATAAGGATGCTGTTCGATGATCTCAAGCATATTGGAGTAGGAATCCGTGATGGTAAGAGAGACGGTTCCGGTGCCGTATTTCTGGTTGATCTCCACTTCCAGTGTGCGGAGTCTGTTCAGGCGTGATTCAAAAGAAGCCCTGTCGTGGTCACGCACAATATAGGAAAGTTCTGCAAAAGCGACATCACCCTTCATGTCGGTCAGATGATAGAAGCCCTGTCTGCCCTCGGTGTGCGCTGGTGTCTCCTCCGGCGGAAGCTGCGACTGGATATCGCACGCCACAAGAGCGGCATTTACCATAATATCCTTTGCCTCGCCCGGATGCACATTGACGCCTTTAATGGAAAATTTTGCGCTCGCGGCGTTGAAATTCTCATAGGCGACTTCGCCCTCGTAATCGCCGTCTACCGTGTAGGCAAAAGCAGCCTTAAAATAATCCAGGTCAAATAAATCTGCACCGCAGCCGATTTCTTCGTCCGGGGTAAATCCCACCCAGATATCTCCGTGAGGCATTCCGGAAGAAATGATCTCTTCGAGCGCTGTGACGATTTCTGCCACACCGGCCTTGTCATCCGCGCCGAGCAGTGTCGTGCCGTCGGTGGTAATCAGGGTTCTTCCCTTCAAATCCTTCAGCGTTGGAAAATCGGAAACCTTTAACATTGCCCCGGTACCGTTTAAACGGACGTCCCCGCCGTCATAATCCGGAATGATCTGCGGTTTGACGTCTTTGCCGGAGTAGTCCGGTGCGGTATCCATATGTGAGATAAAACCAACGGCCTTGTGTCCCTCACAGCCGGCAGTTGCCGGAAGCAGACCATACACATAGCAGTGGTCGGTCAGAATCACATTTTTAAGACCGAGATCCCGTAATTCCTGCTCCAGTACCTTTCCGAGATCAAACTGACGCCCGGTAGACGGAATCTGTATCTTGCCGTCTGCCATGTTATTCTCATCCGATGTCGTCCAATAGGACACGTATTTCAATAATCGCTGTTCAACTTGCATAAGAAACCTCCTTGATCTATGCCATTCTATCTATAAAATAACACAATTGAAAAAAAAATTGAAGTTTTTTAAAAAAAATGTTGCATTTCTAAAATTTCTGTTATATAATAATTTTCGTGCTCGGGTGATACAGAACACGAGATACAAAATAAGCGCCACTAGCTCAGCTGGCAGAGCACCTGACTCTTAATCAGGGTGTCCAGGGTT